>PVBE011786871.1_pt1 | contig 10939 bp, 8 predicted proteins | sample 1631181 | NCBI WGS metagenome assembly PVBE01 (sample SAMN08397723, study PRJNA350692) | Marine metagenome, whole genome shotgun sequencing project. | isolation source: water | place: Pacific Ocean | collected 2012-04 | reverse complement strand
TGGACGACACCGAAGTTTCTGGAGTATCCCGGCGCACCGGCCGAACACCTCTACGTCAACCAGATTCAGCCCTACTTCCGAGCGCCACACATCTATCTCGGCTTCCCGAAACGCTTCGTGCCGAGCCGCAAGTCGCCGATCGACCATCCGCTGCCGGGTGTGTCAGACACGATCCTGATGAGCAGTCGCGATGGCGAGACATTTCACCGCTGGCAGGAAGCCTTCGTGCGTCCCGGTCTGCTACCGGATCGCTGGGTGTGCCGCAACAACCTTGTCGCATGGGGACTGGTTGAAACGGCTTCGCATCTGGTCGGCGCGCCTGACGAGATTTCCTTGTACGTCGTCGAAGGTTATTATCAGGGCGAGAGCTGCCGGGTCCGCCGCCACACGATGCGCGTGGACGGCTTCGTTTCCGTAGCGGCGGACTTGAAAGGCGGCCGGTTGCAGACCAAGCCACTTGTCTTCGCTGGCACTCAGTTGGAACTTAACTTCTCCACGTCCGCCGCCGGTAGCGTCCGCGTCGAGGTCCAGGACACAGATGGCAAGCCAATCAACGGTTTCTCAGCGGCAAACTGTCCGCAACTCTTCGGCGATTCGATCGCTAGACGCGTGAAGTGGAACAGCGACGCCGATCTCTCCTCGCTCGCTGGCACACCGGTCCGGCTACTCTTCGAGTTACATGACGCGGATCTGTATTCGTTCCAGTTTGTGAAGTCAGAGTCACCATGAGATAGCTGGAGCATCTCGACAAGGAGCCTTCATTTGACGCCCACCACCTACACAGAGCATGATCGCCAGATCTGGGAAGAAGAGCTGGAGGAGTTCGTCCCGCCTCGTGTCTTCGATGCTCATATTCATCTGTTCAACCCACAACACATGGGCGAGGGAGCGGGACGCACGTGGTCGCATGCCGACCTGGAAACTCTGCAATCGTGGGCACAGCGGCTCTATCCCGGTCGTGAAACGCACTTTCTCGTTTTAGGATCACCTGCGCCGGGGATCGACGTGCAGGCTCACAATGATTGGGCAATCCAGCAGGTGAGCCAGGATCCACAATCGCGAATGAATCGGCTGGTGACACCTGGCTGCAATATCGAGGACATTCGCCGCGACGTCTTAACTCACGGCTTCGTTGGCTTGAAACCGTATCGGTTGTTCTCCGTTACCGGTGACGTGGCGCAGTGCCGCATTCATGAGTTTCTGCCTCACGAGCAAATGGAACTCGCCAACGAACTGGGCTTGTGGGTGACAATGCACCTGTCGCGGCATCACGGCTGTGCGGATGAGCACAATCTGGACGATCTTCAGGACTTCACCACCAGGCGCTATCCAAACATCAAGTGGATCCTGGCCCACTGTGCCCGGAGTTTTACCTACTGGCCGATTCGCCAGGCGATTGGCCGCCTGCGCGACATGCCAAACATCTGGTACGACCTTTCGGCCGTGACCGACGTGAGGCCGTTCATCACACTCTTTTCCAAGGAAAACACCAAGCGATTGTTCTACGGATCAGACGGCGTCGACTCAACCTATTTCCACGGGCAGTACGTTGCTCTGGGTCGGGCGTGGCAGTCGCTGGACACGTCGCGACTCGAACTTCAGTTTCCTCATTGCGACGGGCGGCCGATCCTTGCCATCTACGAGCAATTACTCTCCATGAAGCAGGCCGCGGAGATCGCTGAGCTTTCCGCCGACGATATCGAAGACATCTTTTGGCGCAACGCAACGGAAGCTCTGATATGACGTTGGAGTTCAGGCATTTGCCTGCTGTCCAAGACACACTGAAGCGTGAGCTCCAACAAACAGGACACCAATCGACAAAACTCACTGGGATGTTGCAATGAACAGATCGCGACGCGCGAAGTGGCTTTGCCTCCTGGCAACTCTACTCCTACCGACGGTCACACTGGCGAGTGAGCCACTCCGAGTCGGATCGAACAAGCAACTCTTCATCGGACCGTTTGACGAACATGGTCGTGATACGCATCTCGTCGAGTCGATGAAGAACGTTGAGATTACGATGAATCCGGCCCGTGTGACCGGTGAGCGGCTCGTGGTTCAAGATCGGCCGTGGGAAGGCACGGGCCTGCTCGACATGCGGCAGTTCGTCCTCAAGGACGGCGACACTTTTCGGATGTACTACAACGCGCTGCCGCACCACTTCGTATCGACCGATCCGAAAGACCCGCGCAAGAACCTCTGGGGACGTCCTTACAACCGCATTCTCTGTTACGCCGAATCGCAGGACGGCATTCACTGGACCAAGCCCACTCTCGGTCTTTGCGAGTGGGATGGCTCGCGAGAGAACAACATTCTGCTTCCCAACGATGACTTCGAGTATGTCTTCTCCGAAATGGACGGACCGTGCGTGTTCATCGACTCCAATTCCAAGACGCCGAACGAGAGGTACAAGATGTTCATCAAGGTTTCGCCGGTGAGTGGCAAGCCGGAAAGAAGCGACGATGGACCGATTCCCGTGCGAGTCACGAAGCAGCTTCCCAAAGCTCAGTACGCCTTTGCGTCGCCCGACGGGATTCATTGGCGGCTGATGAGTCCAAAGAAAGTCAACGCTGGCCCGAAAAACGACACGGCCTATTCCGTCTTCTGGGATGAACGAATCGGCAAGTACGTACAGTACTCGCGTGTGTGGCAACCGGCGCCGGAGCAAGTCGCTTACTACAAACGCACTCATCAGGACTACGACGGACGGGCGGTCGTTCTGCATGTCGGACGAGCGACGTCGGACAACTTCCTTGACTGGTCGCGTGAAGAAACAGTGCTCCGGCCCGACGCCGTTGACCGGGCCGGCTCGCCGGAAGGGCTGACGCGGATGGACTTTTACGGCGGCAACATCAGCCCCTACGGCGAAGCACAAAGCGTCTACATTGGATTGCCAAACGCTTATTACCATTGGAAGTTCGATTTGACCCGCAAGTGGTGGTCGGGAAAGTACATTCAGGAACCGTCCGCCATCGACGTGCAACTAGCGCTCAGCCGCGACGGCATTCATTGGCATCGCACACCCGAGCGAAAACCGTTCATCCGCCTGGGTCGCGAAGGCACGTTCTGGAGCAAGACCATCTGGCCTGATGGAAACGCGATCCGCGTGGGTGACGAGCTGTGGTTCTACTTCGCAGGCCTCGACGTTCATCACAAAGAGCAGTCGCAAAAGAAGAGTCACGGCGCACGCGGTCGCGCGGTCCTGCGGCTTGACGGATTCATGTCGGCTGACGCGGCCTATACCGGCGGCGAATTAGTCACCAAGCTGCTGACCTTCACTGGCGATTGCTTGGAACTAAACGTCGACACCAGCGCCGGCGGCACCGTCCTTGTCGAGATCCAGGACGAAGCGGGACAACCAATTCAAGGCTTCACCGTCAGCGACGCTGACGAGATCAACGGGAACTCTGTTCGCAGGCCGGTGACGTGGAACGATTCTGGTGACGTCAGTGCACTGGCCGGCAAGCCGATCCGGCTGCGGTTCGTCATGCGCGATACAAAACTCTATGCATTCCAGTTGAGAGCCGACAAAGAGGAATGATATGAACGCAATCAAGAAGACCACTGATGAACGCGAATTCTGCTGAGGGCAAGATTAGCGTTCATCAGTGCACAAGCGGTTCCCTCCTGTTGGGGAATCGACTCGCGGAACACCTCCCGGCAAACCGAGTTTCCCAATGCACACACCAGACACCTTTTCGTTTCGAATCGTGGCTACCGTATTGCTCGTAAGCGCAAGTGCACTGCAAGCACAAGACAACCGAGATCCACGCACGCCTCAGCGTGTGCATCGGATTACGCCTGAAGAATACGTTGCGACGCTGGAATACTGGGAAAAGCAGCACCCAAAGATTCTCGACGTCGAACAAGTTGGTTCGTCGAGCGACGGGCTCGGGATTCATCTGCTTGCCATCACGGACACCAGCATTCCCAATGCAGACAAGCAGGTGTGCTTGATCACGGCGCTACACGGTGGTCCCGAGAGATCCGGAACAACAACGATCCTGCATCTGATCGAATGGTTGTTGGGTGATTCCCAAGAGGCGCGCCAGACGCTGCGCAAGCAAGTTTTGCTGGTGATGCCGATCAATCATCCGGAAGCGTTCTTCCGCACGGACCGCTTTGGGAACGCGGCCAAGATCGATCCTTATACCGGCGGTGGCCCACAGCATTGGGACCTCGAGACGCTGCAATACAAATCTGCCGACCGGGCACCTGAGGTCAAGGCCGTGCTGGAGGTTGTCGACCGATGGAAGCCCGACGTTCACGCGGACGTGCACGGCACGGGTTTGCAGGAGTATCCAGTCGACAAACTAGGTGATCGGACTCGCTACCAAGGGCAGACGATGATCGAGATCACCGGCTCGGCCTATTCGAACTACGCTTTGCGACCCTGGGATTGGCGCGTCACCGAAGCGATGATTGCAGCCGGGGGAGAAGCCGGTTATCCATCGGATCGTTTTGAGGCCGACGCGCAGCGATCTTTTCATGGGCCGGTGATGAATCCGATTGCGGATCGGACCTGGCGGGGACAGCCGAACTTCTACACCGCTCAGTACGGCTATGCCAAGTACCACACCATGGTGATGGCGTTTGAAGTCGGTTGGGAACAGAGCGGCGTTGCTCGATTGCGCGGATTGCTGCGAGTAGGCAATGGCCGCTGGCAAGACGAACCGCATCCCGGCTATCCGGTCGACCGCGTCAAAGCCTTCATTGGCCATTATGTGACCGCTTGGGGAAACACCGCCGAGCAGCGTCGCCGCAGCCGAGTCGAACTTTGGCAAAAGCAGGGCCGCTTCACGCAAGCCGTCTTGTATCCACAAACGGATGGCCGCGACACTTACTTCGTGGCGACTTCGGAGGCGGTGGCCGAGGTGTTGACGAAGGACCGAGACCAGTTCCTGTTGGCCGCCGGTGCTCGCAGCGAAATCGACGCGGCAGCGCTGGGCGGCGTGGTACGTTCCGGTCCAGAGATCATGCTCGCGGTCGACAAGGCACGCTCCGCTGGTGACTCGCCGGACCCCATTCAACACGGCATCGGATTTCGCTTGCGTCTCCCTTACAACCGTCCAACTATCAACGCCGTGCGACTCAACGGCCACTTGCTTGAGCCCAGCGACGGCGACGGCTGGCGATCATGGCCAGCCAACGGTTTCACCCAAGTCCAAATCAACGTCCCACCACAGAAGTCCGCCGGGCGCGACCTCTATCTGATCACCTGCGAATACGAACCAAGCGAAGTGCGACGCATCGGGTGGACACCACCCGCCGAAGTCCTGGAACAACTGCGCGACGCGAAGTAATTGTCCGCATGGTGAGCACGCAGGGCATAGATCACGACAACCGGCGTCCCAACACGTTTTCCTTGATCGGCGGCGTCTCCAGTTTCAATACCGCTCTGAAAAGACTTTCACCGCAGTCTGCACAACCGTCTTGTGCATTGCCAGACGTTTTGGGAGGTCTTGCCGCATACCGGTTTCGATGGTGAATCCAGGGCCGTAGTGACGGGCGGCGAAATCGACCAGGTTCAATCCTTCGCCGCGCTGCGAGGCATCCAGCCAAAACACGCCCGGTTCGAGCTTCTCGAAAAACGAACCCGGACTGTAACTCTCGTCTGGGAACGAGGCTCCAAGGGCTGCCACGGCCCGAACGGCTTCGCTCGCCATGCGGCGTTCCCAAATCTCGTCCTCGTCTGTTCGTTGTCTCCTGGCCGACATCCAGAAATCGTCGCCGCCATATTCGTGCAGATCGAATACCAAGCGAGGCTGGACTTCCGCCATCAAGTTTCGCGTGCAGCGGACTTCGATCGGCGCCCACTTGGTGTCGTGAAAACGATTCAGATGTAGTACTTCGCCGTCGGGCGTGACGATCTGCGTGTAAGCCCGCTCCAGCGGCGCGGCGCCGGGCGAGTCCGTGCGGCTGGAAGGGAAGTACATGCGGCGGCCCTGGAGTGGCTCCAGAAAGGCCGTTCCCTTACCGAATTTGCGGTAGAAGCTGGTATTGGCATAGCCATAGTCGCCAATCAGCACCAGCAGTCGATCGTCGGCGTCGTACAGCACTTCGCCTCTGCTGCGCAGCAACGGCTCGACTTCTTCGATACTCGTCGAAATCGACACATCGTCGCCCAGAGCGAAGCTCAACACATGCTGAAATCCCTGTAATCCCATCGGGTCGCGACAGGGGATTACATAGACCTCGTGTTCCGTGTTCAGCTCGTCCAACAACTCGATGGCAGCAACAACACCGGCGTGTTCCGTCGAATGGCTGCCAGCACTGATGAAAATCGCAGGCTTCTTCTTACCACCCACTTTGGCGGCCACTATTGGCGAGCCATCCGGGCAGTGTCCCAGTACTCGCAGTTTGTGGCCGCGCTTCCGGATGTGGGCCAACAAGTCGGTGTAACGCTGAAATCCGATCGACGACTCGCCGCTGGTCGAATGTGGGGACGCGTTGGCAAACGGCAGTGCCGTCTTCGTGGCCGCTGCCAGCGTGGCTCCACCAAGTGCGAGCAAGTGTCGGCGATTCAAACGGCCAACCGTGCAAGGCGACTCGGACATGTTCCTTTCTCCTCGATAAGTCAGAACAAGCCGGCAATCGCGCGGCCACTGTCGGTGAAGTCGATCGGACGTCCATCTGGTTTTCGCAGCCGAGTCGCCGTGTTGATGCCAAGCTTGCGATAGATCGTTTCGGCATAGTCGGCCGGCGTGTAACGAGACTCGACGACTTCGCCACCGTCCCGGTTCGTTTCCCCGATCACCTGGCCGCCGGGAACGCCTGCGCCAGAAAAGGCGATCGACATGGCTCGTCCCCAGTGGTCGCGGCCACCCCACTTATTGATTCGCGGCGTGCGCCCCATCTCGGTAACAAAGCAGACCAGTGTTTCGGCCAGCAGCCCGCGGGCATCCATGTCCTCGAGCAACGCACTCAGCGAACGGTCGAGACTGGGCATCATGATCGGATGCGGTAGACCATAACGCTCTTGATTCCGCATCGCCTGAGGCCCGCCGCAAGGTCCGTTTTGATAAATCCCTTCGTGATGATCCCAATTGAGGAACACGCCTTTGGGCTGTCCGTAGCCGGGACGCTCGACGTGTTCGGATGGCTGAATGACCGTCACGGTTACGAAGCGCACACCCGCCTCGATCAGTTTACGCCCCAGCAGGTAACAGCAACCGCGATGGTCGCGCCCATAGCGGTCGCGGATTTTGTCGGGTTCGCGGGAGAAGTCGAAGGCCTTGTGCACGCGGGGACTGGTCAGCAAATCGAAGGCATTTTGGTAGTAGCTCTCGAGCGCTTGAGCAGCATCGAGGCTACTCAACGCGGATCCGTTCAAGCCGTCGCGGAGTTGTTGTCGGACCTCCAGACGCTGGCCGTTCGTTCCGGGCTGCGGCGCGAGCGACGCCACCTTCCAGGCCGGATCAGCGAGATTCTCTCCAAGGTTCTTCGTGCCCAGCTTCCAGGGAGCACGGCTGGACGGCAAGAACCCGGTACTAGTGACATGGTTGGGCATGTTGATGCCGGGACAAAAGATGTAACCCGGCAACTCGCGGCATTCGCTTCCCAATGTGTGCACTGCCACCGAGCCAATGTCCGGAAAGTCGAAGGGAGCGTCAAACGGATAGCCTTTGAAGAATTCCTTGCAAGCGTTGGGGTGACTGGGAGCCTCGGCGGTCGTCATCGAGCGAACTACCGCCGTCTTATCGGCCTGCCGCGCGAGCATCGGCATCAACGAGGAAAAATGCACTCCAGGAACAGACGTTGCAATCGGCTTGTAGGGCGTGCAATGATCGGCCGGGGCATCCGGCTTCGGATCCCACGTATCCATCTGGCTGATGCCGCCTTCTTCATAAACGACCAGAACCTGCCTGGCCTGCGCCGCCGCCTCAGTCGGTTTCGCAGTGGCTTCCAAGGCCAGTAACTGCGGCAAACCATGCCCCATGACGCCTGCGCTGACGGCTTGAAACAAACGGCGGCGACTGATTTGAGTCTGCAGCATGTCTGTAAGGTTGACCAATCAGAGGACGTAGTGCAATCGCTTGGGTACACATTCGGTCCCAAAGAAGCCGTGGGCTGGATAAGAATGCCGCTAATCCTGGGAATCGTGGGGCCTAGCGGCACCGCCAGATTGACACCCTCGCGAATCGCTGACGCCCCGAGGAGGTCACGGAATTCCAGCGACCGCACGACCGTTCCGACAACCGCGCCCTCGCAGGCACACAGCCGGCATGCCAAGCGCGATGAGGCCACGCAGTCGTCCAGCGATGCCCAACCGAAAACCCCTGCGCATCAATCCACCTCCGGCGGCGAAGCTTCAGAGCAAGCGACGGAGCCGAATCAGAAGGGCGACCCGCACGATGATTTCCGGGTAGCGGTTGGGACGACGTGTGTCATGCTGACACTCATCGGGCATTGAGCTACTCATCGACCAACTTAGAGAGCTGCAATCAAGCGTCGACACCAACGATGACCCTGAGCCGGTCATCATTCGTCTCTCGACGGCGGCCCGCTCAACCTTCATTGAGTTTTGCAACCATCACGCCGATGAACAGTTTGAAATGACCGGTGACCTAGCTTCGGTCTGGAGCAAACTTGAAGAGGCTGCAGCGCGGCTCGCGCTCGTGCATTTTCTGACCCGTTGGGCCGGTGGGGAGGAAGTGAACCCAGCTCTGGTGGATGAGGAGAGTATGCAGGCGGGAATCACGCTGGCCCGGTGGTTTGGCAATGAAGCGAGGCGCGTTTACGCGATACTGGATGAATCGGATAACGACCGCGAGGATCGCCAGCTAGTCGAATGGATTGAACGCAAAGGCGGATCGGTAACGGCACGGGAACTTCAGCAAGGGCGACGAAAGTACAGACTGACAGGTCAAGCCGAAGCGGCCCTGGAAGAACTTGCAAAGGCCGACTGGGGCAAATGGCATTCCATCTTGTCCGGTCCGAAAGGCGGGCGACCATCAAGAGAATTCAGACTGTCTACGGTGTCAACGTCAACACAACCACCCAAAACGCTGGATTCAGAGGGTTTCGTAGATGTTGACAGTGTAGACGCGTTCGAAGTGCGACCTGATGACGAATGAGGAATCCCCGAGCTGACGCATCCCAGGCTCTTTATTCATTTCTGCCTTGCATACAGTCGGCCGCGATCGCCATACTATAGGGTATCTTTAACATGCGACTGGGAGACGCCTGTATTAAAGGAAAACTAGAATAATGGACGACTCTGTACCAAAACTCGCAACTTCCTTACGAGCAGGAAGATACGTCAAACAGCCATCCGGTTATCGGGCGTTCATGCCGGCCGCCCTTCCTCCCGATCCGCCCATCCAAATGTCCTACGACTTGCAGGTACTTCTGTCCCAGGCCGATCTCGCGCTGGGGCGTTTGGATGGTTCGATTCAGACACTGCCGCATCCCGACCTGTTCGTTTACATGTACATTCGCAAAGAAGCAGTGCTATCGAGTCAAATTGAAGGGACTCAAAGCTCCTTGCAAGACGTTCTCGCGGCGGAAGCCAAGATCCTGTCGCCAAATCGGCCACGTGATGTGGATGAGGTGGTGAACTATGTTCTCGCAATGAATTATGGACTGAACCGTCTTGCCGAACTACCAGTAAGTGTTCGACTGATCCGAGAGATCCACGCCAAACTGCTGGAAGGCGCCCGAGGCTCGCACCTCACGCCGGGAGAAATCCGCAGAAGCCAGAACTGGATAGGCCCTGTTGGCTGCACACTCAACGACGCAACATTTGTCCCGCCACCGCCGCACGAGGTTCCGCAGCAGTTGGCTGAGTTGGAAAAGTTCTTCCACGACGACACCCATCTGCCACTGCTGATCAAAATCGGTCTGGCACACGCGCAATTCGAGACTATCCACCCCTTTCTCGATGGCAACGGTCGTGTAGGCCGGTTACTTATCGCCTTTCTTTTATGCGAACAACAGGTTCTGCTCAAACCGGTCCTGTATCTGTCGTATTACTTCAAGCGCCATCGCCAAGAGTATTATGATCAACTGCAATCCGTTCGGGATGCTGGAACGTGGGAAGTGTGGCTCACTTTTTTTCTACGCGGTGTGATCGAAGTGAGCCAGCAAGCTACCGACACCGCACGGCATATTCTCCGCCTACGCGAAGATCACCGCCGCGTCATCACAGACAATCTTGGCCGCGCCGCGGGCAATGGACATCGCGTGCTCGAACATTTATATCAGCATCCTTTTGTCTCCGTGAATCAAGTGCAGGCGTTGATAGGAACTACGTACCCTGCAGCAAACGATCTTGTAGCCCGATTGGTCGATGGCAAAATCTTACACGAGGTTACAGGGCATTCTCGGAATCGCAAGTTCATGTACCAGAGCTACGTTCAACTGTTCCATCAGGCCGACTCGGAGGATGGTGCGCAATGACAAGATTGCTTGAGGTAACCTGATCCGCACTGTGGCTAACTCAAAGCGAAAGGCAAGTGAACGATGGCTTCGGTATTCAAACGTGGCGGAACAAGGAATCGCGGCGGCTCTTACTACGTGCAGTGGTACGACCACAACGGAAAGCGTCAAAGCAGAAGCGCACGCACCAGCGACAAGGCAACTGCCGAACGGATTGCCGGCAAGCTGGAAGCCGATGCGGCCCTACGACGCGAGGGTGTGATTGACTCTGCCCTGGACGAGATCGGCAAAGAATCTCAGCGTACGATTGAATCGCACCTGGCTGACTTTGAGGCCAAGATGAGGGCGGCCAATTGCACCGAAAAACACGTCAAGGGCACCGCGAAGTTCATCCGGTGGATCGCCGACCATGCTGGATTTGGTAACCGTTCACGGAGTTACGTTCAATAGGCTTGGGGCCGGTTGATTTTGCCGTTTGGCCCTGATGGATTTGTGAAGAAACGAAAAGAAGTTGCGGTTCTGTTTTCTGCACGTGGCGATGGCTGTCCACATTCTTTCG
>PVBE011201012.1_pt1 | contig 10939 bp, 8 predicted proteins | sample 1631181 | NCBI WGS metagenome assembly PVBE01 (sample SAMN08397723, study PRJNA350692) | Marine metagenome, whole genome shotgun sequencing project. | isolation source: water | place: Pacific Ocean | collected 2012-04 | reverse complement strand
TATATTTGGGAACGGCTTGAAATAGCAAAGCTGTCAGGTAGCGATAGCACATTGTGCTGTCTGCTTGCCTACTGTGGAGCCTAAATGGTGAAAGGTTAGCGACGATGGGACTGGGGCGACGATGGGAGGGGTGCCCGGGGGATCCGGAGTTACCCGCCCCCGGAGTTGCGAACTTAACCCAAACGTCGCGGCACAAAGTCTGCGGGTGTACATCGGGCTATTTCGCGCGCGAGCCGCGGTCCATAACTTCTCTGATGAGGATCGATGGCAGAAAACGCGGTAACGGTATCGGCAACACTTCTTGTCAGAATGCCGGCAGTATCCAGGGTTGGGCTAAGCGGGAAAATACCGGAGACGGGCCAACGGCCGTAGCTGGTTTTTAACCCAACATTTCCGGTCACGCTTGCGGGAATCCGCACCGAGCCCGCGGTGTCGGATCCCAAAGCAACCAGAGCGGTACCTTCACACAGACTGACTCCGGCGCCGCTGCTGGAGCCTCCAGGAACGCGGTGGGTATTTTCGTCCCAGGGATTTCTGGGGGTTCCCCAATGACTGTTGACACCCAGTCCGCCAAAAGCGAACTCAACCGTGTGTGTCTTGCCGGAAAAAACCGCGTGTTGGGCGCGCAGGCTACTGATGAGATCACCCTCGGCCTGCCAGGGCGGGGGCATCGGCGCTGGGGAGCCAGCGAAGGTCTGTGTATCATTAACGCCGTAGAGGTCTTTAACCGAAATCGGGATGCCCTGCAGCATGCCCGAATCCTGGGCATTGGCAAAAGCCGCATCGGCAGCGCGGGCCTGCTCTAGAGCCAGTTCCGGTGTCCATTCCCGGTAAGCATTCAGCGAGGCCTCGTGGGCATCGATACAGTTCTGGGTGAGTTCGACGGCGCTCAGCGATCCGTCCCGCAATGCTTGGGCAATGGTAGCAAGGCTTAGATTCCGGATAGGTTCAGACATGGTCGGTTCCCTCATGCTCCATGAGCGTGCAGTGTACGCCATCCTCTCCAAAGGTGATGATCTGCGCCTTATGGCCAGTGTGGGTACAGTAAGTCAGCAGGTCGGAAGTGGCGATGGTGGTCGTTCTCGTATTGACGAGCGGATGCAAGTAGATAACCTCAGTTTGTGTCAGCACAGAGTCGATGACGAAACGCACAGCACCTGTTATATCGTTCACGAGGGCAAATGGAGAGACCGATCCGGGTTTTATGCCAAGGTACTGCATCATCCGGACCTCAGAGGCAAAAGAAAAGCGACCGGCCCCCAAAGCCTTTGCCAGCATTTTCAGGTCCACAGTCCTGTCTTCATGGCAGCTGACTAACCACATTTGTCCCTTTTTGTTTCGCAGGAATAGATTCTTGATATCTCCCATACCCCCCGGGGTTACCCTGAGTGCCTTACTGTCCTCGACGGTGAACATGGGCGCATGCTCGGTTGTCGAGGTTTCGATGCCGAGTGACGCCAGTTCCGCCAGCAGGGCATCTGAGCCTTTTGGTAGGGAACCATCGATCAAGTGATCGGCGGTATCAGTGCAGTTGTTTCGCAAGGGTTTGAGCCCGAGAGATAGCTATAATGGGAGACATCAAGCGCGCCATTTTGCCACACTGAAGCCAGAGTTCCTTTATGCCAGCGACCGCCCGCCGCAAAACGAAATCGAAAAGGGTCAGGCGCTCCCCCGCCAAAGCGCAGACCAGCCTGCGTAGACATGAGACCGTGCCGGTCTCCGAGTTTACTGAGCGTTCCTACCTGAACTACTCCATGTACGTGGTGTTGGATCGGGCACTGCCGAGTCTCGCTGATGGCCTTAAGCCCGTACAGCGGCGAATCGTGTACGCCATGTCGGAGCTCGGTTTAGCGGCTTCATCCAAGTACAAAAAATCGGCTAGAACTGTGGGAGATGTGCTGGGTAAGTTTCATCCTCATGGCGACTCTGCCTGCTATGAAGCGATGGTTCTGATGGCCCAGCCTTTCAGTTTTCGTTATCCGCTGGTGGATGGTCAGGGTAACTGGGGATCGCAGGATGACCCGCGGTCATTCGCTGCCATGCGCTACACCGAGGCTCGGCTCTCCGCTTTTGCTGAGATGCTGCTGTCAGAACTCGGGCAGGGAACCGTGGACTGGGGGCTCAATTTTGACGGTACGCTGCGTGAACCGAGACTGCTGCCTGCACGGCTGCCCAATGTCCTGCTGAACGGCGGCTCAGGTATTGCTGTGGGGATGGCGACCGACATTCCCCCGCACAATCTGCGTGAGGTAGTCAGTGCCGCGATTCGGCTACTGGAGAACAGCCGTACCACTCTGGACCAGTTGTGTGAACACATACAGGGGCCTGACTTTCCGACGGAGGCCGAAATCGTGACGCCGACGGAGGAGATTCGAGAGGTTTATCGCACGGGATATGGTTCGGTTCGCCAGCGCGCGGTATGGCGGGAAGAGGGCGCCGACATCGTCATTGCGGCACTGCCCTACCAAGTATCTGGAGAGCGGATCATTGAACAGGTCGCGACGCAGATGTCATCGAAGAAACTGCCGCTTGTGGATGATATTCGTGACGAGTCGGATCATGAGAACCCGACCCGAATTGTGATCGAGCCCCGGTCCAACCGAGTGGATAAAACAGCGTTGATGGATCACCTTTTTGCCACCACTTCCCTGGAACAAAGTTATCGGGTCAACATGAACATGATTGGTCTGGATGGTCGGCCAAAGGTGTTTGATCTGAAAGGTGTGCTCAAGGAATGGTTGGAGTTCAGGATTACCACCGTCAAGCGACGTCTTGAGTTCCGGCTCGACCGGGTGGTTAAGCGCCTGCATATCCTCGATGGACTCCTGATCGCCTATCTCAATCTTGATGCCATTATCAAGATAATCCGCCAGGAAGAAGAACCGAAGAAGGTGCTGATTAAGCGATTCAAGCTGAGTGAAATTCAGGCAGAGGCGATTCTTGAGTTAAAGCTGCGGCATCTCGCCAAACTTGAAGAGATGAAAATCAACGGTGAGCAGCAGGAACTGGCCCGGGATAAAGCGGCGCTTCAGAAGATCCTGAAGTCACGTGATCGGCTGAAGAAAGTGGTCGGCAAGGAATTGTTAGCTGATGCCGAGGATTTCGGCGATGACCGGCGCTCACCTCTGGTCGTGCGCGAAGCGCCCCAGGCGCTAAGTGAAACCGCACTGATTCCATCGGAACCCATCACCGTGGTGCTATCGCGTAATGGATGGATACGGGCGGCCAAGGGTACAGAGATTGATCCCCGCGAACTCTCCTATCGCGGTGATGACGGTTATCTGCATTCCGGCCCTGGGAAGACCAACCAGCCTTTGTTGTGTATTGATTCAACCGGGCGGGTATACGGCCTTCGTTCGCATGAGTTGCCGTCTGCGAGGAGCCTTGGTGAGCCCGTGGCCAAGCAATTGAAGCCGCCTACCGGAGCCACCTTTTGCGGTCTCATGATCGGCGAGAACAGCAGTCGTTACCTGTTGGCCTCGGACGCAGGATACGGCTTTGTGGCGACCTTGGAAGATTTACTTACCCGTAACAAGTCGGGAAAGGCGGTCCTGAGCGCACGTGGTGCCGGCGTACTGGCACCTCAACGGGTATTCGAATATGAGGATGATTGGGTCGCGGCGATTACCGATACTGGCCGTCTTCTGATTTTCCCGCTCGCTGAACTACCGTTACTGCCAAAGGGTAAAGGGGTGAAGCTGATCAACATTCCGGGCCCACGCCACAAGGCGGGCGAGGAGAAACTCACGGCGGTCGCGGTGTTTCGTGAAGGCGACGCCCTGCGTCTTTTCGCCGGTAAGCAGAATATGCACCTTAAGCCCTCGGATATCGATACCTTCGCGGGGTCTCGAGCCCAGCGGGGCAGGGTGTTGCCTCGGGGTTACCAGCGCCCGACGGCGATCGAAACGATTCCTGCGTGACCCGTTCCTGCTCTACCGCGGCAAGGGCTGAAGACGAAGCCGCCCGCATCGCCGCTCAAAAAGGCAGCGCCAGTCCTGGGCGCAGCGCCAGAATCTGCTCCCGGTAGAGGTTCTGAATCCGCCGGAGTGCGGCCTCCGTGTCTGCCTCAAAGCGCAGAATAACTGTTGGCGTAGTGTTCGATGCCCGGGCGAGGCCAAACCCATCTTCAAAATCAACGCGGACCCCATCGATATTGCAGATTTGTCCACCCGAAAAGTCGCCTTCGGCTACCAACTCCCCGACCAACGCATGATGTTCCCCCTCCTGCATTTCGATTCGAAGTTCTGGTGTATTCACCGTGTCGGGAATTTCAGCAAAGACTGCGCTCGGCAGCCGGGAATCATTCGACAACACTTCGCATAGCCGTGCGGCGGCATAAAGTGCGTCGTCAAATCCGTACCAGCGCTCCTTAAAAAAGAGATGCCCGCTCATCTCCCCGGCAAAAGCACCGCCGGTTTCACGAAGTTTCGCTTTTATAAACGAGTGTCCGGTCTTCCACATCAGCGCGTCACCACCGGCATGTTTGATGGCTGCCGGCAGTAGTCGTGTGCACTTGACGTCATAGATGATCGTCGCACCTGGGTTGCGCGACAGAATATCCTGCGCAAAGAGGATCATCTGGCGATCCGGCCAGATGACCTGGCCGGTGTCGGTCACCACGCCCAGTCGATCACCATCACCATCAAAAGCGACTCCCAGATCAGCTTCTTCACGGTGTACGGCTTTGATGAGCGGTGCGAGATTGTCGGCAACGCTGGGGTCAGGGTGGTGATTGGGAAAGGTGCCGTCGACATCGCTGAAGAGTTCAACAACATCACAACCGATATCCCGCATCAGTTGGGGTGCTGCCATGCCGGCAACACCATTGCCGCAGTCGGTCACCACCCGGAGGGGTCGTTTTAGCCGGACGTCCGCAACCACCCGACGCATATATTCGGGAACCACGTCTTCTGTGTGCCGCTGTCCGGCACCAACAGAAAACGCCTGATCCTCAATTCTTTTGCGCAGGTCCTGTATGCGCTCGGCCGCCAGTGTGTGGGTGCCGATCATGACCTTGAGTCCGTTGTAGTCGGGCGGATTGTGGCTGCCCGTGACGGAAACCGCGGAACCGATATCAAGTGCCTGAGTTGCGAAATAGGTGAGCGGCGTTGGTACCATGCCGATGTCCACGGCATCGCAGCCAGTGGCACAGATGCCATCCATCAACGCCCCCGCAATCGTGGGGCCTGACAACCGGCCATCACGACCGACTACCACCGCCCGGTCACCCGCCGCCAGTGTCTCGGTACCAATGGCGCGGCCAATCTGCTCGACGATATCCGCGGTCAGGGACTTTCCGACGATACCGCGAATATCGTAGGCCTTGAAGATTTCGGGATGGGGAACGTGCATAGACCGGGGATTGTAGCCTCAGATTGAGGCAATGTGGTGTCTACTAGACAGAACTCCAAGTATCGTTTAGCCTGTTGTTGAGGAAGTAAAGATGTAGATCAAAGATCATATATGTCCCTATCTTCAGAAGGAGGAGAACCATGACCAAAAGTAAAGAATTTATTGCCCGGCTTCAGGATGGGCAGTTTACTCGGCGTCAGGCGCTTAAAGCGCTTGGGGCCATGGGACTTGTTGTTGGCGCCGTGCCGCTAGGTGTGCGTTCTGCACTCGCTGGCGACAACGCCACGTATTTTACTTGGGGCGGCTACGATGATGACGGCATGTTCGCGCCGTATATTGCCGAGCACGGCGGCCCCCCTAACTATGTTACCTACGGTGATGCTGAAGAAGGGCTCACCAAGATGAAAGCGGGCTTCGTTGTGGACGTTACTCATCCGTGTTCCAACGATATTCCGCGATGGAAGGATTCGGGTATGTTCCAAGGGATGGATAAAGGACGTCTCGCACACTACGGCGATCTTTTTGCGGACCTGGTTAACCTGCCCGGGGCTAATGACAACGCCGGCCAATGGTTTATGCCCTTTGACTGGGGTGCAACCTCTATTACCTACCGTACCGATCTTGTTGATCTTGAGGGTAAGGCCGAATCCTGGGAGATGCTCTTCGATCCACGCTACAAAGGCAAAATCGCGGTGATCGACAGCGCTGCAGATACCTGGTACTGCATGGCTATCCTGGCTGGCGTTGATATCGGCAAGCCGCTGACCGGAGATGACATCGATAAGACCAACGCCTTGATGAAGAAACTCCGGCCGCAAGTGCGGATGTTTACCAACGATATGACGTCGCTGCAACAGGCTATGGCCTCCGGTGAAATTGTTATGGCCATCACGTGGAATGAAACGCCGGTGGCCCTCGCAGGAGAAGGCCATGCTGTGCGTTTCGCGGGACCTAAAGAGGGAGCCTTGACCTGGTGTTGCGGGCTTATGATGCACAAGGATGCGCCGAATCTTGATGGGGCTTATGACATTGTGAATGCCATGACGTCTCGCGAGACCGGGGTATACGTTATTGACTGGTGGGGTTACGGCCACTCCAACTCGGCATCATTCAAGATGGCGGACCCCGGTATCCTTGCCCAGCTCGGTCTTGATAAAGACCCCATTGCCTATCTCAATGCTGGACACATGGGGATTCCCCAGTCTGACGACGTCGAAACCCGGATCAACCGCGACTTCGAGGCGATTAAGACCGGCTTCTGATCCCCACTGACCCACTACCTGGCAGATGCCAGGTAGTGGGTCACTCTGCATTCCCGCAGGAATCGGTGCCAGAACTTCCGAAGATGTATTCGACCCTCAACCGGGTCTTCGCCCTTATGAGAATCGTGAGCCACCTTTTGGCGCTGACGTCAGCGGCGATACATTCCCTGTCGGCTTAGGGATGACGATGCTGATGAATAGCACAGAATCCAAAACAGTATCGCAGGTCCGTGACTACGTGAGCCGGCGGCCGGGATTGCGTGGCTATCTGCTGCTGTCTCCGACGCTGATGATTGTCGGTACTTTGATGCTCATACCGGTGCTGGGGATGGCGGTAATGAGCTTCTGGCAGCAGACCGGCCATATGGCTTTTGACATGAGCGGTACGCTCAACAATTACGTCGAAGCGCTTACCCGGGACATGTATCGCGTACTCTTTCTTCGGTCGCTGGCGATCTCAGGTCTGACAACCCTGGTGACGGTGGTGATGGCTTTTCCACTAGCGTATTTCATTGCCTTTTATGTAAAGCGCCACAAGATGGTCTGGATCATTGTGGTTACTTTGCCATTCTGGACGAGTTACCTGCTGCGGGTATTTTCGTGGAAGGTAATCCTGGGCTACAACGGGGCGGTCAACTCAGGCCTGATCTCTCTTGGGATTATCGGTGAACCGCTGACCTTTCTGATGTACAACCCCACGGCTGTGGTTATTACGCTGACGCATGCTTGGGCAACCGTCGCCATTTTGCCAATTTATGTGTCGCTTGAGAAAATCGACCGGTCCGTTCTCGAAGCCGCAACCGATCTTGGCGACAGCCCCTTTATGCGGTTTGTTCGAGTCGTCCTGCCACTCGCACTGCCGGGTATTCTGGCGGCGTCTGTCCTGATCTTTATTCCGACTGTGGGGGATTACGTCACGCCTTCCCTGGTGGGTGGGTCTGATGGGTACATGATCGCCAACGTGATCCAGTTCCAGTTTGGTCGTGGCAGTAACTGGCCGTCAGGTGCCGCGATTTCCTTAACCGCTATGACTATTGTGGCTATTCTGGTCGGCGTCTTTGTATGGTCGGCACGACGGCTGAGTGGGAGACGTACATGAACCCCGGCACTCGTCTGGCGGCTCGGATTCTCGGCACCTACGCCGTGATTTACGTGGCCTATCTTTATATCCCGGTACTTTTTTTGCCGCTTTTCTCATTCAATGATTCCATCTATATCAGCTTCCCGCTCCGCGGCTGGACGATGAAATGGTATGAGACTATGCTCGCTAACGATGCGCTTCACCGGGCGTTGATCAATAGTCTTAAAGTCGGTTTAGCGACCGCCTTTATCAGCACGGTACTGGGTATTCTGGCGGCTCGCGCGGTCACCCGGTACCGTTTACCCGGTCAAAAGCCCGTGGTCGCCACGATCATGCTACCTCTGGTGGTGCCCGAGATCATCTTGGCGATGGCGTTGCTTATGGTCATTCTGCGCGCCGGGGGTTCTTTGGGCCTGGTGAGCATCTCGGCCGGACATATTCTGCTCTGTGTGCCGTTCGCCATGGTCGTGCTGATGTCACGTTTTGAAGGCTTCGACCGGTCGTTGGAGGAGGCATCATATGATTTGGGTGAAAACGGCTGGTGGACATTCTGGCGCGTGACCTTCCCGAACGTGTTACCGGGAATCGTGGCGAGCCTGCTGCTAACCTTCACCATCTCTTTTGATGAATTCATCATGGCATTTTTCTTGGGCAGTACCGAGCCTACTTTGCCGGTCTTCATGTGGAACCAGTTACGGTTCCCCAAACTCCTTCCCGGGGTTTTGGCGTTGGGCGCGTGCATTCTCATTGCAAGTGTATTTATCGTCCTGGTCGCTGAGTGGTTTCGGCGGCGCAACACCCTGGATTCACAGTCGGGAGATGTGATCATTGGATAACGCATTTATCGAAATCATCGGAGTGTCGAAATCGTTTGGTAGCGTGACGGCTGTCGACAATATCTCGGTCTCTATACGTCAAGGTGAGTTTTTCTCGTTGCTGGGCCCGTCGGGTTGCGGCAAGACTACGTTGTTGAGAATTCTGGGCGGACTTGAGATGCCTGGAGGCGGCAAGGTCATGATTGACGGGCAGGATATCACGCACATGCCGGCTCATCTGCGGCCGACCAATATGGTGTTTCAGAACTACGCGATTTTTCCCCATCTCAACGTTGAGCAGAATGTAGCTTACGGCCTACGCCAGCAGAGGTTGTCCCGTGAGGAACAGATGGAGAAGGTTTCGTCAGCACTTTCGATGGTGAAGCTCGAAGGGTTTGAAAAACGGGGCGCCGATGAAATGTCTGGGGGTCAGAAACAAAGGGTGGCTCTCGCAAGGGCCTTGATTAAGCGGCCCAAGGTCTTGCTCCTGGACGAGCCCTTGGGCGCCCTGGATAAAAAGCTTCGCGAGGAGATGCAGATTGAATTGCGTATGCTGCAGCAGCAGGTTGGTATCACCTTTGTCTTTGTCACTCACGACCAGGAAGAGGCGTTGACGCTTTCCGACCGTGTAGCAGTGATGGACGAAGGGGAAATCCTGCAGATGGATTCGCCCCGGCAGATCTATGAGCGGCCGAGCAGTCGGAAAGTGGCCGACTTTATTGGCCAGATGAACCTGCTTGAGGGTGTGGTTCAATCGGTGGGGGAGAGGGTGACCGTAAAGACATCGGCCCTGGGTGAGGTCAGCGTTTCGGAAAACGGCCAGGCCGTTAACGTTGGGGATTCCGTGACCCTTGCAGCCCGTCCTGAAAATCTGCGCTTGCGGGCAGATTCCGAACCCGGCGCCGTCAGGGTAACCCTAGCCGCCAGTGCGTTCTGGGGTCATACCACCTACTACCGGGTTACCGCAGCGGATTCAGAGACAGATTCGTTGGATGTGGCCCAGCAGGATTATGGTGGACCTGGGCGCACAGGGGACGAGGCCTGGCTATGCTTTACCCCGGAGGACCTTTTGCTCCTAAAGTACTAGCACTGACGGTTTGAATTCCCTCCAACTGTACAGGTATACAGAAAATTGTATACTCATACAATCAAGGAAAGAGTTTAAATCGAAAGCCGGATACCATGAATACAGTCTCCTCCGCTGGATCCAATCGGCTCAATGTCGACCGGCGCGGCCAGTTAGTTGAAGGTACCATTGAGGTTATCTACCGCGACGGCCTCTCCCGTCTGACCCTTGCCAAGGTCGCTCGCCAAGCGGGCCTTTCCACCAGCATTGTCAACTTTTACTTCAGGACCAAAGAGCAACTTCTCCTCGAAACGCTTCAGACCGTCTCTCAAGAATACGAGGCTGCGGTCGATAAGGCCTTTAAGCACTCGTCCGTCCCGGTAGAGACACTGAGGGCGTTGGTAGAGGCCATGCTGGATCCTGAACTTTGTACGCCGGCGCGCGCCACGGTGTGGTACGCCTTTATGGGGGAGAGTCAGGCCAGGGTTGATTACATTGGGGCGGTGAGAGTCCGGGAGCTTGCCATCCGCGATCGGGTTGAAGCGTTGTTCACTTCAGTGTTCAGGGAATTTGGTGTATCAGCATCACGAGAAACTCATGCGGTTGCGCTGGCGCGCGCCTTCGATGCGTTAATCGATAGCATCTGGGAGCAGTCCATGATGGAGCCCGATACACTTGATCTCGACCATGCACAAAAGATCTGCCTCGATTATCTAAAGAGCGTCTTGCCTGAGGGTCTTCAGGTATCGACGGGTTCACAACGTGAGCAGTCGACCTCCATTCCAAACGAAATTAGCGACGGCATGTTGTCGGCCTGGACGTATACCAGCGATGAACTCTACGACTTGGAGATGGCGACGTTATTTCGTCGGGAGTGGATTTTGGCAGGGCACGTCTCTGACGTGTCTGCGCCGGGGGACTATCTGACCTTGGAGCTGGGTTCGGAGCGCGTTCTGGTGGTGCGCGATGAGGAACATCTCCTGCACGCTTTTCATAACGTCTGCCGTCACCGCGGTTCCAGGGTGGTACCGCAAACCCAGGGCAATTGTGGGCACGTGATGCGTTGCCCCTTTCATGGCTGGACGTACCACCTTGATGGACGACTGAAGAGTGTTCCCCGTCTGCAGACATTCGAGGGTCTTCATCTCCATCAGGAGGGTCTGATTCCACTTGAAATCGAAATCTGGCAGGGATTGGTGTTCATCCGTTTCGAGGCAGGTGGGGAGTCGGTGGCGAAACAACTGGAGGTCATTGAAGAGCGTGTCGGCAACTATCGTTTGGCTGACATGACCTCGCTCGGTGAAGCCAGTGTCAGTGAGGTTTCCTACAACTGGAAGTTTTTTCATGACGTAGACAACGAGGG
>PVBE010044607.1_pt1 | contig 10940 bp, 7 predicted proteins | sample 1631181 | NCBI WGS metagenome assembly PVBE01 (sample SAMN08397723, study PRJNA350692) | Marine metagenome, whole genome shotgun sequencing project. | isolation source: water | place: Pacific Ocean | collected 2012-04 | reverse complement strand
CTCTTTTTGAATCCACATATTATAGTGGTTTATTCATCCAAATGCGGGTATTAAAATTAAATTTATTTTCATTTCTTCTCATTATTTGAAATCCACGGTTTATTGCGAGTGCTAGCATTGCATTGTGTTTTTCTCTGGTTTGGAACCTAATAGAGTTATAACCTTTTTTCTTTGCCCAGGTTTCCTGGTGATCAGCCAGGTTATTACCAATACCTTTTCTACGATAATTTGGTAGGACGCCGCCCATCCAACTGTAAAATGATCCATCAGAATGTCTATGGTAACCAATTTTAAAGGCAATTGGATTATGATCATTATATGCCGTCAAAATAAGATGAACATTACTATTAAGGCGTTTTGAATATTCTGATATTTCATAAGAATCATCAAATTCTGGTATGTTCCTGGAAACCATAAATGCATCATCCAGCTTGTCTTCATGGATATGAAAACTATCCATTATGTTTTTCGTTCTTTTTTTCTTGCAGCAGGGAAAAGAATATTATTTAGTATCAATCGGTACCCAGGTGAATTTCTATGTAAGGATAGATCGGTTGGAGGATCTCCAACAAAATGTTGATAATCTTCTGGATCATGTCCGCCTAGGAAGGTATATGTGCCTTGACCAAAATTGCCATGGAGATATTTAACCTGCGGCGAAGCGGGGTCTTCTCCCATTAATACCACGTGCTTTTTGATACGCTCACGGTGAAACCCAGTAGTCTGCCCCATAAATCCTTTGATAACTGTTACATGGTTTTGGGTCAGCATCGTTGGGACAGGATCGTATTTTGCAGAAAATTGAAATAAGGTGAAATAATCAGCTTCAGCACCACGCGTGATAGGGTTATGACTTGGTGGGAAATCGATATCTGAAAATTCATAAACCATTGGATCTGTCATGAGAGAAAAATCGGTGAATGCAAAAGTTTTTTTAAAGTCAAGTTTTGAGTTGACATTTGATGTAATAGGTGTTCCATCAAAAACATGATGGGCAGCATCAATGCCATCTTCGGCTAAGGCAATATCATAGGTGTCAGTAGCGGAACACATAGCAAAAAGGAAGCCACCGTTTCCCACATAGTCACGTATCAAACGAGAAAGAGCTTTCTTTTGCTCATGAACTGTAAGAAAACCAAGGTTTTTGGCCATGGTTTCATATTTTGATTGTTGTTCAATGTACCACTGTGCAGTGTGATAATTCCGGTAGAATTTACCGTATTGGCCAGTAAAATCTTCATGATGGAGATGTAGCCAATCATATTTTTCTAATTCACCTTGGAATACTTCTTCATCCCATAATGTTTTATAGGGCACCTCTGCATAGGTTAAAGCCAGTGTAACAGCATCATCCCATGGCTGTTTATTTTGGGGAGTATATATGGCGATTCTTGGCGCCTTTTCCAAAAGAACGATATCCATATTATTTTGCTCGACTTCAGTATAAATATCTAAAACGTCATTAGCCGTTATACGATTAAAGCTTACTCCGCGTTTTCTACATTCTTGTGCTATTGGTGAATAATAATCTATTAGGAATGAGCCACCACGATAATTTAACAACCACTCAATGTTTATATTTTTTTCTAATGTCCAAAAAGCTATTCCATAGGCTTTCAAATGATCCTTTTGGATTTGATCCATTGGTATTAACAGCTTATCTGCAGCCACAAGAAGCTGTAGAAAAATATTAACGATGATTATTAATTGTTTCATTTAGCTTTCTTCAGTGTTTTTCAACTGTCGCATTCGCATTCTTACTGGTTCAGCCAGCATGGACATGGGGTAGGATTCTAATAAATTATTATAAAATTTCATTGCTTCATCAATGTCTCCAAAAAACTGTTCATTGATTTCACCCTGAATTGTGATTCCTTGCGGAGCAAATATAGTCTTTTCTAATAATTTTGCAATATTTAACGATATGCTTACATCTTCCAACAATAACCTTAATAGACATTCTCTAAGCATCACTGTGGGCAAAATAGATACATCCGGATAATTTTCCCTTATAAAGGCCAACATTTCAGCGGCTTCTACTAACTTGTACTGTTGCAAAAATCTTTCTGTAATTGAATATTGTAATAACGCTTCTTTATCTGTCTCACTACCAAAGGTATAATGCTGCGCAATAATATCCTGTAATTCCATTAAATCGTTAAAATATTTATCGTTCGGCAAAGAATTTACGATCATCGAATCCAGAACAGTTTTAGCTGTGTCAATTGTTCCTGTTAAAAATGTTAATTGGATTTCTTTCATAGTAAATGGGCTGATACTGTTATTATTATTTCGATCTTGAACTTTAAAATGGTTGCGAGCGGCTATTAAATTTCCTTCTGCAATAAAAGTATCTCCAATACGAAGTAGAATATTTTGCCGAAGATTATTATCCGGACGTGATGCCAATGCGGATAAATATGATGCGCGGGCACCATCAAAGTCTCGCGTGATCTTGAATTGAATTTCACCAAGTCGAAAATGTGCCTTTGGTGAGAATGATGAAGCAGGAAGTTCTTGCAAAACTCTTTTATAGAGTTCAAATGTTTTTTCGAGTGATTCACGAGATCTTGAAGAAATCTGTAAAAATTCATTTTTGAAAAATAAATTATCAGGATAAAAAACAACTAATAAATTGTTCCGAATATTAGGCAGTAGTTGATCTTCGTATGTTTTACCCAGCCCTAATAATGCTTCTCCAATAATTTTTGGAGGTATATCCAGTTCAAGATCCAGAAGCTCCTGGTAAGCTTTGATAGAGAGATCATATTGACTTTCCTTGCGTAAATTCCCAGCTAGTAAAAGCCAACGATTAAAATCTGAGTTGTTATCCAGTCCCATCGATCGATGTGTATTTAGTGCCTCATTGTAACGACTAGTCTTAAAATAATATCCTGCTAATAATTTATTGATAATCAAATGGTTGTTTTCAAGAGAAGAAATAAGTTTCTTCTCTATTAACAAATGATTTTCGGGATCGTCACTCATTAGTAACACACGATCAGTCACAAGCTTTTCTTGTTGCGGGTGTTCTATGATATAGATCAAGTATTCGTCTAGCGCTCGATCATAAGTTTGCCTTGAGTAGTAATAATTTGCCAAATCTAAGGCCAGCATATCTTTTTGACCTAATTTGCTTCTACCTCGTTTTACTAATCTTTCTAATTCTTCAGTTAATCCAAGCCGACTAAATGTATGGACCAACATCCTGTAAATACTTTTATTAGTACCATAGGATATTTCAAAATCATTCCAAATCTTAGTAGCCCTTATTTTATCTTTTTTTAAAAATACTATTTCACCGAGCTCTATATATGCTTGTAGATCATTTGGGTTCAGATCGATCCAAACTTCAACTAATTGAGCTGCTGAATCTAGTTCTCCAGTCCGTTTAAGTATTTCTTTCAGTCGTTGGTAGGCCTGCCGATTTCCGGGGTTTTCTCTAAGCATATCTTCGTAAAGGGTACGAGCCCGCTCGATATCTCCTCTACGCTCCATTAATAATGCGTTCTGTATTAAATCTCTTCTTTGTGGCATTACAGTAATTTGCCCAAGAAGAATACTATAGCTGATTATGATAATTGCTTTATTCATTAAATGTAGAATCTGTTAGCACTATTTGTTTTTCTGATTGACTAAGAGCGTTGAAATAACGACGAATCATGGTTTGATAATCACGGGAATAACCCGCTTTCAATGATTGATTTAATGCTTCCATAGCCAGGCTTCTGCGTTGACCATAATCCACAGGTAATCCAGATGGGCCCTCATAGACAATTTCATTGGCTGATTCTGCTTTTCTCTCTTCTTTAAACCCCCGCTGCGTCAATGATTTCTGACTATCGAGCATTCGCGAGAGAATTCGTTGTTGGCGTTCTTTTGTTCGTTGCTGATACCTTTGATTTTGAAAATCTTTGATCACTTCATCGATATCTTCTGCAATACCTCCCATGTCGCCTAGCCCTTGTTCACCAGATTGCCTCGTTTCATTCATTAATTGTTGTAAACTTTTTTGAACTTGTCGTTGCTGCTTCAGCAAACGTTGCATAAGATTTTGTTGTGTAGCTGCAGATAACTGACCAAGCGCTAATTGCATGCTCTGGTTATTGATTCCCTGTTGCTGTCCAGACAATTCTTGCATGCGCTGAAGGAATTGTTCATATCCGCTAGCTGACCCGGATGCTTGCATTTGGTTCATACCTTGATATACTGCTAAAGCAGCTTCGTTTAAGGATTGCATAGCGGATTGCTGACTATTTGCAGCTCCGCGTCCATTACGTTCTGTCAGTTTTTTCTTGGCTTTTTCCATCTGGGCATTGGCCATCCCAATTCCTTTTCCCATCTGTGGCGTGACTGCGAAAGTTTCTTTTGATAAATCCATTAATGATGCCATGATTTTCATTAACTGATCTTGAGCATACTGCTGCTGCCCAGCCATAGCAGCAAGTCTTTGAGAATTTCTGGGTATTGTTCTAGTCCTTTTTTCTAAGGACTACTGCAGTTTTGACAGTTCAAGTAAATTACGCATTACTGTTTGAAATTTTCCCGCCATTTCTATTGTGGTTTGATGTTGAAACTGGTTTTGAATATCTGTAACCATGGATTGAAGGTTTTCTAAGTTTTTCAGGGATTGAGCACTTTGTAGTTGTGCTTGTTTGATCCGTTGTTTTTGTAACTGTCGAGCGGTTTGACTTAGGCTAGATTCTGTTTGATTAGTAAGGCGGTCTTTTTCAAGATTTTCCAAAGCATTACCAGATTTTCGATCAAATTCCTGCATTGCTTTGGCTGCTTCTTCCATTACGTCTCTAATATTTGAAAACTCTTCCCTATTGCGTTGTTCTTCATGGCTCAGTCTAGAAATTGCAGTAGGATCTGTTTGTTCATCTAGAGTTTGAATATTCTCATTTATAATTCTTTGCTGTTCTACCAATTGATTCATTCTTTGTATTGTTTCATCAAGTTTTTGTTCGGCTTTGATTCGGCGAAATATATCAAGGAACCGGTCAAGTTGTTGTTCTACTTGATCAAGATTAGATGAAAGTTTTTCCATAGCATCCATAACATCTTTCATATCCATTTTTTCCAACGCATCTTCTAGAACGTTCATATCAATCATTAATTCCGGGTTTAATATTTCATTTACCAATTCTTGGAGTTCTTTGAATTTCTGCATTAGATCATCTGAAAAAAGACTATGCTTTTCCGCAGATTGATTTATTGCTTCCATTGATTCTGTTAATTTTTTCAATGCTTCAGCTTCTTTTTGAACTTGTGCAAGGGTTTCTTCCATTTGTTGCTGCTGATCCCAGTCTAAACGATCTGACTTCAGCATTTCCAGTTGCATATTTTCCAGTTGTTTTTGAATACCATCAATTTCGTTGGAATGCATCATTAATTCATCGATCATTTGATCTTCTTCTTTTTCCATGGCAGTAAATAAATCACCTAATGATGGTACCCTGGCAATAAATGTACTAGATATAGATTTTTTTGGACCTGAAACTTCATCGTTATCATAAACCTCAAAATGATAATGCACTTCATCTTCTGGCATTAATCCAAGTTCAACCAGGCTCCAAATTGTTTTAACTTCTTGCGAAAGATCATTTTGGTTTTCAAGGTATATTGGAAAAATTGAGATTAAAGACTCATCTTCAATGTAACTGGGCCTTTGAACTTCATAACCGATTTGAAGGGTGCTAAACCCAAAATCATCCTCAATTTTTAAATGAATCGGTATTAACTGATCAGATCCAAGTTCCACAATTGGTGCAGGTTGAATTACTCTCATGTCCGGATTTAGGTCTGGTTGAATCTGTAAATGGTAAGGTATAGGATTTTGATTAGTTATTCCACGATTATCCTCCAATTCTATTTTTAGCAAGCCATCCCTGCTAAAAATAAAACCACCGGCCGCTCGCTTTCCACGAACAGTCAAGGGGAGTTTTTCATTATCAAGTTTCAGAAACCCCTTACTTAATGGTCGGTTACTTTTTAAATCAATCCTGACAGTAGACCCTTTTAATCCTTTAACATCAGCTTGATTACCCTTTTGGATATTCACAGGCAAACCTGAATAATCAGGAGGAATTATCGTAATGGAAAATTCTTCCATAATTGGTCGATCTGTTACGGATATAAAATAATCAGGTGAAACAACTATTTTCCAGGCCTGCCAAAAATGATTTGCTGGAGAAAATGCCCTATAACGATAATCTTGATAGATTTCTTCCATTAAGTGTGTATATCTACCATCAGAATTTGGTTTCATTGTAAAAAGAAGCGCTGTATCCTTTGTACTTGGGATTAATTCCAAGAATATTGAATCAGGTAAAAGGCCACTTATTTCGAAACTAAGTGTAGTAGAATCACCACCTAATAAATGAATATTGCGCGTAACACCTGTTATAAAAAATGGTTTTGGAATCTCAAACTCGTGTTTTGGATGACCCCAGCGAATTAGGGCATTACTGCCTGAATCCCAAAATATTATTACCATTATGCTGCTTAAGATGAGCATGCCTAGGGAAGATACTTTCCAATTTTCAGCGTGTTTAGTGGGAAATAATTTTTTAAGATTTATTCTTGTTAATTTATTTGATATTCTCTGGATATAGCTTTTGCTTAATGAATTCGACGTATATGTATTTTCTGATTGTTCCAGTTGGTAGGCATTAATTACAACATCACTTTTTGGAAAGGCTAATCTACCAGCCGATCGGGCAAGTTTTGACCATGAATAACGTTTAATCTTATTTTGTTCAATAAGTGCGTTAACTAAAAACAGGCTAATAATAACAGCAACAATTAACCCGGTGATTATTTGTAATATTATCAATCGAATTGCACTGGAAAGATAGAAGACAGCTTCAATTCCAATAGCTATGAATAAAATCATTAGAATGAAAGTATATGCTGCCCAGGCTAGTGTAATGAGATCATTTTGCACTGCTTCTCTACGGATACGTTTTAAGTGGTTGGTAATTGAAGGCATTTTATTGCGTAAGTGAAAAATAAATAATATTTACACCCATTTGTAAAGCAGCCGTCCTTAATTCTGGTGGGTCGTTATGAACTTCTTCGTCTTCCCAACCATCACCTAAATCTGATTCAAAGGAATAAATAACCATAATACGATCTTCATTATAAAGTGCAAATAGTTGTGGAGGCTTGCCATCGTGTTCATGAATTTTCGGTAAACCATTGGGCATATCAAAATACGAATGAAAGACTGCGTGATCGTGAGGTAACTCTACAAAATCGCGGTCAGGGAATACCTTCTTCATTTCTCTTCGGAAGGATGTATTAAGTCCATAATTATCATCTGTATGTAGAAAACCTCCTCCCAAAAGATATTCACGTAGATCAATGATTTCCTCATCCGTGAATCTAATGTTTCCATGACCAGTCATGTAAAGATATGGATGACCTCTCATTTCTTTTGTGGTAAGCTTTATTCTGTATTCATCACGGGCAGCCTTGATCGAAGTATTTTTTGTTAAATAGCTAAGTATGTTTGGAATGCTGGATGGGTCACAATACCAATCCCCACCTCCACCATAATTAACGCGGGCGATCGAAAATTCTTGGCCTAAAATAATATTTGTCAATAATAAAATGGTTGCTGTTGTAATAAAAGATTTCATTATACTAACCTAACAATCCTTATCTTTTTTTCAATGGTGATAAATAAACTATGTTCCGTTATAAAATTATTATGTCGAAGTTAGTGTAAAATGTTATTAGTGGTAAAACTTTGGTTTATAGCTTAGACTTGCAATGAAATACATCTAGCCATTACTTTACCATTGCATGCAATTAAGGATTTTCTCGGTTATTCTAATTTGCAGCCACATATCATTGGCCTCCACTGGTTCAGCTGCTGAAGATTCCCTCAAAACTTATTTTTGGGGATTAATTAAAATATATCCTAAACCAAAGATCCAATATGAACCAGGTTATTGGAAAAATAAGTTATTACATCCTCGCGAATTCCATCATCCGATTTCAATTATACCTTTAGAGTTACGTTATGGTATAAGTTACAATGGTGGCGGGGGTGATGATGGTGAAAACATGAAATCAGGCTGGGTCAAATATGATGAAGGCGTAGAAGGTCATTTTGATGCGGGGGGAAAAATAGCAAAGTGGGGCCATCAGCTTGATTTTGATTTTATGAAGTTAAACCTGTCTAACTTTATTCTAAAGACCAGCTGGTTGGATATGCAAACTGGACTTAATTATCGTTCCGCTAACCTGCTTTTTCCTGATACAATTCCAATGAGTAATTGGGGCGCTGTCAACCCTAATTGGAATATCAACCGAAAATTTTCGCCGAAGATTTCTGAATTTAGTTTAAGTCATGCGCTGGTATTTCAATGGTTCGAAGAGTTCTATTTTAATGCACGTTATACATGGGGGTTAGCACAGACAAAATTTTATTATTCACCTAATTCTGATGCGTTGGATGAAACGCCGGAGGGTTGGGGACCATCGACCTCTTATGCATTTGGTGTAAGATTTATTTTTGATGCTGAGAAACAATATCGGTTTGCTGTAGGATTGGACCTTAAACATTCATATATCAAAATTAAGCATGTTGATGATCCAGATGATATAACACCAATCTCAGGCTTCCATTTACGGGATTATGGTATATATCTTACTCTAGCTGCTTTTTTTGGCGGGAAATTGACTGCAGGTGACAATGCAAAAGAATATTATTATAGGGGGGATTTTATAGAAGCAAAGAAAATATTTGAAAATTTTATTGAGAAAAACCCCTCTCATAGTAATCTTTACCGAGCACAGTCATATCTAGTGTTATGTAATGAGAAAATACCATATCAATTGTTTAAGGAAGGTATGCAGTTTGAAAATAATAACATGACTGATAAAGCTGTAGATAGATATCTAGCTTCGCTACGAAATGCTGATTCTACTCTAGCGATTGAAGTCAATGCACATCTTTATCGCATCGCCAGTTTGCGATTACAGGATGCTGAGTTACTAATGAGTAAGGGCAAGCATGATAAAGCATTAGCTATGGTTAAAAAAACAGCTCTTTTTTCTGATAAGGCTAGAAAGGAAATACCTAGATTTGAAGGTTTGCAGAGTTTGGCTAATGGAAAAACAGCAATGAAATACCGTTTTTACGACAAAGCACTTCAGTTATTTAATAATGCATTATTGAAATATCCACCATTGAAAAGAGAAATAAATGCATACCATTATCAGATTGCAGCAATGATGGTAGAGGATATTGATCAAATACGTGATGCAAGTGAAATCAGATTGGCAGTGATTGCATTAGAAGAAGCAAAAAATTTGAGTGGTGGGATAGGTCCTGTCAATGAAAAAATATATAAGGTGCTTAAAAATAGGTTGGACGAGCTAGAGCAGTTAACCATTCGTTATGGGATTGATAAGCGGATGGAGGAAGAAAGATTGCGTCGTGCCAAGTTAAAAAATGCCACAATCAGAATTGGTATGACCATACCACAGGTGATGGATATTATTGGGGAACCAGTAGAAATTATCCAAAAACAAAGTTCGAAAGGCAAAGATTCACAGCTTTGGCTGTATCCAATGCATAACGACCGAAACCTTGTACTGTCATTCTTAGATTATAAATTATTTAAAATAGAATAAACTATAATAGGTGGGCGTTCCGTGTCAGGAACATGATTTCCCTTCCGACAACTTTAAGTATTCCTGTTGCAGGTACAGCTAAAAGCATTCCAAGCGGTCCAATAAGTGTTCCACCGATAAGTAATGCAATCATAACCACCAATGGATGTATACCAACGCTTTCTCCAACCAAAATAGGCGTTACCAGGTTATTATCTATTTGTTGGACTATGAGGAACATTAGAATTATGTCCAAGATATAAAAAGGCGAGGGAACAGTGCTAAATAGTTGGTGACTCAAAGCGGCTTCTGAACCAATGTTATTCATTACTGCTACAAGAATTGCAGGTAACATTCCTGCGAAGGGACCCACAAGTGGAATTAAATTTGCCAAGCCAGCAATAATACCAATAAACACGACTAAGGTAAGATTTGCACCCGTTGCATTTAGTATGTAAAGACCAATAATTGACATTATTGCGACGCTTGCTGCTGCTAATAGTTGACCTTGTAGATAATTCGATACCTGACGTTCGACATTAAATATGAGCCTTAACCCCAATTCGAAATATTTATTTGGGATGAACTGTACCAAAGATTTCTTGAACTCGTGATAGTTTGCTAAAAGAATTATTGTGAATATTAAGACCATGATTACAGTAAAGATAAACCCACCAATAGCGCCTGCCAAAGAGACTACATTTTGAATTATATCACCCACCATATCATTAATCTTTGATACAATGTTAGATGAGTCTATATCAGGAATATCTATATGTTTTTTCAAGGCCAATTCCAGTCTTCCAGCTAATGAATTTAGGTTCTCTGTATACCCTTTAGTTTCTATCTGGCTGGAGAATTCACGGGCTTGTCCTAGCATTCCCGATGCGAAACTTTTCAGAAAAATAATGATAGCACTAATCAGGCTAATTGTTACAATTAATACACTCAATGCTCTAGACTTTATTTGACTTTCTAAGTGATCCACCAAGGGCAATAATATGGTTGAAAAAAGGAAAGCAAATATCAGCATAGTGATTACTGAAGAGATGTACGGCCATATTATTGTTAAAGACCCAAACGCGATAACCGTTAAGATTAAACGGTAAATTAACTGTAGGTAATTTTTTTCCTGGCTCAAGATTATCTTATCATTTATCTGATTGTGCCTGTATCAATAATTCATTTGTCTTTCGGAGACGGGTACAGACTACTTTGGATAAATTTTGCAGAATTTTATTACCTAGTGCGGGTTTTCTTTCAATTAAAATTTGAAGGTCCGAACGAAAAAATCCTAATAGTCTAGAATG
>PVBE010678124.1_pt1 | contig 10941 bp, 8 predicted proteins | sample 1631181 | NCBI WGS metagenome assembly PVBE01 (sample SAMN08397723, study PRJNA350692) | Marine metagenome, whole genome shotgun sequencing project. | isolation source: water | place: Pacific Ocean | collected 2012-04 | reverse complement strand
TTAATTCAAGTTGGTCCTGGCAAAAAGTTTGAAAAGTTAATTCGTAAACAGTATCCAGATAAAGAACTTTTTGTATTTGCGCAACGTTCGGATGTTGATAAGTTTAAAGAACTTTTTCCGGAAGCAAAGTTGGATCTTGGACTTCAAGAAATAGAAGAAAAATAGGAACAGTGTATGGACACAAATAAAATTACAGTACAAGTAAAAGACGTTGTTCTTGAAAAGCTTACTCATAAACCAGCAGCGCTAGATATGTCTGATACGCTAACAGATTTAGGTCTTGATGATCTTGATAAGATAGAGATCGTTATGAAGCTTGAAGAGGCATTTATGATCGAAATATCAGATAATGATGCCGATCAACTTCTTTCAGTCGGGGATATGGTTTCATATCTTGAAAAGTCTGTAGAGTAATTATAAAATTAGATAAATAAAAAAGCCCCGAATTACTCGGGGCTTTTTTATTGTTAAATTATTCAGATTATTTTAGAATGACACACCGACTTTAACGTAAGCACCCCATTGGCTTGCGGCGCGGTTATCTTGTGCAGCTTCATACATACCACCAATACCAAAGTATGGTTCATAGTCTACACCCTCGCCTGTGTATCCAATAAATCCGAAGATCTTATTAGAGTAAGCTGAAGGAGCGAGAGCTACACATGTATCAACGTCATTTTCCAATACGAATGTTGAAGAGTCAGCGCTTGATGCATTAACTGCGGTTCCTGATGTATGAATGTTGGAGTCAGCCTTAGAGTAGAACTGGTCATTTGCAGTAGTAGTACCGACTTCACTTATACCTTTAATTCCATAAGTATCAGCGGTAAACGCTCCGTAGCAACCTTTGCGGCAACCGTCTGAGTTTTTATCTTTACACTTAATAGAGCAAGTATCTTTTGATCGATACCAGAAGTTATATCCGACAGATAGATTGAAGTTGCAATATTTGTATTCTGCCATTAGAGATATGTCTGACATGAAGTTGTTGCCAACTTTGATATTACGGCCAAGCATACTGGATGCGCGGACAATGCTATCATCATAGGTTCCAGCACCATCAAACTTTTTAAGGAGAACCCAAGAGTTGCCAGGAGTTTCATTGCCGAGTTTAAGACCAAGAAGTCGTACTTGTCGATCTTTAAACATATGTGTCATGACACCGTATGCATAAATAGTAAACTTTTGTGTATCATCACAGCACCATGCGGTCCAATGTGCATTGAATGAGCCACCAAGTTGCCAGTTGTAGGTTCCTGCAATTGGTCCAAAGAGGGTGGTTGCGCGAGGTGCGTTTCCGGTTGGGATAACACCATGTAAACTAACGCCAAGGGCATATCTTTCACATCTAACAAAATCATATCCAAGGTCTAGGCTAACAGCACCAAGTTTAGTTTTACGTTTGCTAGAGCAAGGAATTTTGCCACATTTTGATTCTTCAACGTCACCAAATGCACCTAATTGGTTCCAAGCAGTTTTAACGTCAGTATAAGGAACTTCAACTGTGCTTGTTCCTGTATCTACAAATCCAGCTGGATAATAACTTCCACCAGCAAATGTTACAGAACTGCATGGATCGAGGTCATAACGGGCATGAACGATTGGAGCGCTAACGCGGGCCCAAAGGCCGTTGATACATTCATCTAAGCCTACAAATAAATCGAGGTCTATAATAATTTTAGATATTTTTGGGTTGAACTTAAGAGTTTCGGCATGGGTTCCTGACATACCAAAATCAGTAGCACGTGCGTCAGAATCAGTAACTCCGACATCTACATTAGAGCTAGTGTTAGTTGTTGTGCGATCACCAGAAAAGAGAGTCGTTCCGCATGAGTTGAAAGAGAATACCTTACCAATGTCACAGCTATCGGTGCTACGTTCATAGCCTACAGCTGCGCTAAATACACCATATATTTCACATTCTTTTCCAAAGATATGCATATATCCAGCATTGCCCATCATGCGTAATGGAGTGTTTTGGTTTGCTTCTCGGGCATGGAAGAAAGTTTTACCAAATTGGCCACAGCTATCATTACATGTATCGTCACATGAGTCATCACAGCAGGATGTATCACATGTATCGTCGCAGCAATCATCAGCCAGTAAAGAATTAAAGTTTGCGGTAAAGAGGGTACATAATAATAAGATCTTCCACTTCATACTCATCCTCATTTTTTTTTTCTTTTAATTAACTAGTTAGAGGATAGAACAATGTGTTTGAGAAAACAAGAGTATAGAAAAGTGGTTAAAAAAATAAGAGAGGTTCGGAAAACCCGAACCTCTCTTAGTACTAGAATAGTTCTGCCTAATCTAAATTACTTTAGAATGATAGACCACCCTTAATGTAGAGACCCCATTGGTCTGCTGCACGGTTGGATTGTGCCCATTCATACATAGCACCGATTCCAAGGTATGGTGTGTAATCACAGCTATCCCAGTTGTAACCGAGGTAACCGAAGAGTTTGTTAGAATGTGCTGATGGAGCAAGAGCTATACACTTGTTAACATCTGATTCAAGAAGGTAATCTGAAGCTGCTGCTGTAGCTGCGTTAACTTGGTCACCTGAAAGAGCGATGTTAGAAGTAGACTTAGTGAAGAAGTCATCGTTAGCAACTGTTGGTGTATCGTTAGGAGCTACAGGAGAAACACCTTTGATGCCGTATGTGTTTGCAGTAATTTTCTTACCTGAAAGAACACATCCGCTAGAATCTTCAGCTGAGTCTTTTGAACGGTACCAGAAGTTGTAACCAATAGAAAGATCAAAAGCACAACGACGGTATTGAAGCATCAATGCAAAGTCAGTCATGTAAGAGTTACCAACTTTAATACGACGAGCAAGAAGGTTTTGTGAACGTTCTATTTCGTTATCGTATGCGTTTGAGCTATCAAACTTCTTAAGTTGGATGTATGAGCTACCAGCTGTCAAGCTGTTACCCAAGTTGTTCCAACCGAAGAGACGTTCGTTGTTAGCACGGACCATGTGAACAAGGTTTACTTTACCATATAAAGTAAATGATTGTTCGTCATTGCAGTTCCAAAGAACCCATGAACCACCAAGTGATCCACCAAGTTGCCAGTTGAATGTACCAGCGATTGGATCAAAGAGGTTGCAAACGTCAGGAGAGTTACCTGTAGGAGCTACTGCAAGAAGAGCAATTCCAAGACGTGCACATTCGTTTCTTACAATGTCGTAACCAAGTTCGATGTCAATGTTACCAAGACGAGTCTTGTTTTGTGACTTGCAAGGTAATTTACCATACTTTGATGAAAGAACATCACCGTATGCGCCTTGGTTGCCCATTGCATCTTTAATGTTTGAGTAAGGAACTTTAACAAGTGCATCTTCGTCATTTACAAAACCAGCGCGGTAGTAATCGCCGCCTTCTTCTGTAACTGAGTTACATGCATTGATATCGTAACGTGCGTAAACAACAGGAGCGCTTACACGAGCCCACATACCGTTAATGAACTCATCAAGACCAACGAAAAGATCAAAGTCTACAAGAACTTTTGAAATTTTCGGCATAAACATAAGAGTTTCAGCGTGTGTACCTGACATACCGAAGTCAGTTGCACGAGCATTTGAATCTGCATCGTTATTAGTTACGTTATCAGCAGTTTGGTTACCTTGGTCACCAGCAAATGTAGTTGTTCCTGATTTGTTAAATGAGAATACTTTACCTAAGTCCATTGAGTTGCGACTTCTTTCATATCCAACAGCGATGCTGAACACACCATAAAATTCACATTCTTTTTCAAATAGGTGCATCTTATCTGCAGAACCCATCATGCGAAGTGGAAGGTTTGTTCCAGCTTCACGAGCGTGAAAATATGTTTTACCGTATTGATCATCACAAGATGATGCAGCAGATTGCACAGCAAGTGGTGCACACAAAAGACTTAAGGCTAAAATACCTTTAAAGATATTTTTCATATGTTACTCCTTATAAATTGATTCATACACAAGAATCAATAGAAATTTTACAAAACACCGATTTTAATTTTTTTAGTTTTACCTGAGACCTTCCCCCTTTCTTCTTTGAAGGTTAGATATTTTTAATACTACATTCAAAATGCTGATTGCATCAACGTATCTAGCTTTTCATAAAAAGCATCCACTCATAAACGCTAATACATTTGCCTTTCGAAGTCAACAATTAATCGTCGCTGACGACTAATCTAATATTTTTTAGTATAGATTTACAAATCTTTTTTTGTAAAGAGTTATGTGATGAATTTATATTTCTAGTCGACGAATCGAGAAGGGTAAAAATGAAGAACCGCTTTGAATCGGGGCTTTTAAAGAATTTTCTTCGAAACAGAAGATGTGCAGAGGTTATAGGAAAATTAACTTTTTTTATTAAAATATTCTCTTTATTATAGATAATGTATCATGATAGGCTACAGAAAATTAGAAAATCAATGCTAAAAAATAATCTATGGAGTATCTAATGAACGTCAATAAGCTAACTAGTCGGTATGGCCTTTTTATATTAGGTGTGCTGTTGCTGTCAGGAGCAATCTTTGCCGCAATAGCATTATTGTCTTATCACGCACACGATCAATCATTCCTATACTATAGCGACATACAACCACATGTTTACAACAAGATGGGTATCCTAGGCGCGCATTTTGCCGCAGCAAGTTTTTACTTGTTTGGCGTATCCGCGTACCTTTTGTTGCCTTTTTTATTCTATTCCTCATTAATAGCGTTTGGTGTGTTATCCCTTTCTCAGGAATGGGATCGATTGCTTGCCGGTGGTATTGGGATGGTTTGTTCTTCAGTGTTACTAACTATGCATGGGACGATGCTTATTGGGACAACCTTAGTATCGGGTGGTTTGGTAGGGTATTCGGCAGCCCAAGTAGCACTGACATTTTTTGAATGGCCTATGGTTGTGTTGTTATTAAGTTTTACCTTGTTTGCTTCATCACTCATTGTGACTCGTTTGGCAATCGTGCTTGTTCCCTATATGGCTGCGTTGGCTTTTGCTGATTTTGTTCAACGACACAAACTTTTACAAAAAACTGTCCATGCTGCAAAAACTTTCTGTGTTACACTGGTTATGATGATGTACTCTACTGCGGTTTGGGTGGTTGAGCTTGCAAGTGGGAGTATTGCCTCTCGGTATCCAGAACTATTTTCTCATGACGATGATAGTACGCTTATTGAGGATATCGCACAAGAATCTTTTTGGCGTGAACATCGAACCGATGAGAGTGTTGGTATTTTTGCGAAAGAAAATGCACATGCTTCTGATATTGAATCAACAGCTACAGATCGATATGAAGAACCTGTATACAATATGAATGATATGGATGAGGCAAATAGTATTTCTGTTGATCGAGAAGAGTCAAAGGGTGCCGAATATCATCTTCCAGATTTGTCTATTTTTACAGCCGTTAAGCATGCAGATCGGGATACTGAAACTCAAAACTTTATTCAAGAACGAGCAAAAACATTAAAAGAAAAACTTGCACACTTTGGTATACAGGGTGAGGTAACATCTATACAATACGGTCCTGTCATTACACTTTTTGAATACAAACCAAATGTTGATATTAAGGTAAGTAAGATCTTAGCGCTTGAGGATGATCTTGCATTAGCGTTACAAGCTATGAGTATTCGAATTATTGCTCCAGTTCCAGGTAAGTCTGTTGTCGGTTTTGAAGTAGCTAACCCAGATCGCCGTACAGTACTCTTTTCTGAGGTAATACATTCAAAACAGTATCAAGAATTTGAAGGCTCCTTGCCTCTCGTTTTAGGTGCCGATGCAATTGGTAAAAATGTTGTTGTAGACCTTCTTGATATGCCACACTTGTTGGTGGCGGGTTCTACCGGCTCAGGTAAGTCAGTTGCTCTTAACACGATGTTAACAAGTCTTTTATGTAAAAAGTCGCCCGATGAATTACGTATGATTCTTATCGATCCAAAGCGGTTAGAATTTTCTGGGTTCTCTGATATTGCACACCTTCTCTTTCCAATTGTTATACAACCAAATGTTGCTGTCGAAGTTCTAAAGTGGGTTGTTAAAACAATGGAAGATCGTTATGAAGTAATGTCAAAAAAGGGCGTTCGTAACATCCTTGAGTATCATACTCGGTTTGGAGAAGAGGGTAAGAAGGAGATGCCATTTATTGTACTCGTTATTGATGAGCTTGCAGATCTTATGATGACCACTGGTAAGCACATAGAAGATCTCATTGTTCGCGTTGCGCAAATGGCACGTGCGGCTGGTATACATATGATTGTTGCAACACAACGTCCTTCCGTTGATGTTATTACTGGCTTGATTAAAGTTAACTTCCCAAGTCGTATTTCATTTCGTGTTACTTCAAAAGTTGATTCGCGTACTATTCTTGATATGGGTGGAGCTGAAAAGTTACTTGGGCGTGGTGACATGTTATTCATGAATTCTCACTCTGCAACACCGCAGCGTGTTCATGGTGCATATGTATCTAACCCAGAAATTGAAACAGTTATTGACCATATTCGTCAAGAACGTGCGCCGCAGTACTCAAAGTATGATCTTGAAAAATCGTCCGAAACTGCAGAGGCTTTGTTTGATGGTGATGATGCACTTTATAATGAAGTGTTAGAATTTTTAAGCGAAGTTGATGAAGTATCTATTTCATTACTTCAGCGTCGGTTCCGTATTGGCTACAACCGTTCAGCTCGTATCATGGAAGCTTTGGAAGGCCAAGGACATATCATTTCTCTTGAGGGTGGTAAGATGCGCAAAGTGGTTCGACAACAGGAGCAGGAAACTATAAATAATTAATCCAACTTTGTAACAAGATTGAATTATTTTTTTGTTTTTCCTTGACAAATGTGCAAAAACCAGACAATTTTTTTTTGAATACCAAAAAAGAAATGATATTAATAAAAGGACAGTGGAGAAAGTAATGTTTTTAGATAGACAGTTCATTGAAAAAGCTCTACCAACCGCACAAATCTTATTTGATTGTTTTCCTCAAGACATTTCATTTTCAATCGATTCACGCTCATTATTTCCTGGAGATATGTTCATTGCATTGTCAGGAAATCGAGTTGATGGTCATAAATATGTTAATGAAGTTTTGCAGGATAAAAATGCTGGTGGTGTTATAATAGAAAAATGGAAAAAGGATTGCCTTAAGGGTTTGTCGCCAACGCTTTTGCAAAAAAAATTAATTATTTTGGTTGATAATGCTCTTGAGGGTTTGTTGCAGCTCGCTCGTGCATGGCGTGCACAATGGGACTTTCCCGTTATTGGACTTACCGGTTCATTTGGTAAGACAGTAACAAGAGAAAAAATTGCGCTTTTATTACAAAAAAATAATATCTCTTTCATTAGCTCTGCTCAAAATCATAATAGTTTAATTGGCCTACCTCTCAGTATGTTAAAAATGCGGGATCATCATGAGATGGCAGTGTTTGAGATGGGTATCAATAAGCGAAATGAAATGGAGCAGTTGGCGGATGTTTTACAACCGACAATTGGAATGATTACGGGAATAGGGCACAGTCATCTTGAGGGCCTTGGATCGCTTAATGATATTGCAGTTGAAAAGCGCAATGTCTTTAAAAACTTTAGTGAGCATAATATTGGTATCATTAATGGTGATCAACCGCAACTGGCTAAGGTAGCATATGCGCATCCGGTTATTAAGTTTGGAACAAAGACTACAAATCAGATTCAAGCGCGAAAAGTACAGATTAAGGGAAATCATATTGATTTCATTCTTAAGATCTATCAAACTAAGTATTCAGTTAGGTTAGATACTAATCATGAAGGTGCCATAACAACATCCTTGGCGGTTGCAGCTATTGGTTCATTGTTAAAGCTCGATCATGACACTATTTTGGACGCGATACAGACACCAGTTTCAGTGTCAGGTCGGTATCAGCAGTTAACATTAAAGGATAATAAGGGTATCATTATAAATGACTGTTATAATGCAAATCCAGAAAGCATGAAGATGGCATTGCTGGCTTTTGATAAGCTTGATACTCCACACGAGAAGATTGCTGTTATAGGTGATATGTTGGAGTTGGGCATTGATGGCTCGTTTTGGCATCGCAAGCTAGGTCGTTTTTTGCGGAAAACACCTTCAATTAAGAGAGTGATTTTCGTTGGGACCCACGTTAAATTAGCACAAGAGTCTCTACCTGCTGGTATAAAATCAGATCTTGTAAAGACAGCTGGTGAGGCCTTAAAGCTATTAAAGAAGCGTATGAAAGAGCCTTTGGCTGTATTTGTTAAGGCTTCTAATGCGGTGGGACTTTCGTTGATTGTTGATGAAATTGCAGAAAAGCAGAAAACATTTGCAGCAGCAACTAAGACAGAGTCTATTATTGCAAATCAGAATGGTAATCAAATTTCCAATAGCATAGGGATACTTTAATCGCATGTCAGTTATTCATAAATCAGTATTGGTACAAGAAGTACTAGAATACTTAGATCCTCAACCAGGTAAAACTTATCTTGATGTAACCTTTGGCAGTGGGGGGCATACTCGATCTATTCTTGAGGCAGAGCCAGACTGTAAGGTGGTTGCATTTGATTTAGATAAGGCTTCTATACAAAAATTTGCACCTCCTTTAGAGGAAGAGTTTGGGGATAGATTCAAGGTCATCTGGGGTAATTTTGCTTTATTGTATCGTTTGATCAAAAAGAATAAGATTACTAACATTGATGGTATCCTTGCTGATTTTGGAACTTCTCAGATGCAAATATTTGAGCGAGAAGGTTTTTCTTTTTCTATTGATACTCCTTTGGATATGCGTATGTCTGCAGCTCATGCTAAAATTACAGCAGGTGAGGTCTTGAATAAGGCAACAGCTTGGGAATTGCAAACCATCTTTTCTGATTATGGTCAGGAGCGTTATTCAAAGACTATTGCTCAGGCGGTAGTGGAGCGGCGTAAAACAAAGCGATTTTACATGACATCGGATCTGGTAGATCTTATTAAGAAGGTTGTTCCGTACAATAAGAGGCAAAAGATTCATCCGGCTACGCGCGTTTTTCAGGCCTTACGGATCTATGTTAATAAGGAGCTAGATAATATTAGGTCTTTCTTAGCGGCGACCAAAGATATTCTTCCAGAAGGTGGAAAATTGGTGTGTATAAGTTTCCATTCTCTAGAGGATGGATTGGTTAAAGATTTCATCCGGGATAATCCATGCGTAGTGGGTAAAGGGTTTGAAAAATTGACCAAGAAAGTTGTATCGCCGAGTGAAGAGGAAATTGAAGCAAATCCTTCGTCCCGTTGTGCTCGTTTACGTGCTGCACAAGTATGTATTGCTAATCTTTGATAAAGTTTGACAAAGGTGTAATATACCGATAAATTGAAGTCAAAATGAGGATACAAAGGTAGTATTTGCAGAGGGCACTAAACTAACGCACACAGCGTTCAATCAAGGATTGAAGTATGAATATAACTGAAGTGAAAGTATTTCCTGTTGAAGAAGGTGGAAGGTTAAAGGCATATGCAACAGTAGTGTTTGACGATTGTTTCATAATAAGAGATCTTAAGGTAATTGAAGGTGATAAAAGTTTGTTCGTTTCTATGCCTTCTCGTCGCAGAAAAGATGGGTCATTTAGGGACATTGTTCACCCACTTAACTCCGAAACAAGATCCATGGTTGAAGAAAAAGTCGTAGAAGAGTATAATAAGGGAGATGCAGGACAAATTTCATCAATATAGCCTGCGAAAATGAATAAGATTTACATCTTAGTTTGGGGTGTAGCCAAGCGGTAAGGCACCAGTTTTTGGTACTGGCATGCGGAGGTTCGAATCCTCCCACCCCAGCCAGACAAATTTAGCCATCGAGAAATCGGTGGCTTTTTCTTTGAAACCCTTGCTTTCTATGGTTCTAATGTGGCACAATTAATTACAAGTATGAAATATTAAAATAATGGAGATTGTTTATATGAAGAAGCTAGTAGTTTTAATTGGTTTTCTAGGTTTGATTGGTTCAGCTGTTGGGATGGAAGGGGAGTCAGGGGCAAATTTAGATGAAATTGCTGTTCCGGGGACTGATCGTAAGCTTGATTTGAATGAAGTAGATCCTATTTGGGGGTCAGAATTTAAAAAGTTAATTACAGATCCAATGGTGGGTATCGATATTATTGAAATTCCAACCGGACCAACGTCACCACCACACTATTTTGAGAGTAGTAGCTTAAAGCAATGGGTAGAGGCAAAACAAGAGTATCAAAATCCTTCAAATAGGCAGCCTTTTCAGCTAGAAGGGGCAGTAGCATTTAATGTTAAAAAAGGAAATGATTTTGAAGAAGGTGGTGCATATATTGTTACTCCAGTAGATGTGAAAAATTTATTACCGAATTTATCATCATCAAATGTGCGAGGTAGAAGCGCACCATTGATAGCGGAAGCATTTAGTGGAAATTTGGATATTGCTCAAGCATTGATAAATGAAGGATTCGATCTTAATCAACAAACTAGTGGTGGCTGGACAGCGTTGATGCTTGCAGCAGATAGCGGGAATTTGTTAATTGCTCAGGCATTGATAGCAGCAGGAGCTAACCTTGATGTACAAGATAATTATGGTCAAACAGCATTGTTAGCGGCAGCATCGAGTGGAAGTTTGGGTATTGCTAAGGCATTGATAGAAGCAGGAGCCGACATTAATGTACCAGATGATTTTACGGGGAGACTGGTATTGATGGCGGCCGCACAAGGAGGTGATTGGGATATGGTTCAAGTATTGTTAGATAAAGGGGCTAATCCTAATGTACAAGATGGTTGGACACCATTAATGTTTGCAGCAGATAGCGGGAATTTGTTAATTGCTAAGAGCTTATCCGAAAATTCCAACAGCTTTAAAAACATGAATTGAACAAGCAAATTGAACAAATGCTAAAAACGATTCCTTTGTCTTTGCCCAGCAAGTTTTTATTCCACGATTCCAATGTAACCATCCAAAGGTTCTTT
>PVBE010529572.1_pt1 | contig 10941 bp, 10 predicted proteins | sample 1631181 | NCBI WGS metagenome assembly PVBE01 (sample SAMN08397723, study PRJNA350692) | Marine metagenome, whole genome shotgun sequencing project. | isolation source: water | place: Pacific Ocean | collected 2012-04 | reverse complement strand
GAGGTGTTGGTGTGATAGGTCTCCGACGGGTCAAAATGATTCCGGTTCTCACAGTTCTGGTCGCCGGCTTGCTCGCCCTGTCGGCAGGGCCTGCCACAGCAGTCGGAAGCGAACCCGGCGGCCTTCAGACTCTCATCGATGCTGCTGAGCCGGGCGACGTGGTGAAGCTGGAACCGGGCACCTACGACGGCGGGATAACGATCGACAAGCCCCTAACGCTTGTCGGCCAGGGCTGGCCGGTCATCGACGGCCATGGCGAGGGATCCGTAATCACGGTCGTGGCACCTGATGTCACCATTCGAGGTGTTGTGATTGCCAACAGCGGCAACCGCCTGGACCAGGAGAACGCTGGCATCACCTCGGACCTAAGCCCTCGTATCAGGATCATCGAAAACCGCTTCCAGAATGTGCTTTTCGGAATGTTCCTGCGCCATGCCCACGATGCCGAGATCCGTGACAACGAAATCGGCGGCATGGACCTGTTCATCGCCCGACGCGGAGACGGCATCCGGATCTGGCAGAGCTCCGGTGCGGTCGTCGAGGGAAACCACGTAGCCAACGGTCGAGACTCGGTGTTCTGGTTTGCCGACGGAATCACGGTCCGGAACAACCACGTAGAGGATGGCCGCTACGGCCTGCACTTCATGTACTCCGACGGCGCCGTGGTCGAAGGCAACGTCTTGGAGCGCAACTCAGTGGGTGCCTTCCTTATGTACAGCACCGATCTGACCATGGCAGACAACGTGTTTCGTTCGAACCGAGGTCCCAGCGGCTACGGCCTCGGGTTGAAAGATGTTGACGGCCTAGTGGTCAGCGGCAACCGTTTCGTGGAGAACCGGGTGGGCCTCTACGCCGACAATTCGCCTAGCAGGGTTGACCTCTACCACCATCTCGAATCGAACGTATTCGCGTTCAACAACATCGGCGCGCTGCTCGGTTCCACGGTCGCCCGCAACGTCTTTTCCGGCAATGCCTTCATCGACAACGGCGTACAGGTTTCCTCTGACAGCACCGGAGGCTTGCTCAACAACGAGTGGTCATACGAAGGCATCGGCAACTACTGGAGCGATTTTGCGGGATTCGACGCCGATCGCGACGGGATCGGTGACATCGCCTACGAAATCGACAACCTCTTCACCGATCTGATTGAGCGATATCCGGAAATAGCTTTCTTTTCGGGCACCCCTGCCGCACAGGCAGTCGACATGGCGAGCAAGACCTTCCCCAGCCTTCGACCCGAACCGCTCCTCACCGACAACTCGCCTCTCATCCGAGTTCCCTCCCTTCCACCTGCGCCCATGGCTGGTGGGACAAGCTCCCATGTTCTCGTGTTCCCGCTATCGCTGGGCCTACTTCTTGCCGCACTGATCGTCATGGTCGGGGGCCGCTTCCGGGTCTCGGAGCAGGTCACCAGTGGGGGTACAAGATGATCCGAGTAGAGCACCTGTCCAAGGCCTATAGGCACAAAGTCGTGGTCGACGACCTCAGTTTCTCAGTCACGGGTGGTGAGGCCGTTGCCCTGTGGGGGCCCAACGGAGCCGGAAAGACAACTGTCATCAGATGCCTGCTGGGGCTGATTGGCTACGAGGGCCTGATCGAGATTGGCGGCATGGACGCCCGTGCCAACTCCAAGGCGACACGCGGCCTGATCGGATACGTACCCCAGGAACTCGGGTTCTACGGGGACCTCACCGTCGCCGAGACCCTGGCCCTGTCCAGCGACCTGAGGGGCCTCCCCCGTACCCGAATCAGCGAAGTCATCAAGTCCGTGTCCCTTGAGGCCGAATCGAACAAGCAAGTCCGTGAACTGTCCGGTGGCATGCGACAACGCCTCGGCATGGCCGTGGCGCTCCTACCTGACCCACCCGTACTGTTGCTTGACGAGCCGACCTCTTCGCTGGACGTCGATGCTCGGCGACGGATGGTGTCGCTGCTGGACTCCCTACGGGGGCCTGATCGCGTACTCGTGATCACCTCCCACAGGGTCGAGGAAGTCGGGATGCTCGTTGACCGGGTGCTTGCACTGGATGCTGGGAACCTGGTTCATGAGTGCCCACCTGGAGAGTTGACCGGGCGCCTCAACCTGGAATCCTGGTTACACGTGGTCCTTCCCTCCTCGCAGACCACGACTGCTCTGGCCCACTTGGTGGCCGCCGGATTCGACGCCCACGAAAACGGCCACGGTGTGCTGGTCGGGGTGTCGCCAGAGGACAAGGTCTCGGCACTCGGGTGTCTCCGCGAGGGCGATTTCAACATCATGGACTTTGAGGTTTGGCGATGACGGCCACCATCGGTACCACTGGCTCCTCTGTCACCCCACGGGCCTTCGAGCTGCGCCCTGTCACCGTGATTGCCCGAAAGGTCGTCGGTGAGGCGTCAAGGGATCGATGGTTCTGGCTCTACTGCGCCGGGTTCGCAGTCCTGGCAGGCGCGATAACCGTTACGGCGGTTCCGGACCAGGGTCTCATCGGCTCCGGTGGATTTGGTCGCACAGCGGCCTCGTTGGTTGCCCTCGTGCAACTCGTGGTTCCACTCATGGCGCTGACCCTCGGGGCGAGATACCTAGCAGGAGAGCGTGACTCAGGGACCCTTGTCTTCCTGCTCTGCCACCCAATTTCCAGAGCCGAGGTGCTGGTCGGCACATACGTTGGCCTGGCTGGCTCCATGTTTGCCGCAGTCGCTACGGGCTTCGGTGCGGCCGGCCTGTTCAGCTTTCTTCGGTCAGCACCAACTGATCCCGTGCTGCTGATCTGCTTGGCGGCGCTGTCATGGTTGCTCTCGTTGGCCATGTTGGGCCTGGGCCTGTTGATCAGCAGCACCGTCAGGAGCACGTCCACTGCACTGGGAACGGCCCTGTTCGTCTGGTTGGCTGTCGTCTTCCTCGGAGACCTGGGAGTAATGGGAACCGTGGTGGCAACCCGACTTCCTGTCGGTGCCCTCTTCGCAACGGTAATGACCAACCCAGTCGAAGCCTTCCGCCTGGCATCGGTTATGGCACTTGACGGCTCACTTGATGCCCTGGGACCTGCTGGTACGTATGCGGTCGACAGGTTCGGAGATGGCATAGCGACCATCGCCCTAGGAGTGATGGTCGCGTGGACATTAGTGACAGGTGCCGCCGCCGTTTTGGCCTTCAGGCGCGGGGACCAGACATGACTGGCTCCAAGAGCCGGGCAGTGCCCAGCCGCCTGGCATCGCTGCTGGTATTGGTAGCACTGTCATCCGGCTGTGGAGCGACGGTGGCAGACGGAGTCCCCGAGATAATCGAGGGACGCTCGGTGTGTGACGAGTGTGGAATGACCATTGACGACATCCGCCTAGCGGCTGCTTGGCGCCTGCCCGACGGAACTTCGAAGGTGTTCGACGACATTGGCGGGATGCTCGTAAACGGAGAAGAAGTAGGAGACCTGGATTCCAAAGGCAGATGGGTCTTTGACCACGACACGGGCGATGCAGTACCGGTCGCCGAGGCATCTTTTGTAGCCAGTGGGAAGTTGGTCACGCCGATGGGATGGGGTGTGGTCGCCTATGCCCGCCAAAAGGATGCAGAGGCCTGGGCGACTTCACTTGATGGCCATGTCCTCAACTGGGAGGGCCTGGTGGCCTCCTACCAGGGTGGCCAACTGGGTATGCACGACCACGACATGAACCACAAAGAAGGGAATACAACACAATGAAGACCATGAGGATCATCGCTGCGGTGGCACTCGTCACCCTGTTCGCCGGGTGCGGTGGAACAACATCGGCCAGTAGTACTGCACCTGCGACCAAGGCGGTGGCAGCGGCCTCAGGCAGTGGAGACGTGTCAGCGGGCGCCGAGGTCTACAAGAGCACATGCTCTTCATGCCATGCACCAGATGCCAGCGGCCTCGAGGGCCTGGGAAAGCCCTTGGCCGGGAGCGAATTCATTTCAGGTCAGAGCAACGATGAACTGGTTACCTTCCTGAAGGTTGGCCGTGGTCCCTCGGACGCTGACAACGCCAGCGGAGTCCAGATGCCCCCGAGGGGCGGCAATCCGGCACTGAGTGATGACGACCTTCTTGACGTGGTCGTGTACCTGAAGAGCCTCGGATAGACCTAGCGAAACCATCGCCTAGCAGGCCTGACCCGCCAGGTACCAGAACTTCACAGTGCCACCGGGCTTCCACTACGAGTTGCTCGAAGAGATCGCGCCACATGGACAAAGCCGGCGAGTTGATGGCGTCACTACCTCCCGAACGGGCGGCACGCGACATGTCCGGTGCCATTGATTACCTCTTGGCCTATCCGTCAACGATCGGCGATGCCGTGGGTGTGACTGGATTTTGTATGGGAGGAATGCCCACGCTCATGATCGCTGCCCTCGAGGGCAGCCGGATGGTGGCAGCGGCACCGTTCTATGGTGCCCCGCTAGGCGATGACGGTCCTGACTGGTCCGGTCTCACAGCCAGGGTCGAGGGGCGCTTCGCTGCGGTCGACGACTTCTTCCCACCCGATGCCGTACAGGGCCTGGAGCCCACGCTCAGGGGCATGGGAAGAGACGTCACCTTTCACGACTATGAGGGGACCGGACATGCCTTTGCCAACGAGGAGAACCCACTTGGAACCCTCGATGAGAAAGCAGCGGCCACGGCATGGAACCGAACCTTGGACCTGCTACGTAGCAGTCTCTGAGGCCCGGCTCAGAGCAAGTCGACGGCCATCAGACCCGCGCCCAGCGCACCTGCGTCTGCTCCCAACTGGGCCAGTACCACTTCTACCTGGGGCCGGTGCCCGGACCCAACGATCAGTTGGCCTAGGTGGTTCTGGATGCCAGAGGACAGGGGTTCGCCGATCCGGACCAGACCTCCACCCACGACGATCTGCTCCAGGTCCATGATCATCACCAGGTTGGAAACACCGACCGCTACTAGGCGACAGAACTCGTCGAAGATTCGTACAGCATCCGCATTTTCGTCGGCTAGGGCATCGGAGACGTGGTTTCCCGTGATCGCATCAACTGATCCGGCCAGGGCAACACCAGCAGGAAAGCCTCCGACAGCTGCGGCCTCTTGCCCCATCCGCCCGAGTGCGTTGCCGGAACCGAAATACTCCCAGGGCCCCTGCATGCCTGTCACGTGAACCGGCCCGTCCAGGGCCACAACCATGTGGCCCGATTCTCCGGCGAATCCGCTGGCACCCTTGACGAGTCGTCCGTCTAGTACGAAGCCGGTACCGATACCGGTTCCCAGGGTCACGAATCCGAAATTGTCACAACCGCGACCCGCCCCCAGGCGGTGTTCGGCCAGTGCGCCGGCAGTGGCGTCGTTGCCGAGCACGACAGGCCGGCCGACCAGTTCTTCTAGGTCTGGGCCGATCGGGAACTCCAAGAGGTCAGACAGGTTGGGGGAGTAGCGGACGACACCGGACCTGTGTGCGAGGCCCGCCACGGCAAGGCCGACAGCATCGACGGGCTGACTCGAGTTCTCATCAAAGGTCTCGACGATTTGAGCGAGGGTCGAGACCAGTTGAGGACCTGTCCCGGAGCTGGAAACCTGGCGACGGTCCAGGATCTGGGCGCTGGTGGGATCGATGAGAAGGGCTCTCGCATTGGTGCCCCCAATGTCGATTCCTACGATCATGGCGGCACAGGGTACGACAACTGGCCGGGGAGGCGGTTCTCGTGGGGGACTGACCGGAGGTACTACACCCCGTCCACGATGACCGTCGTGCAGCGGGAGTTGGCATGGCGGATGGCTACTACCGGTGCGTATTCCTCTGAATCCAAGAAGGCCTGTGCTGTCGCCATGTCGGGGAACTCGACGATCACCAACCGTGTGGGTGACCACAGGTCGTCCTCCCGCACGTCCAGATCTCCCCCCCGTGCCCGGTAGGTGCCTCCGTAGGCCTCAACCAGGGGTGCTGCCAGGGCCTTGTAGCCCTCGTAGGCGTCAGCGTCCAGGACTGCGGTGTCAACAATCATGAAAGCGCTCATCGGTGTTCCCTCGTTTTCTCTCTCATCGGTGCTTGATACCGGTTAGGTCTGACATGGCTTCTGCAGACCGGGAGGGGTCGTCACTGCCCACGCTTCCGGTGATGATCCGACGGCGTACTGCAGCGGAGACAGTGTCAATTGTCAACACCACGCCGATGGTCAAGACTAGTACAGCGCTTGCCGCCGGGAAGTCGCGAAAGGTCAGGTGGGAGACAAGTTCTGAGCCGACACCACCGGCCCCGATCATTCCGAGTACGGCGGACGCACGCACATTTATCTCGAATCTGAACAACCAGTAGGAGCTGATGGTTGACATCACCTGGGGGAACACGGCCCAGCGGATGCTGCTCACCCAGCGACCACCAGTCGACTCGACGGCTTCAATCGGCCCGGAATCGATGCTTTCGATCGATTCGGTGGCCCACTTTCCAAGTGTGCCTATCGAGTGGATGCCGATTGCCAGGGTTCCAGCCCACGGCCCCAGTCCGGTTATGGGAATCAATATGACAGCCAGGATCAGTTCGGGTACGGCTCTGATTGCGTTGAACAATTGGCGGATCGGCCCCCTGATCCAGACGGGGGACAAGTTGTGGGCAGCTAGGAAGGCCAGTGGCAGTGACAGGAGGGCGCCGATGACGGTTCCAATCCACGCGATGTACACCGACTCGAAGATCTTCCCCACCGCTCCGCGTTCGTGTACTTGCGCGAACGCCGGTGGAACCATCTGCCGCAGGATCGCCCATGCGTCACCTGGTGCGTTCAGGAGACGGTCGAGGGTGACCTCCAATCCTGATATTGACCAGACCATGGCAACTATGAGGATTACGGCGAAGGCTCCGCGACGCTCCCTCATCCCCCGTGGTGGGGCTGGTCTCTGGGTGGTGGTCGTCATCTCAGATCAGTCGCTTCCGGAGGGACACGCTCACCTGCTCGATGACCCAGACCACTACGAAGATGATCACGAGTACTCCAAGCACCCGGCCAAAGCGGAAGAACTGGCGTTGGGCTTCCAGGACTCGGCCGATGCCGCCGGCGCCGACCAGCCCTAGGACAACCGATGCACGGACGTTCAACTCGAATACGTAGAGAGCGTGTGCCACGTAGTCGGGAAACACCGTGGGGAGAATGCCGGTGCGTAGAGAAGGAGTGTGGCGGCCTCCGGTGGACTTGGCGGCCTCAAGGGGGCCGGGATCGGCGCCGTCAACGGTTTCGGAGAACAACTTGACCATGACTGCGAGAGAGAAGATGGTGAGGGCCCATGAACCGGCGAATGCACCGATGCCGATGGCGGTGACCATGAGCTTGGCCCAGAAAAGGTCGGGTACGGCCCTGACCACGTTCATTACTGCCCGACTCACCAGGTAGGTCGGCCTGTTGGGGGTCGTCAATGACGACATCGCGAAACTGACAGGCAGTGCCAGCCCACATCCCACGATCGTTGAGATCACCGCTATCTGGAATGTCTCGATGAATGGTTGGAGCACGTTTTCGCGGTCAAATACCCATTCCCATGGAATGGGCCAGAACTTCTCCCAGAGCGGGTTCGTCCAGACCTCCCAGAACGTGGAGAGGTCAAAGCCAACCCTTACGGCGGCGAAGATGGTGAAGGCTGTGAGGGCTGCAGCGATTCCAACGGTCCGGGCACGCAGGCGCGGCCTTTCCGGGCGGATTGACTGACCGGGTGTGGGCGTCACCCGGCCTCCGAGCCGTCGGTCGGTGAATCGCCCATGGCCAGCAGGTCCTCGTCGGTGATGGAGCGGCCGTAGATCTCACGGAAGGTGTCGTCGTCGACGTCTGCGATATCTCCGTCAAAGATCATCTTGCCGTCCCGGAGCCCGATCAGGCGGCGTCCATACTCCTTTGCCAGGTCCAAGAAGTGCAGGTTTACCAGCGTGGTGATGCCGAGTTCCTGGTTGATCTTCTGGAGGTCGCCCATCACCTGGCGGCTTGTCACCGGGTCCAGGGCAGCGACCGGTTCGTCGGCCAGCATCAGGCCTGGTTCTTGTGCAAGGGCACGTGCTATTCCGACCCTCTGTTGTTGGCCCCCTGAGCGGTTCGAGGCCCTCACGTAGGCCTTGTCGATGATGCCCACCCGCTCTAGGGCGACCATTGCCGCTTCCCGATCAACTGCCGGCCAGAGCCCCAGCGTGGAGCGCCATGCCGGCACGACCGACAGTCGGCCCATGAGAACGTTGTTCAACACGGTGGTTCGGTTGACCAGGTTGAAGGTCTGGAAGATCATTCCGATCCGCGACCTGACCTGACGAAGGGTGGCCGCGGATGCACCGACCACCTCGGTCCCGTCGACTACGACGGAACCCGAGGTGGCCGGCACGAGGCCATTCAGTACACGCAGCAGTGTTGATTTGCCTGCTCCGGACAACCCGACGATGACGACGAACTCGCCGTCGTCAATCGTCAGGTCTATGCCCCGGAGAGCCTCAACTCCCCCTGGGTAGGTAACTGAGACGTCTTCGAGTCGAATCACCGGGTTGTTGGGATCGGGACACGGCTCGCCTTCATCAGCCTGCTTCGGTGATTCCGAGGGTGCTGGCCGCCTCGCGGACGACGTCGAAGTCTGATTCCCTCGCTGGTCGGATGTCGGTCCAGCCGGAGATCTCGTCCATCACGGCCACACCCTCCTCGGTGGAGAGGTAGACGGCTATCGAGTCGTAGATGGCCGTCTTCAGCGATGGCGGGAGCAGGCTCGACACGGCGATCACGTCATTGGGAACTTCGGCAGTGAGGTTGAACACGATCACCTTTTCGCCAACGTCCAGGTTCTCCTTGCGGAGTGAACGCCGGGCGTCGTCATAGGAGACGCCTATGTCGGCAGCGCCACCGTACACAGCAGCGACAGCTCCATCATGGCCCCCTGCGAAGATAGGCGTGATGTCGTGGACCGGGTCGATTCCGATGTTGGTGAGCTGCAGGGCCGGGAAGATGTAGCCCGATGTGGAGCTTTCAGAGGTGAAGGCGACACGCTTGCCCTTCACCTTTGAGAGGTCGGCCATACAGGCGGAACCGGGTGAGACAGGGCCGTTGTCCCTGGTCTCGCCTAGCGCCTTGCCCTCGTCGCCGAAGTAGACCCCCACCTGAAGGGCAACAGCATCAAGTGCTCCGACCTGCACAATTCCGTCGTCACCGTTCTCTAGGGCAGTTCCCGGCTCAACCGGGGTGTCGCAGAGGCTGGGATCGTTAGTCATCCACTGGCCGTGGTAGGTGGCAGCACCGTAACGGATGGCCTGCACCAGCGGCTCTATGTTGCCGAATTGCTGCTTGGCCAGTACGTAGCCGAACGGTCCGAAGCCCCCAAGGTCGGCCTTGCCGGTTCCCATGGCCGTGACGAGGCCCGTGTAGTCGGTGGTTACGACACCCTCGACCTCGATTCCGAGTGAGGTCGACAACATGTCGACGAACGGCTGAATCTGGTCCTGCAGGTTCTCCTGTTCGGTGCTCGGAACATGTCCGTAGGTGATCTTGTCGGGCCACGCCTGAGAATAATCCGTGCTATCGGCTTCGTCCTCGCCCGTTTCCGTGGTAGCGAATAAATCCACGAGGTCTTCGGCCGACATGGATTCACCTAGGCAGACAAAGACTGAGGGAAGGGTCGGCATCATCAGCTCTTCCATCCGAGAGTCGGAGTCCTCCATCATGATCCCCGCCACTATGAGTTCCACGACAAGATCCTCATCATCCAAGAACAGCTCCGTGAAGCAATCCAAGAGTTCGTCTGGTGCGTCCTCAAGGCTCGGTTCTTGAAGGATGGCCGCCACAACAAGCTCATTTAGATCAACGCAACTAACCAGTGCAGCGGCGAAAGAGCGAGCGAACTGCCGAGTCGGAGCATCGCGATCAAATTGATTCTTGGCTTCAACTAGACTTGTGTCCTTAACAACCATCGTCAGGGTGCAAGCCACATCCTCTTGAGTAAGACCGAAAAAACCTCCGTCCTCCCCAAGCTCCTCGACCTTCGCGTCGACCCAAGCCTGTTCTACAGAGGTAAGCCCATTATCAGTGGTCGTCGGTGCCACAGTGGTCGTCGGTGCCACAGTGGTAGCCACCGGAACGCTCGCCGCTTCGTCGCCACTTCGAGACTCGCCGAAGACGTATCCCAGAAGAACGCTAAGACCTGCGAACAAGATGAGGGCCAGGACAAGAAGCCACCGCCGGTCCTTTCGATCCGGCTCACCAGCAGATGCCCGAGCCGGACCGTTGTAGGAAGCGTCGCTTGCGGGTCCTTGAGGCGTTGGCGGTTTTCCACTTGTTGCTGTTCCTGAACGACGGCGCCTCACCGCGGCAAGGCCAAGCAGGAGTAACAGAACCAGAAGGGCGACTATCACTATGAGGAAGATCGATGAGTCGCGATCAGTGGGAGTGACGACCGACGTATCTGCCGAAGCGTGAAGAGTGGTGCGACTTTCGTCGCCAAACAAGTCGACATCCCAACCGAAGGTTGAGCCACTGGTCGAATCGGCATTGTGGTTGAGAGGTACGCCGGGCAGAGTGACCTCCACGGTCACCTCCGGCTCGGAAATCTCCAGGTCGAAAACCTTGGCCATCGCCATGACTTCCTCGAACGACATCTCTTCGCTGCCTTCAGAACCCAGGTCGGCGACATCCATTTCGAAATAGACCCGTTCGGCCTCTTTCCAAAGACGAATCCCCATTTCTCCGTCCTCTTCAAGTTCCGAAAGGTCAAAGTTCCTGAACGGCCATGTGAGTGAGGCTCCGCACCAACCATCATCCGAGCGCGAGGTGAACACCGCCCCTGAAGGCAAATCGAAGGGTGTAAGCAATTGTTCGCAGATGTCTGGCGAGTCGTCATCTGCAATAACGTCAGTGAATCCAGCAAGGGCCTCAGAGACGGCAACCTCCACCTCGAAGGTACCGGTACCGTCGGCATCGACAGTCACCACAAGATCGGCTTGAATACAAGCGGTGGCAACCATCGCCACCAAAGCCAAGAGAGCTGCACCGAAGCAGCG
>PVBE010158091.1_pt1 | contig 10941 bp, 8 predicted proteins | sample 1631181 | NCBI WGS metagenome assembly PVBE01 (sample SAMN08397723, study PRJNA350692) | Marine metagenome, whole genome shotgun sequencing project. | isolation source: water | place: Pacific Ocean | collected 2012-04 | reverse complement strand
TGAGGGAGTGGGAGGACGAGCACGAAGTGGCTCAAGAGGTGGGCCGCTGGGTCGAGCGGTTCAATGAGCACTATCTGCATTCCACCCTGGGCTACCGGACGCCCAACCAGGTGGAACACCAACTTCAAACCGGCCCCGGTACTCTCTTAGATGCCGCTTGATAAAGGGGGTCCACTACAAAGCATTAGTCACATGCTTTGACCACCGATATGGGTTTCCAGAATTGGCCAAGAAATCTGATAAGTACTTCAAGAAGAAAATTCTAGATATCGTAAGGTGTCTTCCTAGATCTCCTAAGGGAACTGGGAAGGAAAAAGTCCAAAGGGGCAAATCATCATAAGTCACGAAAAATTCATGGCCTTGGCCATTCAGGAAGCGGAGGACGGCGTCAAGGAGGGGCACCTGCCCTACGGGGGCGTCATCGTCAAGGACGGCGAGGTCCTCGGCCGGGGAAAAAGCGTCGGCATCTCCCTGAAGGACCCCACGTGCCACGCGGAGATGATGGCGATCCGGGAGGCGGCGAAGAAGATGCGCTCGGGGGACATGCGGGGCTGCGTCCTGTACGCCAACTGCGACCCCTGTCCGATGTGCGCCGGCGCCGCCATCTACTCCGGCATCGGAACCGTCGTCATCGGCGCGGGACCCGAGGCCCTCCGGCGCTGCTCCAACGGACGGTATGACCTCGGGGACTACACCATCGAACGGCTCGTCGGGTTGACGGGCATGAACGTGAAGGTCATCCGCGGCGTCCTGGAGGAGAGGGCCGAAGCCGTCTTCAAGGACTTCGACGACTGGGACATCGCCGCGCCCCTCGATCCAACCACGTGATTTCCCTGTTGACTCTTCTTTTTGCGAGAACTTCGGGTCAGGACGGCGGCGGTCCGGCCGGCGCGTCTTTTCGCCGAACCCAGATTTCAAACTCCGGGTCTTTGTCCGAAGCCCCCGGTCCGAGCCAGTCCCCGGGCGGAAGGGGGGCGTAGTCCCGGAAGACCCGGTCCCGCAACCGGGTCGATCCCTCTCCGGCGAGACGTGGGGGCTGAACCGTGCTCTTCCAGAAAAGCGACTTGCGGTTCACCACCAGGAAGCGGACGCGCGGCAGCCGCTCGGCGATGCTTTCCTGCATCTCCGGCGTCAGAAAACCCCAGGTCGTGGCGTTATAGCCGGTGACGCTCGGTCTTCCCGTTCAGAGGTAGATGCTCGACATTCCCGGCATGGTGAAAATCGGCTCGCCCGGCGCCGTGCGCCTCGGGAGATACCGGATCAGGGCCTCCAATTGGGGGGCGGCTTCCGGTTGAAACCGGACCCCCGCGGCGGACGGCGCGGACAGGGGGATTCCCCTTCGGCGCTCCTTCACCAGGGGAATCACCCCCAGGCTCAGGAAGGGGAGCAGGAAGGCGAGCGTCGCCGCCGGGAAAACAAACTCCGCGATTGAACGGAAAGCCGGAAGATTGAAAGGCCGCCGGTCTTTCTCCGCCATCCGGCGGCGATCCAGCAATCCATACGCGAGCGCGCCGACCATCAGGGCCACGAGCGGCGTCGCATACACCAATTGCGTTTCGGCGACCGGGTATATCTGGAAGACCTGAAACAGCGCCTGCCATCCAATGAAGGCCGCCGCCTCCCGGGTCCAGACGCTCACGAGGATCACGCTGAGGGGTAGCGCCGAGACGACCTGGGAGGCAAGCCCGCGCGGTCCCGCCTCCGAAATCAGCGTCACCAGCTTCGGGAGGGCCAACAGCGAGACCCCGAACCCGCACCCCGCCGCGACGAGGAGCGCCAAAGCCGGCCGCCAGGAAGTCCGGCCGGTCTGCAACGCCGTCCAGAGACCCAGGGCCGCAAGGACGGCCGCAGATGGAAACGGCCCCTGTCCCACGCTGGAAAAGACCCGGGGTTGGCGCGCGGCCAGGCCGATCATCATGTCCCAGGCGGGACCCAGTCCCGAGATTCGGATCGTCGGAATGAGCCACAAGAGCACCCCGGCCGCGACCCCCCCCGCTCCCCACGCAAGCGCCTTCAGTCCCGAGCCTTGAAGTCCGGCGGAAGTCCGCTGAAAAAAGAACAGGATCACCATGATCACGAGGAGAAACGGATACATCCCCCGTTGGGGGGGCCAAAGGTCCGCGCTCATCAGGAAGATCAGGCATCCGGCGGACCCCGCCGCGGCGAGCCATCTCAGGGGCCGGGGACACGGATAGGCGGTCAAGAAAAACGCCGCGAAGCCGAACCCCGTGAAGGCGGCGACGTTGACCTTGAAGCCGGCCAGGACGCCCACCAGCAGCCCGATCCTGAAGAGCCTCCCCCCGGACTCCGGCGCCGGGCCGCGCATCCACAGGTGCACCGCCGCAAGGGTCAGCGCGGTCGAATACCAGCTGGGGTGCAGGGATTCGTTCAGGTTGGTCGACGCCATCAGAAGCCAGGCCATGGCCGGGACCATCGACGCGAGGGGCGGCATGAATCGGCGTCCGATGGCGTACAGAAACACGGCCGACAGACCCGCCAGCCCCGTGGTCACAAGCCGGGCGGCCAGCATCGACGGGCCAAACAGCCAGACCCATCCGGTGTTGGCCAGATGGAAGACGGGTCCGTAAAGGGTGAACACCTCCGAATACAGGAAACGGCCTTCAAAAAGCTGCAACGAGGGATAGAGCATGAACCCCTCGTCGTCGTAGGTGCGCCACCCGTAAAGGGCGAGAAGGGTGCACACCGCAAGCCCGAAGAACCCAGACCCACCCCATCCAGAAGCCTATCCAGAGGCCCGGACGGCCTCCGACGGCCTTCATCCACCCGCCTGAAGCGCCTTCCCGGGACGGAGAAGCCGACCCGACCCGATCCTCTTTCTCCATTGAGTGATTGATCTCCACGTCCGCCAGATTGGGAGGGGGGATTCTCGGACCGGTGCGTCCGGGATCTATGATTCCCGGGCCCGTTCGGAGGGGGGGAGGAGTGACGCGATCACAGGGATGATCGGCCTGGGCGGGTTCCGCGCGAAGGTCGGCGGCCCCTCATTCGGAACGGCTGCCGGAACCGGAAACGGCGCGCCCGATCCGTCATTCCGATGAGCCGGCCTGATCCCCGAACACCCCCGGAAACTTTTCCCGTATCGCCCGGAGGTCTTCCGGGTCGGCGGCGGCGGCGCGGGGGAATTCGTCCATCCACTCGTAGGGCCGGCAGGCGTCGATGATGCCCCGCGAGCTTTTCGGCGTCTTCTTGTCGCGGCTCAGCGGGTCGGCGGGGCTGCCCCAGGCCCGGCGGATGATTTCGATGTCGCCGGCCGGATCGGAGCGGGTGCACATGGCCCAGATGACTTCTTTGATGTCGGTGGGGTCGACGTCCTCGTCCACCACCACGACGTACCGCCCCATGTACGCCCCGGCGTGACACTGCGAGGCGATGAACCCCGCCATCCGGGCGTGACCCAGGAATTGCTGCTTGATGGAGACGCTGATCCACAGCCGGCCCCCGCCCACTTCGTCGCACCACACGCCCTGAACCGCCGGAACGCCCGCCTTCGCCAGGGAGTCGAAGATCAGCGCCGACTTCATCACGGACCGGAAGTAGGAGTAATCGTGCGGCGGCTTGCCCGGCGGCGAGCCCAGGAGGATGGGGTCGTTGCGGTGCATAACACCTTCCACCTTCAACCGGAAGGCGGGATAGTCGCCGCCCGAGTAGTACCCGTGCCATTCGCCGTAAGGCCCTTCGGTTGCCATCTTCCCCTCTTCCAGCCAGCCTTCCAGGACGACCTCGCTCGCGGCCGGGACGGGGAGTCCCGTCACCTCGCCCTCCACCACGGGATACCGGCCTCCGATGATCGCCCCCGCGTAGTTGAGCTCGCTCACCCCAGTGGGGATCTCGATCCCCGAAAGGATGGCCAAGAGGGGGTCGTGGCCGACCGAGATGGCCACCGGGCACCGCTCGCCGCGGGCGAACCATTTCCGGGCGTACTGTATCCCGTGCTTTCCCGGAACGATCATCACGGACACGTCGCGCTCGTCGAGGACCATCACGCGGTAGGCGCCCAGGTTGACCACGCCGGTCTCGGGGTCTTTGATGAGGACGGCGTCCCCCGTCCCGATGTAGCGTCCCCCGTCGTGCTTGTGCCAGAAGGGCGTGGGGAAGCGCGAGAGGTCCACCTGGTCGCCCAGGAGGACGTTCTCTTTCACGGGGCCGTCCGGCAGGACCTCGGGGGGAAAGTTCGGGGCCTTGCTCTCCCACTCGATGGGCTTGCCGCGCAGGGCCTTCACAAGCTCCGCGTTGGTGAAACCGCTCCCCATGCGTAGCGCGACGCCCAGGCGGCGGGGGGAGCCCGACGCCCCCGTCAGGACGCGGAAGCCCTGGGGATAATCGGGGATCTCGTCGAACAGCAGCGCCGGGCTCTTCGATTGTTTGTAATTGGCCTCGGAGAGGGCGCCGATCTCCAGGTTCCAGTTCGCCCCCCGGACCGTCTTCAGCTCGCCCAGCTCCTCCATCACGTCGAGCCAGTCTCTCAAGTCGGTGATTGCGGCCAATTCGGCGCGTTCCATCACTCCTCCTTATCCACGGTCATCGCGGCGCCCGCGCGGGTCCGCCCTTCGGCCGATATCGGCCGAATTACTTCAGACCGCTCAGGTGCTCCTCGAAGTTCAAGGGCTTCCACCAGAGGTCTATGCCCAAATCGTCGGCGATGACGTTCACGGTGTGGTACGCCGTCGCGCCGACGACGTCGCCTCCCGGATGGGTGCACAACCCGCAGTAGTAGAGGCCCTCGATGGGCGTCCGGTAGCTCGCGAGCTCGGGGACGCGGGAAAAGTACTCGTCCCGCCGGTAGATGATCTCCCCCATGTGGACCGCGCCCTTGTCCAGGTTGCCCACGTGCCGGTCGATGTCGGCCGGGGAGATGACCTCCGCGTCCAGAATGGTCCCCCGGCTCAGGTCCGCAACTTCTTTGAACTGCTCCACGCAGGCGTCCCGGAAGGGGGCAAGCCGGTCCACGCCGAGGTGGTAATAAGAGTGGATGTTGTGCCAGAAGCCCGGGTAGGCGAACGACTCGGTCGTCATGTCCCCGCCGACCTCCAGCCCCTTTTTCAGGATCAGGACGTCCAGCCCCGCCCGGGCCAGATAGGTTGCGGTCATCATCCCGGCGTGTCCGGCGCCCACGACAATCACATCGTAATCGGGCACGATATCCTCCAGCGAAGCGGGGGGCGCTTTTTGAAAGGCGCCCCCCCGCACCCCCCCGCAAAACTTTCATTGGGCGAAAGCGTCATTCCCCAAAGGGGCATGACGCTTTCGCAAAAACTGGCACCTTGGCCGGATGCTGCGGCCGCCGTAGGCGGACGGGCATCCGGCCAAAGACAAGAGCCATCGGCAGGACACAAACAATCGCCCCTGCCCACTCAACACCCACCCCCGTAAGGCCAAGCCTCTGGCTTGGCCGCAAAAAGTTTTTCGAGGGGTTCCCAACCCCTGGGAGGGGTCCAGGGGGGCGGTTTTTCAAAAAAGCCCCCCTGGTGGCGTCCGTCCCCCAAGTTATACGAAAACATCCCCGCCGTTCACAACCAGCGTCTGGCCCGTCATGAACGCGCCGGCGTCGGAGGCCAGGAAGACGACGGTCCCGATCAGGTCCTCCGGCTGCTGGTGGCGCTTCAGGGAGCGGGTCCCGACGACCCGCGCCTCCGTCTTCTTCCACCACTCCGCCTTGTCCGGGTCCTCCGTCAGTCTCCGGTTCCCCTCGCTCATGGTGAAACCGGGCGCGACAGCGTTCACCCGGATGTCGGCCCCCCCCAGCTCGCGTGCCGCCGCGCGCGTCATCCCGATGACGGCGCCCTTGGAGGCCACGTAGTGAAGGAAGCCGGGGACCCCCTTGTGCACCGTGTCCGAGGCGAAGTTGATGATAGAGCCGCCGCCGGCCTTCCGCATGGCCGGCGCCGCGGCCTTCATCCCGAGGAACACGCCCCGGACGTTGACGGCCATCACCCGGTCCCACTCCTCGATGGGGATGTCCTCGAGGGACTGGTCTCTCTTGAGGTTCGCGAAGAGCGCGGCGTTGTTCACCCAGACATCGATCCGGCCGAAATCCGCCTCGACGCCTTCCGCCAGGGCTTTGACGGCGGATTCCTCCGCGACGTCCGTCTCGAAGGCCCGGGCGTTGCCGCCCGCGGCCGCGATCTCCTCCACCGCCGGGCCCGCGTCCTGAACGTCCGCCAGGGCCACGTCCGCCCCCGCCCGCGCCAGCCCCGCCGCAATGACCTTGCCGATCCCCTGGGCCGCCCCCGTGACGACGGCCACCCGGCCTTTCAGATCCGTCTCCATGCGTTGATCACCTCTCTCGCGTCATGTCGAAGTGGTTTCCGGTTCCGCAACCGGCTCGCGATCAGCCAACACCCCGGACAATGCGGGGGAGGTCTTCCAGCGTTCCGCGTTCCCACCCCCCAACCAGTACGCGGCCAAGCCGATCCCGATGCCGATCCCGTCCGACCACGCGCCCCCCTTCACGAGCAGAATCCCCGAAAGCAGAAAGACCCCGCGCGCCCAGAAACGGAAGGGCTTCAGGAAGAACCCCTGGAGCGCCGCGCAAATGGCGATGACACCGAGGATGGCCGTCCCCAGATGGAGCGCGATGGAATGGAGCGGTCCCTGGGCGACCAGGGCGGGGGAGTAGGCGAACATGAAAGGCACGATGTACGCGATGAGCCCCACCCGAAAGGCCATGAACCCCGTCTTCATCGGGTTGCCCCTGGAAATCGTCGCGGCGGCGTATGCCGCCAGGGCCACCGGGGGGGTGATCGCGCCGATGGTCGCGAAATGAAACACGAACATGTGGGCGGCGACGGGGTGAATGCCGATTTTCAGAAGCGGCGGGACCGTCAGGGCGGCCAGGATGATGTAAACCGCCGTGGGGGGCATTCCGCAGCCCAGCACCAGGGCCGAGAGCATGGCGAACACCAGGGCGATCACCACCCAGTCGCCCGAGAAGGAGAGGATGACGCTCGAGAACTTGACGCCGACGCCCGTTAGACCGATCACGCCCACGATGATGCCGGCCGCCGCGCACGCCGCCGCCACCGGCAGGGTGTTCCGGGCCCCGTCCTCCAAGGACCGGAAGACCCGGACCACGCGCGTCCGGCTCGGGACGCGCAGAGACCCCAAGCCCATGATCCCGATCGCCGCCCAGCAGGCCGCCACCGAGGGGTCCGCCCCCGCCGCGATCGCGGCGGCCATCCCCAGAAGCGGCGCAACCATGTAGGCCGAGTCCAGGCACATCTCTCCGGGCGTCGGACGATTTCCGTCCGGCCATCCCCGCAGGGCCCGCTTCACGGCGTCCATGTTCATCATGAGGAAGAGGAAGACCATGAATATCGCCCAGAAGGCGGTCAGCATCGGGCTGTAGCCCAACACGATGAAGACGATGAGCATCACCAAGGGGAGCGCCAGATAGCCGGATTCCGCGAACACCTTCTTGGCGGACGGCAGCTCCGAGCTGGGCAGGCCCTTCATCCCCCGCTTGACCGACTCGATGTCCACGAACAGCAGGACCGCCAGGTAGAACAGGAAGGCGGGGATGGCCGCGGCGACGGCCACCTGTCCATAGCTGATGCCGAGATATTCGGCCATGATGAAGGCCCCGGCCCCCATGACCGGGGGGGTGAACATGCCCCCGGTCGAGGCGCAGGCCTCGATGGCGCCCGCCAGAAGCGGCGAGTAGCCCATCCGCCGCATCAGGGGGATCGTGAACGTTCCGGTCGTGACCACGTTGCCCACCGGCGACCCCGACACCATCCCCATCAGGCCGCTCGAGAGGACGGCGGTCTTGGCCGGTCCGCCGCGGAAGCGTCCCGCGACCGCGTGGGACAGGTCGATGAAGAACTTCCCGCCCCCGGACGCCGCCAGGAAAGCCCCGAACAGGACGAACATGATGATAAAGGAGGAGGAGACGTACATGGGGATCCCGTACAGCCCCTCGGAGATGACGTAGAGGTCCCGGACCATCCGCTCGACGGCGTAGCCCTTGTGCTTGAACATCCCGGGCATCCAGGGGCCGAAGTAGGCGTAGAGAAGAAACAGCGCGGAGAAGGCGGGCAGGACGGGTCCGACGGCCCGCCGGGCGGCCTCCATGGCGGCGATGAACATGATCGCGCCCAGGAGGGTCTCGACCCACGTCGGGTCGTCGACCAGGTCGGCCTTCTCCTCCCATGTGAAGAGGATGTAGAGGCTCGAGACGAGGACGGCGACGACGAAGACCCAATCGATCGCCGTGGGCCTTCTCCGGGCCGCGCCCTTCTTGCGCGCGCCGAGGATCAGAAAAGCCGCCACGCCCATGAACAGCCAGTGCAACACCCGCTGGTCCATGGGCGAGGTGGCGGAGTAGCCGGACCAGTAGAGGGCCAGGACGGACGTGGTGATGAGGATCAGACGCGTGATCCAACCGATGATCTCCGACCCTCGGCCCGCGTCGGAGCCGCCCGCGGCGTCCGGCGCATGGGTCTGATTCCGGGGGACGCTCTCATCGGCCAATTCAGAACCGCTCCAAGGTGGAATGGGAAAATGACTTTCCCCGGGTCATGGACCCGGGGAAAGGTTATCCATCGGAATTCACGCGAGTCTTACAGAAGCTTCTTCTCCTTGAAGTACCGCAGCGCTCCCGGATGCCAGGGGATCGCGGGCTTCGGCGCGTCGGCCATGATCTTGGGCGTGATGTGCTTCAGGCTCGGATGGATCGACTTGAACTCCTCCAGGTGATCCATGATGGCCTTGGTCGCCCTGTACACGATGTCTTCGGACACCTTCGCGTTTGCGATGAAAATGTTCCCCGCGCCGATGGTCGGGTACTTGCCCGGGAGCCCATAGGCCGAGCCGGGGACAATCACCTTCTCATACCGGAATTTGTTGACGGCCCTCTTGAGCTCCGCCGAGCCCAGGGTCAGCAGGGTGAATTTCCGGCCGCTGGCCTGAAGCTCTTTCATGGCGGGAATGGGGATGGCCGCATACATCGTCGCCGCCACCACTTTTCCGTCCACAAGGGCGTTCTTGCCCTGGGAGTAGTTCAGGTAGCTCCCGCGGGTGTCCTTCTTCTTGAACCCGCAGGACCCGAAGGCCGCCGCAAGCGCCGGGCTCGCGCCCCCGCCCGCCGGACCGAGGGAGACGACTTTGCCCTTCATGTCGCAGACGGACTTCAGTCCGGAGCCTTTCAGCGTGGCGATCTGAAGGACGCCCGTGGTGAACCGGCCGAGCCAGCGGTTGATGTCCTTGAGCGGACCGCCTTTCTTGAAGGGACCGATTCCCTTGGATGCCAGCCAGGCAACGCGGGCGACGGAGATCCCGAACTCGGCTGCGCCCTTGCCCACGAGCTTGTTGTTGTGCAGGGTCCCGCCCGTCTGCTCGGTCTTGATCTCGACGCCCGAGACGTATTTGTTGAGCATCCCGCTCATGCCGGCCGCAACGGGAAACCAGGAGCCGCCCGGTTTGGCGGAAGCGAAGGACATTTGCTTTTTCTGCGCAAAGGCCATCCCTGACGCCAGCACCAGGGCCAGCGCCCCGAGGACCATCACCTCTCCTAATCGTCTCATGACCGCTCCTCCTCCAATTGTGATCATCGCGAAGATTCCGCCGCGCGATGAAGGTTCCCCCCGCAAAAAAGCCGGTCCATCAACCCACGCCCGGGGGCAACCCATGAAAGGCCAACCGACCCGCGGCTCAATCCACCCACCGCTTAAAATCCTCGGGATTCAGGTACTCTTCGAGCGGCGTCTCCTGAAAACGAGCGCGCATGAAGAGCGGCGGGACACCCTCCTGCTTGATGGTCTTGTACTTCCAGGGGATGGTGGCGTCGGTGATCATCTTGGCCTTGACGACCGAGTCCCCCGGGATGAGCGAGCGCACGCCCGCGATGGGGTTGTTCCGGTGGGTCTTGGCCTCGGGCAGGATGTGGACCTGCTCCTTCGGGTTGCACCGGGTGGTGACGGCCCAGTCGATGGCGTCCATGTCGTAGATGTCCACGTCCTCGTCCACCAGCGTGAGGCTCTCCAGATACACCGAGAACCCGAACGCCGCCAGGGCCACCTGGATCTGCTGGCCCTCCCGGTCCGGGGTGTCCTTCTTGAGCTGGAGGATGCCGTGGTGCCAGTGGGCCGAGCCGCGCGTGAGCGCCGCGTCCACGACGAACGTGGGCTCGATGGACTTGACGTACTGGTAGAAGGCCACGTCGTTGGAGATGCGGATGTTGTAGTTCTCTTTCGTCCCGGGGACGATGTTGTAGCTCATGGGCTGGGCGCAGTGCGTGACGCCGGTGATCCGGAAGATGGGCTTCCGCTGGGGGATGCTCAGGTATTTCAAAAACTCCGGCCATGGACCCTCCCGCTCCTCGTCGTAAGGCGGCTCGACGACACCCTCAATGACGATGTTCGCCGACGCCGGGACCTCCAGGTCCACGGTCTTGCACTTGACCAGCTCGACGGGCTCCCCCTTCAGGGCCCCCGCCAGGGTGAACTCCTCCCGGCCGAAGGGAAGCTTCGTGACGGAGGCCAGATAGTTCTCCGCGTCCATCCCGAAGACGAGCGCGACGGGGAAAGGCGCGTTCCGCTCCTTGGCCTTCCGGAAGTGCATCCCGATGTGGGCCTCGGGCCGGATGTTGATGACCGTGCGGTTGTCATCGAGGATCATGTTCCGGTACACGCCCATGTTCCGCGCGCCGGTCTCGGGGTCCTTGGAGACGACGGCGGACTGGAAGTACTTCCCCCCGTCGTCGAGCGACGCCTGGATGGAAGGGACAAAACTCAGGGCGTCGAACTCTTCGGTGTGGACGACCTCCTGGCAGGGGCCGTCGGAGACCACGACGGGGTCCACCCGCTTCTCCATCGCGGCCAGGAAGGCGCGCTTGAACGCGATGTCCTCCTCCGGCATGCCCAGGAACCGCTTGATCCGGGAGCGCTCGCTGAACAGCGTCCCCCCGACGGGCATCGTGTATCC
>PVBE011995403.1_pt1 | contig 10942 bp, 10 predicted proteins | sample 1631181 | NCBI WGS metagenome assembly PVBE01 (sample SAMN08397723, study PRJNA350692) | Marine metagenome, whole genome shotgun sequencing project. | isolation source: water | place: Pacific Ocean | collected 2012-04 | reverse complement strand
TATTCCATCGATTGATGAACCAGTGTTTGAGTCGATCTACACAGCTGACCAATATTTGGATGACAACGGTCTTGGGCTCATGGTTGAGGTAAGCGGCCGTTATCGATTTTATCCGTATCAGATTCTTGTTTGGCATGAGATTGTGAATGACACCTTCATGGGAGAGGAACTACTCGTGACGTTTTGTCCGCTATGTTACACAGGAATAGTGTTTGATCGAGAGGTTGAGGGTGATGTTCTCGAGTTTGGTGTGTCTGGTAAGCTATGGAATAGCAACTTGCTGATGTATGACCGCGCAACAGAATCTTATTGGAGCCAGGCTCTTGGAGAAGCAGTTGTTGGAGAAAAAACCGGAACAGTTCTTGAAGACTATCCATGGCTTATTGTTAGTTGGGATACTTTCAAGACAAACTATTCCAGTGGACAGGTTCTTTCTCGCGATACAGGATTCAATAGAGATTACACTCAGGATCCGTATGAACCAGAGGGGTATTATGAGTCAGCAGATGTTTGGTTCACACTTTCAAACGAGGATGGACGTTTGCACGCAAAAGAATTTGTTTATGGATATGACACGGGCGACTTTGCAAAAGCTTATTCAGAGAAAGACGTAAAAGAAATTGGTATCATTAATGATCAGGTTGGCGACGAGTATCTACTTGTTTTCTGGGATGATAATCTTGAGACAGTGCGTGCTTTTTCTCGACAGGTTGATGGAAATGTGCTGAGCTTTGAGAAGACAGACGACTTCTTGAGAGACACAACAACCGAGTCTCTTTGGAACTTTGATGGCGAAGCTGTAAGCGGTGACCATCGCGGCATTGGAATGAGTACTCTGATTCTTGAGCCTTCATTCTGGTTTAGTTGGGCAACCTCGTATCCTCAAACTGAAATTTATCAAACTGAGAATTAACACCTCACATATATGGAATTTGTCATCTTAGTTGTAATCGTTTATCTAATTACAACAATCCGTGTGATCTATGAGTATCAGCGCGGAGTTATCTTTTTTCTTGGAAAGTATAAGAGCACTTATAAGCCAGGACTCAAGCTTGTGTTTTGGCCAGTGCAATCAATGCGCAAGGTTGATATTCGTGTGAAAGCAGTTGATGTTCCTGACCAAGAGGCAATCACAAAGGACAATATCTCTGCTCGTATTAATGCTGTGATCTATTACAAAGTTAAGGATGCGGCAAAGGCAGTGATTGAAGTTGAGCACTATCGCCATGCTGTTAGCCAACTTGCGCAAACAACTATGCGTAACGTGGTTGGTGAGATGGAATTGGACGAGCTTCTTACTCAGCGACAAGAAGCATCAGATAAAATTAAGAACATTGTTGATCAACTTACAGACCCGTGGGGGATTCAGGTTGATAATGTTGAGCTCAAGGACATCACGCTTCCAGAAGAAATGAAACGAACAATGGCAAAGCAGGCTGAGGCTGAGCGTGAAAGGCGTGCTGTTGTGATTAAGGCGCTTGGAGAGGTTGAGGCATCAAAGAACCTACACGAAGCTGCAAACGTGCTTTCATCTGCTCCTGGCGCGCTTCATCTTCGAACGCTAAGTACGCTCAACGACCTTTCATCAGATCAATCAAACACAGTTGTGCTAGCAGTACCGTTGGAGATCTTGCGAGGATTTGAGAAATTGAGCAGGAACTAACTATGATTGGAAAGTTGTACATTGTTGCAACACCTATTGGAAACTTGGAGGACATTAGCGAGCGGGCCAAAACCACGCTCGCTTCTGTTGACATTGTTTTGTGTGAAGACACAAGGGTGACAAGTAAGCTCTTGAAAGCTTTTGACATACAAGTGAAGACGATGTCGTATCATCAACACTCAGGAGGAATGAAGGTCAAGAAGATTGCTGAGCTCATTGAGGCTGGTAGCGACCTTGCGCTTGTAACTGATGCTGGGACTCCAGGAATCTCAGATCCAGGTGGAAAATTAGTTGAGCAGCTCATCGGAAGGTTTCCCGAGCTTGAGATCGTGCCTATCCCTGGAGCATCTGCAGCGATCACAGCGCTTTCTGTTTCAGGGTTTCCTTCAGACGAGTTTGTGTTCCTTGGATTCCCTCCGCACAAGAAAGGAAGGCAGACTTTCTTTAATCGTATAGTCGACATGAAGTCTACGATTGTGTTCTACGAGAGTACACATCGCATCATGAAGACAATGAGTGAGATTGAACAGAGAATGCCAGATAGACTTCTTATGGTTGGGCGCGAGCTCACAAAGCTTCATGAAACTATTTATCGGGGGACAGCCTCAGAGGTGACAAAAAGCCTTGAATCTACTAGTATCAAAGGCGAATTCGTAATAGTAATTCGATCACTATGAACCGCTTCTACATCACAACTGCAATCCCATACGTAAATGCCAAACCTCACATTGGCTTTGCTTTGGAACTCATTCAGACTGATGCCAAACTGCGATACGAGCGACTTAAGCGCGGTGAAGAGTTGGTGCGAGGATTAACAGGATCTGATGAGAATAGTTTGAAGAATGTGCGTGCTGCTGAAGATGCAGGAGAAGATGTTGCGAGTTTTGTTGAGCGACATGCAGAGGAATACAAATCTTTGTCAGGTGTTTTGAACTTGACGTTTGACGATTTCATTCGCACTCGTGAAGAGCGTCATATCAAAGGAGCTCAGAAACTTTGGAGTGCTTGCAAGCAAGAGGATATCTACAAAAAGAAATATAAAGGACTTTATTGTGTTGGCTGTGAGGTTTTCTACACACAAAAAGAAGTGCCAGACAATGTATGTCCAGAACATAAAAAGGAACTTGAGGTTGTTGAGGAGGAGAATTTCTTTTTTAAACTTTCAAACTATCAGGACGAGCTTGAGCGTCTGATTGAGTCAGATGAGATAAGGATTGTGCCTGAGAGTCGCAAAAATGAGATCTTAAGTTTTATCCGCAGCGGACTCGAGGATTTCTCCATCTCTCGCTCTCAAGAGCGTGCAAAGCATTGGGGTGTGCCTGTTCCAGAAGATGAGAGTCAAGTTATGTATGTTTGGTTTGATGCACTTTCAAACTACATCACAGCCCTGGGATACGCTGACGATTCAGAACTCTACAAAACATTCTGGGAAGAAAACCCAAATCGCGCGCATGTGATTGGGAAGGGGATCCTTCGATTCCACGCGGTCTACTGGCCAGCAATGCTTCTCTCGGCAGGAGTTGCACTTCCAACAGAGATTTTTGTGCACGGCTACATCACGACTGAGGGCGAGAAAATCTCTAAGTCACTTGGGAACGTTATTCACCCAACAGAACTTGTTGATGAGTTTGGTGTTGATGCTGTTCGTTATTATTTCTTGCGAGAAATTCCTTCACACGGCGATGGCGACTACTCAAAGGAGCGAATGGAGCAGCGCTATGCAGAACTTGCAAATCAGCTTGGTAATCTAGTTAGTCGTGTTGCAGCAATGTCTGTGAAGTACTTTGACGGTGCTCTTGATGAGGTAAAGACCGACTGGACAGAGAAGGAGGCAGAGCTAGAGACACTCATGCAGCAGTATGACTTCAAACGTTATCTTGAAGTGGTGTTTGGTGTTGTGTCAGACGCAAACGAGACAATTGATAAGAAGGCGCCATTCAAACTTGTGAAAGAAGACGAGCAGGCAGCCAAGCAAGTTCTTTCTGAAGTGGCAGAGCAGATCCGTTTTGTGGCACACGCACTTTTGCCAATCATTCCACAGGCATCGCAGGAAATCTTGCAAAGATATGGTAAAGTTATAAAGAAGGGGGATGCATTGTTCCCTCGTAGAGACTGACCTATGGCCTTTATCGACCTTGTTCTAATCGTTCTTGTTGGCGCGTTTGTAATCTTTGGATTGTTTTTTGGGCTGATACATACGATTGGGAGTTTGGTTGGTGCGATTGTGGGAATCCTACTTGCAACTCGTTTGATCGAGCCTGTGGCTGAAATCTTTAGTTTTATTGGCGCAAATACTGGTGTTGGAAAAGTAGTTCTCTTTATTATCTTGTTTGTTCTTATAACCAGACTTGTTGGCCTGGTTTTTTGGATCCTGGAAAAGACATTTGGATTTCTCAAGTTCATTCCTTTTGCAAAGACTATCGACAAGATTCTCGGCGGAGTGTTCGGTTTTGTAGAGGGCGTTATCGTGATTGGGGTGATTGTGTATTACGCAATGCAAGTGCTTCCAGAAGATACCTTGCTCTCATGGCTAGAAAGTTCTGCAGTAGCTGACTATCTTATCGGTGTTGTAAGCGCATTCCAGATTTTGTTCCCAGAAGGACTTCGACTTGTTATGAACCTTCTTGTCTAATGCCTATGAAGCTTTTTGATTCACACTGCCACGTGCACTTCAATGCCTATAAGGATGACATGGACGAGGTTATCAAGAGGGCCCTGGACAAAGGGGTTTTTATGATTACGGTTGGGACACAAAAAGACACGAGTCGCACAGGTCTTGAGGTTGCAGAGAAGTATGATGGCGTGTGGGCATCAGTTGGTTTGCATCCAAATCATTTAATTGAACAATCATTTTGGGATGAAGATGAGACTCCCCCCTTCCCAAGAGGGGATAAAGGGGGGTTGCCTGCATGGCAGAAAATCAAAACGCGCAGTGAACGTTTGGATCTAGATGTGTATCGAGAGTTAGCTTCTCATCCAAAATGTGTGGCAATAGGGGAGTGTGGACTTGATTGGTATCGAGTACCAGAAGGCGTTGATATGGAAGAGATGAAAAAGATTCAGGAAGAAACAGTGCGGTTGCACTTTGATCTTGCAACTGAGACTGACCTGCCTGTAATTATTCATTGCAGGGATGCGTATGATGAGCAAGCAGATTTGATTGAGGAATATATTCAGGCTGGCAAGCTGAGCAAGCGTGGCGTGATGCATTGCTTTGGTGGAACTGTAGAGCAAGCAAAGCGTTTTATTGATCTTGGATTCATGATTGGGTTCACAGGAATCATTACGTTTCCTGCAAAGAAAAAAGATGCAGACGAGTTTGGTTTTAGCGAGATTCAGCGTGTGGTAAAAGCTATTCCTCTTGATCGAATACTGGTTGAGACTGACTCGCCGTATATTACGCCGGTTCCATATCGTGGAAAACGTAACGAGCCTATGCATGTTAGGGAAGTAGCAGAAAAAGTCGCGGAATTAAAACGATTGGAACTCGAAGAGGTTTACGAACAAACAAAACAGAATACAGTAAACTTGTTCGAACTCAATCTAAATGAAGTTTAATGAGCTAATCAAATTAACCAAAAAGTGTTGACATTTCTTCACCATGGTGAGGAAATGTCGTGTGGATAAGTTAATTTTTTTACTTAGATTAGCAAAAGTGGAGTTTCATAAATACTCACCATGGTGAGTATTTATGTTATCGCTAAAAAGTTCTCAAACTGAAAAGGCGCCGAGAGGGAGCCTGGCAGACGCGTTCGTCTACCAGGTCCTTCTCGGGCCTTCGTTACCTCACTCAGAGGTGTGAGCCGTGTCCCGAAGGACTAGGCGCTGGGCTGGGTACCCTGCTCCTTCGCCTTCTTCTTGGCGGCGCGGCGTTCGCGGGCCAGTCGGTTCTTGCGTTCGCGTGGCGTCTCCTCGGCCAGGGGCTCGGAGGCTTCGCTCGCGGATGCGGGCTCGGCGGCTTTGGCCTTCTTCTTGTTCTTCTTCTTCCGCTTCTGCTGCTTGGGCTGCTTGGGCATCCTCAGCCCTTCGGCATTGGCCAGGCTCATGAGGATGCCGAAGCGTACTCCTCGATGGAGCCACGAGTTCCAGTTGAACTCGTCCCAGTCCTCGACGTTTTCGGCGATCCAGGTTGCCAGTGCGCAGTCTCCGTTGCGCTGGCCTGCGGCGCGCTTGAGCGCCTCGGGCTTGAGCTCGCCGAGGATGTCCTCCAAGGACGGGCGGCTCGGGAAACCAGGCATGGTCAGGCGACCGATGTGGTCCTGCTTGAGCTGTTCCAGCTGTGCGCTGGCCTTGTCCACGGCTTCGGAGCCGAGCAGACGCATCTGCGAGCGCACGACCGCATCGGGCTGGCCGGGCAGGATGACCAGCAGCTCACGGCCCATCATGTACAGAACGTTGTTCTCGTCCAAGGGTCCGCGGACCAACCGGTCCTTGAGGGACAGCATGGCCCGTCCGGGCGATGCCAGCTCGCGGACCAGTCCCAGGGTGTCGAACGGGTTGAACTCGACCGAGTCGACTTCGAGCGTCTGGTCTTCCAGCTCGCCCATGTTGCGCAGCTCGCCCATGTAGACGATCATCACACTTGTGGAGCGTTCGATGACCTTGAACACACACTCCAGGTAACCCTCGCCGTCCTTCAGGTCATAGACCGCGGGAAGATCGCTGCCCCTGGCCGGGACCACGGTCTTACCGAGCAAGCGCGTGGCGATTTCGAAGTCCGGATCGGGAAGCGGATTGCCGTCCTTGATGGCCTTGCGCACCGGACGCGGGTCGTTCCAGATCGGGATCCAGGGGCCTCCGATCGGGGTGAAGACCAGCAGCGGGGTGGAGGTACGCAGCACATTGGGGATGGCCGCGATGGTGAACAGCTTTCGGGTCGCGTGAGCGCGGTCCGGGTGGGTCACTAGCTTGTTCCAGTGCTCGATCAGGTTCGGACGCACCAGTCCCAGAGGCACGGCCACGGGCGGTCCGCCCCTCTTGGAGTTGTGGAAGAACATGCAGATGATCTTGCCGGTGCTGCTCCAGTTGTCCCGGTCGTCCTGCTTGATGTAGGGGATGACCCCACGGAGTCCGTCGCAGATGAACGCCGGGATGACGTTGGTCAAGACCAGTTCACCGCTCCTTCTGTCGGGCAACATGGCTTCGACACGAAGGCTCGGGGAGAAGAACTTCTCCACGACCTGGCCCTCGCCCGTGTCATACACGGTGAAGCCGCGGGTCCGGGCTTCCGGGTCCGGGCGGAAAGGCACCTGATCCAGCAGGGGCTTGGCAGGGTCGCTCGGATCCATGATCATGCGAGCGAGCACGCGTGCGACTACTGCGTCGCGCTTGCGCGTATAGTCCTTCTCCTGGAAGGCCAGGAGGTCGACGACGTCGGCGGTGATCGCCTTGAAGGCGCCAGCCGAACTGGCAACGGCCACTGCTGTGGTTTCTGAACTCATGGATGACCTCCTAAGGGTCGGTATCAGCGTTCCGAGTTAGACGCTGGTTGGGGGTTTGAAATCTGTCTCGGAGAAAGAACCCATCAAATCGGTGCTTTCTTCAAGATAGATTTGCAAAACAGACGACTCGGGTACACTAATACCAGAAGCGCAGATTACCAGAAAATAGCGTTTTTGTCAATAGTGCCTGGCAGAATTGTTTAAGAGTATCAACAGTTACAGAAATGTAATGATAATTAAGTCATATATTATTGACAAAACAGGGTAATTGTGTTATCTTGCACGGTTGCCCAGGTCGTTTCTAATGACGATTTTTGGCTTCCAATGCTTGAATCCCATGGAGGAAACATGGCTGACGATGCCACGAGTTACAAAGAAGCATTCGAGGCACTCTTTGGGAATGATCCTGATGATGCCGATGAGGACGATGTCGAAGTCTATCTCGACGAACCCGACGGCCTGGATGAGGATCAGGCTGAACTTCTGGATCTCACGGACGAATTGGAAACCTCCCTGGAGTTCCATGACGATCCTGACAAGTTTATTGCGGATCACAAGAATGATCCCAGGGTTCCGCTCTGGGAACAGATTCGCGACGCCGAGCGGGCGGACCCGGATCCTGGTTCGTCTGCTGGTCCAGAACCCAGCAAGGATCCAGAGGAAGAGGATACTGACGACGAGCCCGAGCCTGAACCCAAGACGGAGCCTACCAAGAAAGCTGCTCCATCCTATGGTGTCGCAGCTGGCTTGATGGGCGGTGGTCTTCCTCCCAAGCGCTCCACAACCGCAGGCTTGCGAGCCACGACAACGAAGCGTGCTGGTGAGCCCGAACCCGAATCTGAGGGGAGGCGTGGAGATGCCGCAGAACTTGTTCAGCGTATCCTTCGGCCTCAACCGCTCCAGCGCAGCCGCGCCATTCCTTTGGTCACGCGTCATGTGCTAGCATCCGATCGTTGGTCAAGCTACTCAGCAGCAGTGATCGCGTCTGGCATCAAACTTCAAAGCGACTCTGCCAAGAAGAAACGGCAGGGACGCACGGAGATGAATGGCTGGAAGCATCAAGCAAGGCGCTATCGGGACGGACAGGTCCTGAATTCGGCAGTAGACAAGAATTTCGGTTCCTTGCTCATACGTCTCATCGAAGCGCTTGAGGAGAGCAAGAACCTGACCAAAAAGGAATGCTTCGAAGCCAACTTCGTCACCGGTGTCTACAAGCCGGCGACAGATTGACCTGAACGAAGGTCAACGAAGCACCCAGTGAGCTCCCTGGTACGCCAACCAGGTGACGCTCGCTAGGGTGCTTTTCGATTCATTTCGAGAAAAAAACATTGTTGACCGAAAACACATTTAAATGTATACTTTTCTCGCAAATTTGATTTTTTTCCTAATTAACAGTTGTCTGGTGATCTGGGAACCGATGGATCGGTTATCAAAATGACCAGACAACCCCAAAACACATGGATGACGAATCTGCCAGGGCTAACACTATCCACAAGGCCCACTCGAATTTTTTTGTCCTAATTCATGAATAAGGGTTGTTTTTGTTTTTTTAACATCATTTATGAGCAAAACCATTGAGAAAATCCAGAAGGAAGAAGAGGCTGCTGAAAAGGCTATTACCAAAGCAAAAGAACAGGCAAAAAAGGCTGTTCAGGATCTTGATCAAAGTTATCAGGATAAGTTTGCAAAACTGTCTGAGACACTTGGAAATGAACGCAAAAAGGCAAGTGACAAAGTTCAAGTTGAGGTGACAAAGTTAAAGCAAGGCATTGTGAATCAGTTAAAGAAGGATTTAGCTGCAATTTCAAAAGGTGCCGGTGGCAAAATTGATGAAGCAAAGAATCTTGTAATCGAGCAGTTCAAAGATTATGTCAGTCAGTAAGATGACAAAGGTTCAATTAACTGTAGTTAAGGACGCGTTTGATAATGTGATCAATTTGTTGCACTCAAGCGGAGCAGTTGAAGTAGAAACAGTAGATGCAGGAGAGAAAGAACTTTTTCAACCAGAATCAAATGCAGAGTATTGGCAAACAAATACAAAGTTTGCAATTGACCTTCTTAATAACTTTGCAGTGGAGGAAAAGAAATCGTTTGTAGAAAAGTTGCAAAGTTCAAAAACAGAGATTGATGAGGAGGGAATCAACAAGCTTTTAAAAACTTTTGATTATAAAAAGATCGTTGCAGAACTTGAGAATCTCGATAAGGAGTACAACTCAGTTAAAAACACGATCAGTCAGGACAATAAGGAGAAGAAGTTTCTTGCTGAGTGGGATGGTCTACCGCAAGTTGGTGAGTTAGAAAGAACGTATGTTGTGTTCAAGATTGGAACCGTTCCGGTGACTCGTTATCATGAGTTTACTGAGAAATGGTCTGAGCTAAAACTCACTGAACTTGTTCGTGTAAGTGAAAGTAATAAGGAAGTGAAGGTAGTGCTCAGTTATGTAAAAGATCTTGAGGAAGAAGTCAGTGCATTGTTTGAAGAGTATGACTTTAAAACCGTAGAGTTTGATCTTAGCGAGGAGAGCACGATTGAAAAACGAATAGCAGAGCTAGAAAAAGCTGTAAAAGAAGATGAAAAGAAACTTGTTGCTGTAAAAGAAAAGATCCAAACGTATTCAACCGAGATCAAGAACTTTGAAATCTTGTATGACTACTTGACCTGGAAGAAGGAACAAGACGAAGCTGCGCGCAAGGCGCTTGCAACAAAACAAACAGTGAGTCTTCTGGGTTGGATCCCAGACCATAGAAAGGAAGAAGTTGTGGGGGGAATTGAAAAGATCACCAAACAGTATGTACTCGATGAGCTAGAAGTTGGTGAAGATGAGAGTATTCCTGTAACGCTCTACAACTCAAAGGCCATCACACCATTTGAGTCAGTAACAGAGATCTACGGAGCACCTCAGTCTGACGAACCTGATCCAACTATCTACCTGGCACCGTTCTTCATTGTCTACTTTGGACTTTGTCTGACAGATGCAGGTTACGGATTGTTGCTCGCGATTCTGTCGTATGCGGCAATAAAGTTAATGAAGCCAAAAGGTGGTGCAAAGAAGCTCATGAACTTGATGGTCCTGGGAGGAATTGCAACATTCATCATCGGAGCGCTGTTTGGAGGATGGTTCGGAATCGTGATCACTGATTTACCAGAAGGTCCACTAAAAGAAGCAGCACTCACGCTCAGATTGATTGATCCAGTGGAGAATCCAATGAATGTGCTAGTCCTGTCGTTTATTCTCGGATACATTCAGATGCTTGCTGGAAATCTCGTAAACATGATTTGGAAGATAAGGCATGGAATGGCAAAGGAAGGGCTCATGACAAGTGGGATGTGGACGCTATTCCTTCTCATCATTGGTTTCTGGATTGCAACGTACGCCGGTGTGCTTCCTGAGAGTTTGGGTGAACCTGCAAAGTACGTTCTGTACGCTGGAGTAGCGGCCATGATTCTTACACAAGGTTATGAGAGCAAGAGCATTATTGGAAAACTGTTTGGTGGAGTGGCTAGTCTGTATGGACTTGTGGGCTATCTCTCAGACATCCTTTCTTACTCGCGTCTGCTCGCACTCGGACTCTCAACGGGAATCATTGCAATGGTAGTAAACCTCGTCGCGGCCCTGTTCGCAGGAATGATTCCGTATGTCGGATGGTTGGTCTGGATCCTGATCATTGTAGGAGGTCATTTATTCAACCTCGCAATCAACGTTCTCGGAGCATTCATCCACTCAGGACGTCTCCAGTACGTTGAGTACTTCCCGAAGTTTCTCGTTGGTGGAGGTCGCAAGTTCAAACCGTTAGTAAAAACGACGAAGTATATAACTTCGCAATAACAATTAATTAT
>PVBE012794256.1_pt1 | contig 10943 bp, 7 predicted proteins | sample 1631181 | NCBI WGS metagenome assembly PVBE01 (sample SAMN08397723, study PRJNA350692) | Marine metagenome, whole genome shotgun sequencing project. | isolation source: water | place: Pacific Ocean | collected 2012-04 | reverse complement strand
CCTACTTGTGGTTACGCTGACGGCATAGAAGAATATTATGATAATCCGATCCGAATTGATGAAGTATTAAACCGTGTCGTAGAAATGACTGACGAAGAAGTGGAAGAAGAAAAGAAATATCTTCCTGCTGACTTAGAAGATGTAGAAGAAACTGATTGGTCTCTGGACGAATCCTTTGACAAATCTCGTTAGGCTACTAAAGCCAGTCCTACTAAGGCAGAAGTTCCCAGAACTTTGGCCCCAACTAATCGTTGATTGGAATGTAGTATACCTGCAGAATATAAACCAATAATAATAGCATCAATAAGCAGAATGGTAGCAATAGAATTGGGAATACCAAATGTTGAACCTTGCATACATATAATGGTGTTATCCGACTATTTATATTTAATCTTAACCCACTACCTTCATAAAGACCAGTAAACCAATCAAACCAGCACCACCAATTCCAATATATTTAAGTGTGTTATCTTCGTCACCGTCATCATCATCTTGGATTTCTACACACCCGAGACCATCATTGTTATCTTCGTATCCATCATTACAACCTGCACAGTCAGGTAGTCCATATCCACTATCGTTAGGATCTGCACAAGTTCCGACCAAGGGAGGGTCATCATCGCCATTATCTCCATTATCTCCATTGTCATCAGTTTCACAGATTCTGCTAATTTGGTCGGGCCAATCATCATCGCCTAACGTTCCTGCAGTATTGGAAGCATTGTATTGAGCCATCACATGAGCACTCCCTACCGTATCAGCCGCACTACGAGTTTCATAATAAGAAGTTGCCAATTCTTGACCTGTGGAACAATTATATGTAATTAACTTGTAGGGCAAGGATTCCCCTACCTTTTGATAAATCTTGTATCCTGCTTGGCCCTCAGAAGAACTACCCAGTTTCTTTTTCCATACTTCTACAGTATCATCACCAACTTTCCACCCTGAATTGCAGGAATGTTGTTTGGTGTAGACAGGGGCGACGTGACATCCCGGACCCATTACTTGTTGTAAATACCATTTGCCACATTGGTTTTTAGTAATAGTGACGTTACCAATACAAGAAGAAGTGGTTTGTAGTTCCCAACTACTGGATCCGGTATCATCTCCCACTAAAGGAATAAATGCGCCATCAGCAACCCCTACGGCTTGTGGACCAGAATCATCGTATCCCATTAAAAAGTTCTTACGAGTTTGACAACCACTGGCAGCACCAGAACCGTAAGCAAACTCCGTAGTAGGGTTAAAATAAAATACTTGGTGTCTTAAATCACCTGCAGTATCTGTAAATCTAATGTGCCAAGCGTAAGAACCGCCTGTAATATTTGTATCAGTAACTTGCGTTTCAGGGACTTGTGTTTGCACAATAGCCTCTACTTCGTCAATTTGTCTCCCATCAGTCCACCAATTAGGACCCCAGCAATTGTTAAAGAAGGAAGTAAATGCATTAGTAACCCATGTTTTAGTGTTGCTAAAACTATTAACATATGACCTAAAGATAAGATCTTGATTTGGCTCTGTGCCAAATAATTCTAATGGTGTCCCGAAAAGAGATGCTAATAATATCAAGATAATCTCCCCACAATAACTGTAATATCATCGGGTTTACCGCCCATGTAGTCAACCAAAGGTGCTGGAGGTGGTGTAAACTCCGGATCGTCGGCATATGGAGAAGATGAATATAAGTTTTCTACGGCTGCTTGACTAAATGGTGCCCATCGCTTACCATCGTTAGATGCATGGAAAGCACTTACCGCTAAGTTAGCCGCAATATCTTCAGGATTTAAATCATCATCTAAGAACTTTATAATTTCTTTATGGTATAAATTATCCCAGAGGCCATCAGTAGCCATAATAAGTATATCTCCCGATTTTAATTTAGTAAGCAGTTTTCGATCTGCATCTGCAGGCTTGGCATCTTTTTCAGAACTTAAGGAGTAAGGGTAGTTAAACATATATTCTTGTTGTTGTGTTTCAAAAACCACCTCTCCCTCACGATATAAAGCAGTAGCCGAATCTCCTAAGTTAGCAATAGCAATACTTCGGGGTCCATTCTTAATAGCAATACAGGCTGTGCAACTTCCTTCGTGTCCCGAAGAGATAGCATTTTTGTATCCTTCGCCAAGAATAGAGATCGGTCCAGTCATTCCATCCATAATCGCAGCAGAGCAACCATCGGCTACAGCCATACTCCAAAAAATAGGATTGATGTTTTCATCTTGCCATGCACCGACTCCATCAAAGACACCTGCGGCGGGCATTTTAGCATCATTTACAATAAACCATGTGTCTTCACCATCACCCTTGTGAGGATGTGGGACGTTGGAAACGCCCCATTCAATGCGTAATGCAGGCTCAGCCATAGTTTTATTATGGGCTTACGACTACTTATATTTGCGGGTTGATGGAAAGTATAAGAGGGTGATACAACCAAGGGATACTATGTTCGTTGATATTGTTGTTCGTGGCAATTGTTGGCCTTATCGTGACATTCTCAAAGATACATATAATCTGTATTGGAATAAAAAGCGTAAGTGCTATACTGGAAGAGTAGATATCCGAGGACGCAAGGTTAAGAATCTGGAAAAGTTCTGTTCTACATTTAATCTTAAACTATGGGTGGCTGGACAAATAGTAACTTTGGAAGCCGAAGTAGAAGAGGAAGATGATTTTATTGCAGTCGGAGAATACGATGCTTCTCAATTGGGCAAGATCGGAAACCGTTCTTTGGGACTCATAAAGACTTCCAAACATAATAAAGTTATTGTTAAACAAGAAGATAAACCCTTGTGGGACGTATCTGAATACTTTGCAGGCACACGATTTCCAACTCCTCGGTTAGAACAACAACAAGTTGTGCCATTAATTACCCAAGCCTTGGAAGACGGCTATCAAAATATAATTATTGAATGTCCTGTAGGTTCAGGGAAATCTGCTATGGCCATGGTAGTTCCTAAACTCTTTGATGCCAGTGCTTATATCGTGACCCCACTCAAAGGATTACAGAAACAATACTTAACTGAAATGCCATTTATGCGTTCTGTCATGGGTAAAGGTAATTATGATTGTGAATTAGATGTAGAGCCAAATTGTAGGTCTGAACCTGAAGCCGAGAAAGCCGTGGAAGCCCGCAAAATGAAACTTCCTATGGCTACTGCAGGTTGTAGTGCTGATTTAGCACCTTGTAGCAATATTGGATTTAAATGTGATTTCCGCCTACCAAGTAAAAATAAAAGTATTGACTGGGGCACTGAGCGCAACAAGTTGTGTGATTACTATGGTGCTTTGCACGAGGCTCATCACAATAGGTATTTCGTAGGCAATACTCATTATCTGATGGGTATGAATCAAAGCGATGCTTATTTGAAACAAAGAGATTTATTGATTATTGATGAAGCCCACACACTTCCACATAACATGGCTGACTTCTACTCTTTCGATCTCAGTATCAAGAAAATGGAACGATTATTAGGTATACCTACTTTTAATGATATTATGGAGGCTATTGATGAAAAGGCTATCAATATGCAAAACCAACGCAACATGATGCTGACTCCTTGGAATCCTGCTACTTCTCCTAATACTTGGGGAATGCCTCGTATTGGAAGCATTACTCCTGAAACTGAAGAAAAGCGTCATAAGATGGGTGCATCTATTTGGATAGCCTATCTGGGTAATATGGTTAAACACATTAATCAGGAAATAGAAAAGAAAAACTATGATGATAAAACTATTCGTTATGCTAACAACAGCAGTAAACATTTAGAAACCTTGATAGAACAACTCCGACACAATCCTAAAAATATTATCTGGCAATATGATAATGAAGATGACCCTGTATATCTAAACTTTAAGCCTCTGGATATTAGTCATCATAGTAAAGACCTGTTGCTGGGATTAGGTAGTCGTCGTATTTTCATGAGTGGAACTATTGCTGATGCAGATATATTTATGGAAGAACTGGGATTAGATCCCAAAACCACAACTTACATTAAAGTAGATTACAGCAGTTTCCCACTGCAGAATCGTCCTATCTATACTACTTTGAAAGGTGGTAATCTAAATCGCAGTAAGCGAAACGAAGAACAATATATGAAAACCGCAGAACAAATTGTGGCCATCGCTAAACAGTTCCCAGACCAAAAAGGATTAATTCTACCTTATACTGATGAAATTGAAAAGAACTTAGTGGCTGCTATTGAACATATTGACCGAGGTGTAGCCGATCGATTAGTGCAACACGGCAAAGGTGCAAGAGAAAGAGATAGTGTGTTTGAGAACTTTGATAAATCTGATGGCAATCAAATACTTTTATCTACTTATGCTAACCAAGGTTACGATGGCGGTAGTGTGGGATTCTGTGTTATTCCCAAAGTTCCATTCCCAAGTCTGGGAGATGTTCGTATTGTTAAGAAGATGAGAGCCAATCCTAATTGGTATAAACTACAAACCGGGGTTATGCTGACACAAATGTTTGGACGCATTGTAAGATCACCTAAAGATACTGGGAAGATATACATATTAGACCCTGCTTTTGATTTCCATCTTAATCAAGGTTTTGAAGGTAGCACACCCTTGAAACAATTTATTCCTACTTACATGACTGAAGCCATGGACAGTAATACTGCTGCTGGTGCTAATCAGATGAAGTTATATTAAGGTGAGTGGAGATATGGAAGATATGTGGGATTTAATTATAGTAGGTGCTGGACCTGCTGGTTGTAGTGCGGCTTACTTCAATGCTCAGCAAGGCAAGAGAGTTTTACTATTAGATGCTAAAAGTTTCCCTCGTGATAAAATCTGTGGTGATGGCATTACTGGCAAAGCCTTAACCATACTTTACGAAATGGGTTTAGAAGATAAAATTAATGCTAACAAGAGCATTGTGTCTACTGGCGTAGTATTAAGTTCTCCTAACAAGAAAGAAATTAGGATACCATTAACTTCTGAACACGATCGATTGATGCCATTTTCTTTAGAACGTTGTTTAATAGATAATTCTATTTATGAAGTGGCTACCCAGATGGTTAGAGATAATGGTGGTGAAGTTCGCACTGAAAAGGTAGTCGCTACCTTGAGTGAAAATGGTGTTATGAATGGAGTTCGCACTACCGAAGGAAAATATTTTGGTAAAATAATTGTAGGTGCTGGTGGATATAGTTGTCCTGTATCTCGCACTATTTTGACACGAAACCAAGAAGAAAGACAAGACCGACAACACTATTCTTCTGCTGTCAGAGAATATTGGTCTAACATTTCTGGAAGTCAAGGCGATTTTGAAATACATTTTATTGATGGTATTATGCCCGGCTACTTTTGGATCTTTCCTTTGTCTAACAATAGATATAACATCGGTGTAGGTATGCTCTTGGCAGATATGGACGACCAACAAGTCAAACTAAAACAAATGTTGAAATGGATTACTGAAGAATCCTACCTAAGTCATAGATTTAAAGATGCTAAACCTACTGAAAAAAGTCTGCGTGGTTGGATGTTACCTTTAGGCTCTCCCCGTGATGGTAAACTAAACCCTCGGTGCAATTATGTAGAAGGAGGTATTCTTCTGGGTGATGCTGCCAGCCTAATTGATCCTTTTACTGGTGAAGGTATTGGCAACGCTTTAGTTTCTGGAAAGTTATTGGCTAACTATGATAAAATTGATAATACTACAGGTCCGGCTTACCAACAAGAATTATGGAATATGATTGGAAATGAACTTACTAATTCTCATCGCTTGCAGAAAATGTTGAAACGAAAATGGTTGATTAATTGGGTTATTAAGAAAGCATCTAAAAAGCCTAAACTACAGCAAATACTTACAGATATGTTAAACAATAAAGAAACCCAAGGTAATGCTAATTCCAAGTGGTTTATCTTGAAAGCATTGTTGTTTTAGGAAGTTATATTAAGGTCGCAGGGAGATGAACTAACATGAAAATAGCAGTATGTGGAAAGATGGCAAGTGGAAAGACAACCTTAGCAGATTGGTTTGTTGAACACCATGATTTCCAAAAGATATCTCTGGCTGCTAAAGTTAAATCTATTGCCGCAGATTTGTTTGGTATGGTTCATAAAGATCGGAGGTTGCTACAACAGATTGGTATGAAGATGAGAGAAATCAGGGAAGATGTCTGGATTGATTATTTGATTAACCATGACGGCGATAACTTAATTGTAGATGATGTTAGATTTATTAATGAGGCAGAGAAGTTAAAGGCCGCTGGGTGGACTATCCTGAGAATTAATATTGATGATGAATTGCAGAAAGAAAGGTTGAAGGTTACTTATCCTGATGATTGGGAAGTGCACTGGAATAGTCGAGGAGATTCTTCCGAAGCCCAAGTAGATTTAATTGCCACTGATTTATTGGATTTAGAGATTAAGGCTGTCAATAAACAATGGCCTGAACAAGAACTACTGTCTTTGTTGAGTTAGATTTAACGCTGCTTCCATGCCGGGGTGGAGATTAGAAACTCGTTTCCATGCATCTAAAGTGTCCCAACGCCAATCGTCCCATTCCCATTTGAACTCATTAACTTCGGGTTCAAACTCAGTGTCTACATAAAATAAATAAGTGCGGTGTGAACCATCGTCCCAAATAACTCTATGATTCCATTGAGTAATTCTATCAATAGGTAACCCACTTTCTTCATGGATTTCACGAACCACTGCGTCATACGGTGATTCGCCTGCGTCCAAAAATCCAGAAATACCTGACCAAGTATTAGGAGATAAAACTAATTGAGATCTCAGTTGCAGACCAATGCGTCCCGCAGGAGAGTAGAAAATACCTGTCACAGAACGATATTTATTATCCCACTCTACATCAACCCATTCCTCATAGGCTTTGCGTGGTGGTTCAGTAGTGGTCCACTCTATGTCGTCCCACCGCTCAGAACCAAAGAACCTACTAAAGTCTAAGGGTTTTTCTCGGCCACGATTAGAACAACCTGCAGGAATATCTACCTGTTCTAAAGTATCTTTAAAATTACATTTACGACAACCAACTACAATATTACCAGCACGGGGATCTAAAGCATCTTGATACTCCTCTCTACCTAAATATTTTATAATATAAATATCGTGATTACACTCTTCGTAACCCTCTAAGTCACCATCTTCATCAAAAACGGGTAGAGTATTAGTTGGGTGGAGACGATAAAACGATTGTTTGGTAGAATCCCATGTGTGGTTATGTTCATGGTGGGATTGAGAAGTTCGCCAATCACAATTACGGCAACGAATGTCTATAGTAGAGTCCTCTACATAATCCCAATCTCTATAACCGGGGTAATAATTTACTATTTCTAATGAATGTTCTAATTCTTCGGAAGGATATTCACCATAGTCTACGCCTTCGTATTCACCACGACAACGATTGCCACAGAATTGTCGTCTACCCACAGCAGTCATGACATCTAACTTAGCCGGTTTGCCACACAGATAACAAGGAGGGTAATCTCGGGAAACATAGAAATCTGCACCGAATAAATCTCCTAATCCCTCAAAGTTTTGTCGGCCTCGAAAACTGGTAGACTTATAATTGTGGTGAGCAAAATTAATAGAGATCGGGAAATCATTATTGCGATTGTGCAAATTATCACGACCACCTACTTTCCAGCCATATCTTTTAGTATACATATATTCATTCATGGATTCGCTATGGAATAAACCATAACCATGTCGTTGCTTAAAGTATTCTCCACTTTCTATGGCTTGGCGATAAGCAGTGGGGTAGGCCACTACTTCTTCATGACATTCTTCTAAAGCAGTAATATTAAAACCCGGGAAACCTTTTCGACGAGCCACCATAGGATCAAACCAGACAGGTTCGCCGTGAATATTGTATCCTATATTACGAGGGTCAATTAAATCACGAACCCACCAACCAGAATGGTATAAATAAGTTACCATGGATTCATAAACAGCCTGTTCTTCAGCCACATTCCCTTTATCTTTAAGATTACGGCCACAAAATTGATTTTGGGCGATGCACGGTAAACGTTCCATAACAATAATACCATAATTATCATTAACTTTAAAAGTTTCTCTTACTCTTCGTCGTGCCAAGGAATCAGTGGTAGCGTAACTAAGTATATTTAAAATGCTTTGATTCATAGTGCCACGAAAAGTTTGGAATACAAAAGGAAGGCCCGGGGTCCTGATTCCTTGATTTTGATGATTCATGATTTGATTAAACATATTATATTGTTGTTCGTTACAAATATTTTCCAGATTAACAATCTTAACTACACTACCGTCTGGACCATTAAGTTCGGTTTCGTCTTCATAAACAAAACCATAGTCTCCGTAGCCAATCAGGTTACCAAACACGGTCACTCCTCCTCGGCAACTATATCTATTTGGTCTAAAGCCTTTTTCTCTCGTGCTAATTGGTTAATTATTTTACTGGCTTGACGACGATTAAGATCTGGATGTGGGTCACGACCCAATCTCTTAATATAATTACGTTGTTTTTCAGTAGCCAAATCATACCATGCATTGAACTCACGAGTTTCTGCTTCCATGGACTGATTCTTGTTACGAGATATCAACCATTTGTTATCTTGCCAATGCACTAAAGTATATTTACCTTGATACTTGCCATCATTAACATAGAACACCCATTTTTTAGGACTGTAAGAAACAGTTTGGAAGGTAGATTTATTATCTAATGATACTTTACCAGCACCATAACTTCCGTCGGGAATGTCTCCATCAAAATCTAACCACGACATTTGGTGGTCATCAGTAGCAATAGCCAAATGACGATTATCGGTAGGCATACCTTTAGGAATACTCCACGATTTCAAGACACCATCTCTTTCTAATCTGAGATCATAATGAAGTCCTGCTCGGTGTGCATCATGTCGTTGCACTCCAAAAACTTTACTATCTTTAGATTCGGCACCGAATAAACTACCTAATCCTTCAAACACAAATGGTTTTTCATAGTTGTAATGTGACAGATTAATAGCCATAGGTGTTTCCACCGAAATCATGCCCTCAGCAATCTGATCAATACCATCAAAGTATCCGCCTTCCAGTTCTCTTTTATTAAAAACTTCTTGTATCAAACCTTCAGATTTCTTTTCGTCCATCTCTTTCTGAAGTTCTCGGAGTTTTTCCATTTCGGGACCTCGGCCAAACATAATCTCAGGAATATTAGATTTAGTAGTCATGATTAACGTCTGATAATCTCGCCAAGTGCGGTCAGATGATTCCCACTCTGCTATGGCTTCTGGTCCAGCCATCATACCTGCCAGTGCTTCCGCAGTTCCACACTCCGAACAGATTTCAGTTTCATTATCGTAACGGGCTAATGCGCCGGGGTAAGCACCCGGGGTTTGGTTGTTGGGAATATAATTATAACAAATAGGGCAGATGGGTCCCAACTCTGATTGTGCACTAAAAGATTCCCGATTGGATGTTTGTAGGGCTAAACAATCAATACCTCTCGCCAGCAATTGCTCATCACTAAGGTTTTTAAGTTCAGGATAAGTTCGTAAATCATTGAGATAATCTCGATAGTCTAAATTATCTTCTGCTTTCTTAGTAGCCTTCTTTTTAGATTTAGAAAAACCTTGTCTTTGGGCTGGGTCTTTGTAGGGTCTACCCAAGGCTGTAAATATATCTGCTTCGGTAGCACCTGCTAAGTATTGGTCAGTATTACGATCGAACAATCCATACTCACTTAGTTTTAGACCCTTGCGCTTCGCCATCCATCTATATTTAATATTGAAATCGGCAGGACCTGTGAAATACAGGATAGTAGCACCCCAAGCCGCCGGGGTGGTGACCTTAAAGTCTACTTTTTCGCCATCTATAATTACTTGGGCTTTGTTTTCTCCAACCCAATTGATGCCTTCATTGGGTGGCAACATATTAGGAAGAGTGTATCCCTCTTTAGGAATAATAACGAAATCAATGTCACCAATCATTTGAGCACCACGACGATAAGACCCACAAGCCATCATCTTGTCTACCATGGGACGAAGGTGGTTTTCTACTTTAGTAACAATTTTATCTGCTTTGGCACGAGGAAACTTAACTTTAGTCTGTTTCGGGGCTGGGGCCTCAAACTCTTCTTGGAATCCAGAATCAAAACCTTCCGGTTGCAGACAGTTATCCTGTGCCATACGCACGGCATCAGGGTCATTACCTGTGAACTCACCATATTTATGTCGCACTAACAAATCTTTACTATAATAAGGATCGGCTAATCGTGGACCATAGATACCAATCTCGTAAACAACTTTTCTTCCTAAAATTAAGCCACACATTTGTGCTAAAGCCAAATTAAAATTATTTTGACGAGATAGAATCTCTTCTTTGCCATTAGGCATTCTAAGGTATAGTTCGTATGTAGAATCACGATGATACATAGATTCAGCATTGAGACCATAATTAAACTTGGCTTGGTCTTCTAAGAAATTGCCAGTAACAGCGTTAGAATACATTAAATCTCTAACTGACCAGTCTGTCAATGCTACTTGTTCAGTTTCAGAGCCGGGAAATCCCTCTACGGCAAAGTCCTCGGCATCACGCTCTACAGTAGTAAAAGTATTGTTGGCTAATTGTTTTTCAATAGCCCGAATCTTCCGGTCTACACCACGGGCCTCAAAAGAACTATCAATAGGAAATGGCTCTTCAGTAAATAGGTAACTAAAATAATTATATCTTAGTCGGTCATAAACATCGGAAGCCATCCATTCTTTAACTAATGGCAGTGGGGACACAATAGGATCGAAAATAACTAATTCTTTGTTAGCACGAAAACCGTAGTTTCCTGCGGAAGCCGTATCTCGGGTAACTAAGTTAAGATTATCCCATAAAAACCCAGAGACTTCTTTAAAGACTTCTACACGAGGGCGAAGACGACTGCGACCAAACTTTTCAGGAACGTTTAAGCGTTCCATAGATACTAAATAACTCATACGGTG
>PVBE012445171.1_pt1 | contig 10943 bp, 10 predicted proteins | sample 1631181 | NCBI WGS metagenome assembly PVBE01 (sample SAMN08397723, study PRJNA350692) | Marine metagenome, whole genome shotgun sequencing project. | isolation source: water | place: Pacific Ocean | collected 2012-04 | reverse complement strand
CTAACCCAAGTAAGCGGGAAGACTGAATGTCGTAATTTTTGGCCAAAGAAATAAACACCTGGAAGGGTACATAAAGCAACAAGTGTTAAACGAACATGAAGTGTCATCATAAAACCAAATGCAAGAATAAAAGAAATTATGCTCATTGCGATTAAGGGACCGAAAGCTAAAAGTACTTGTATGGATCGAATATCGCTGTTCGCCCGCGAAATGACCTGCCCTGATTGCGTTCGATCAAAATATGAAAAGCTTAATTTCGTTAAATGTGAGTAAAGCAATGCTCGTAAATCTGTTTCAACTCCCCACGCCACTTGAAATAAAGAGATGCGGTATAACGCGCCCGAAACAAATCGCCCAAATCCAACACAGACTAGAATGATGGCCCAAATCGTTAAAGCACGGCGTTCCCCGCTAATGGTAGAATCAATTGCTTCTCTGGCTATCGCTGGCACAGCGACGTTAAGAACCAACGCTATTGTTCCAACTATTACCCCCAAAATAAGTGGTCTTCGGTGAGATTTCGCAATAGGGGATAGCCTTCTCATCCACCCTAAATCCTTATTCGGGTCAATTGAATTTCTTGGAAATCCGAATTTAGAGTTTTTTCCAACTTTCTGCAGATCGTGACTTGATGAAGGCCCACGATTTTCTGTTGATGATGTTTGCAAAATTCTTCACGATCCTTTGACTCATAAAGATTGGGACCAACTTAGTCCGAAGGTTGTTCAATTGAGAGTTCCTGCTTGAAAAAGAATTTCGGTCACCCTTCTACAAAATTTTGCTTTTCTAAGGAAGTTAATGGCTAATATAAAGAGATGCCTCAAATAGGAATTGAAAAATAGATACTTCATTTGGCCTTATCCTGATTGGTGTTCTAATTGCAGCGACCGCATTTTTTGTCGCTGCAGAATTCGCGCTTATAGCAAGCGACAAAAAAAGATTTGAAAAAGAATCAGCAACTGGCAACCGTTCATCACAAACTGTTCTGCGTTTATTGAAAAACCTTTCCTATCATCTAACAGGAGCGCAATTAGGAATCACTGTAACAGCAGTAATACTGGGATTTATTGCAGAACCAACGCTAGCGGAAATGATCCACACTCCGATAGCTAACCTTGTGGGAGAGAGTTCATCTGAGACCGTCTCGTTAGTTCTCGCAATCATTTTTGTAACCTTCTTGACAATGGTTTTGGGAGAATTAATTCCTAAAAACATAGCTATAGCGAAACCAAACTCATCAGCGCGAATCCTAGCGAAACCCTTCGAAATCTATAGTTTCCTTGCGAAACCACTCATTCATGTAAGCGATGTAACCGCAAACAAACTAACAAGAGCATTTGGGGTTGAACCAACAGAAGAATTGACACACGTTCCGAGCATTGAAGACTTAGATCTAGCTATAAAAGCTTCAGCTGAAGAAGGAACAATTGCCCAAAGAAAGATGGATCTATTAACCCGATCAATTAAGTTCTCTGAGAAAGACGCTAGTGATGTCATGACGCCACGGGTATCGGTGCATTCCCTAAACGTAGAGTCAACAATTCAAGACCTTATCTCGCTTAGTTTGGAAACGGGTCACTCACGGTTCCCTGTTATTTCAAACAACTTAGATAATGTCATGGGAATAGCGCATGTGAAGTCTGCATTAACTGTCGATTCAACGAAACGATCAGCAATCCCAGTTTCTCAAATCATGAGTGAAGTCTTAGCAGTCCCAGAAACACGAGACCTTGTTTCAATTATGGCTGACATGAGACAAAAGAGAATACCGATAGTGATTGTTGTAGATGAACACGGAGGAACTGAAGGCCTTGTTTCATTAGAAGATCTGCTAGAAGAAATAGTCGGTGAAATTGAAGACGAATATGACTCTGCCCAGAAAACCGAATCAAGCGACGCTGAAGGGGTCTATACCTTAGAGGGAAGCCTTCACCTGTATGAGGTAGAAGAAATCTGCGGTTTAGCGATACCTAAAAAAACATACGAAACAATAGGTGGCTTTGCACTTGACAAGCTTCAACGCATTCCCGCCGTAGGGGAAGTATTCAGATATGAAGAATGGAAGATAGAGATCGTAGAAATGGATCAGTTACGGATAGCGAAAATCCGTTTAACAGCGCCTCCACTTCATTCCCTCAGATTCCACCGGATGAGTTCCCGAGAGGACCGTGAAACGTGATTGTCACAATCGTAGCTATCCTCGTCACACTTTTTCTCATTCTGGCCAATGGAGTCTTTGTCGCCGTTGAATTCGCACTTGTGACATCAAGAAGATCAAAAATGGAAAAGTTAGTTAAAGCCGGAAATCGTCCAGCAAAAATTGGCGTTGATCTAATGGCTGATTTGCCTTTATCTATTTCTGGGGCACAGTTAGGGATTACCATCTCGTCCCTGGGCCTAGGGCTAGTGGCTGAACCGGCATTCGCAAAGATCATTGAATCAATCTTTACCGAACCTCTAGGTTTCCCGTCCTCACTGTCACATGCAATTGCATTCGGTATAGCTCTGTTCATAGTGGTTTTCCTGCATATGGTCTTAGGAGAAATGGTTCCGAAAAACTTTGCACTAACTGATCCAGAGAATGTCCTGTGTCGAGTGGCTAGGCTCCATAGGTTTTTCGTTTTTATTTTCGGACCTGTTATCTGGGTTCTAAATAAGGTTTCAAGCCTCATGCTTAAACCCTTTGGTGTAAATCAGGTAGCAGAACTGGGAATTGCCTACACTGTCCAAGAAATCCACAATTTAATAGGTGAAGTAAAAACCAGTGGAAATATGAATCAAACCAGTCATGACATTCTTTCAGGTGCATTATTTTTTCAAGATCAACCTGTCAGTTCAGTTATGATTCCGTGGAGCGATGTAGTCTCAGTGGATGCGAATCTGCCAATAGGTCAGATCCAAATCATCGCAGCCCAAAGCGGCCACAGTCGCCTTCCAATGTTATTAGGAGAAAAAGTTGTTGGTTTCATACATGTAAAGGATCTCCTATACCTTCAAGAGAGCAATGAGCAATTGCAACTCAACCAGAACCGCATTCGTAAAATTCTAGTTACATCAACTGACCGCACATTAGATGAACTCCTAAGAGAAATGAAAGAAACTCAAATTCACTTTGCACTAGTAAAGAACACAAGCCAAAGCATTCAAGGTATAGCGACTTTGGAAGATGTTCTAGAAGCTATAGTCGGGGATATCATTGATGAATCTGACAAGGTAAAAAAATAAAAGAATGGACCCAAGGTTAATTCATGCCCCGATGGCGTGGTAACCCCCATCAACATGGATAATTTCGCCTGTTGTCATTGGAAACCAGTCAGATAGAAGAGCTACGCAAGCGCGAGCAACAGCAGAAGAGTCTTTCACATCCCAACCAAGTGGCGCTCTTCCATCCCAAGCATCTTCAAACTCTTTAAATCCCGGAATTGATTTTGCGGCCATTGTTCTGATTGGTCCTGCAGCAACTAGATTGACGCGAATATTGTTTGGTCCAAGAGAACGTGCAAGATAACGTGATGCTGATTCTAGTGCCGCTTTGGCAACACCCATCCAGTTGTAAGCTGGCCAAGCTACGTTTGCATCAAAATCAAGTCCCACAATGGAACCTCCGTTGTTCATGAGCGGGAGAATGGTCTCTGCTATTGTTTTGATTGAATAAGCAGAAATATCAAAACCAGTTGAGATCTCATCCCAACTAGCGGCTAAGAAATCTTCCCCCAATCCAATTTCAGGCATAAAACCGATGGCATGTAATGCTCCATCAACATGACCCCACTTCTCTTCGAGGGCATTGCGGACATTAGAAACATGCGCTGGGTCAGTTACGTCAAACTCCAATACATCGACATCTCCGCTAAGTTTCCTAGCGGTCCTTTCTGTTAAGCGAAGACCTCTGCCTGCCCCTGTGATAATTACATTTGCCCCTTCATCAAGAGCTAATTGGGCGACACCGAACGCTAAGCTTGCATCGGTAAGTATTCCAGTGATTAGCAGGTTCTTATCTTTTAAGATGCTCATTGACACTCCAAATAGTTAATGCACTCAAAAAAACATTACATTAGCGTGATAGATAATTGAGGGTTGTTTGAACCAAACTTTCTAAAGGTGAAGAAACTCGCAAGAAAATTGTTGCATGAAAGCACATCGGCGATATGTTCTACACATGGAAATTGGTATTGTAGGCGGCACTGGACCAGCAGGACGAGGATTAGCTTTAAGATTAGCTTCCCTAGGGTATGAGGTAGCTGTTGGTTCAAGGTCATCTGGACGGGCATCTGAAATAATTGAAGACCTCAACGAAGTATGGGGAGATAGAGGCTATTCGTTAACTGGTGTAAGCAACGAGGAAGCAGCGCTAGCAGATATTGTTGTCCTCGCTACGCCTTGGGACTCATGCGCTCCAACGGCGAAGGCCCTCAAGAAGCAATTAAAGGGGAAACTGGTTATTTGTATGGCGAACGCATTGGCGAGAGTCGGGAACGAATTCCATGCTTTATATCCTCCGCGAGGCTCGATAGCAGCCGATGTTCAAGCAGCGATCCCAGGATCAAGAGTATCTATGGCATTTCAACATCTTCCCGCAAAAGAACTTGGTGAGATTGATATACCTATGGAAGGTGACGTCCTCGTCTGCGCTGATGAACAATCTGCCATTGACGAAACTATAGCAATTGTGAACAAGATGAATAACCTTAGAGGTCTTGACTGTGGCAGCCTAGCTAATGCCGCTCCGGTGGAAGCTTTTACCGCTGTTCTCTTACAATTGAACAAACTATACAAAACAAGGTCATCCGTTAGCATCATTGGGCTTGAATACGTTGCAGACTAGTTGAGAAGCTAAGAGGCTACACTTTTCCCAAGCTAGAGCGGCGGGCTATAGAACTTACGATGAGACTCTTTAACACGGCAACAAATACAATTGATTCATTTCAACCAAATCAAACTGTCAAAATCTATACATGTGGAATAACGCCATATGATGCAACCCATATAGGCCATGCCGCCACATACCTAACATATGACGTACTCCAAAGAAGACTTAGGGATCTGGGTTACGAGACTCAATGCGTCCGAAATATTACCGATGTAGATGATGACATACTTCGCAAAGCAAGAGAATTGGGAGTTCATTACCTTGACTTAGCTGCGAAGGAAACAGCTCGATTTGACAGTGATATGAAAGCGCTTGAAATGATTCCTTCTTGGAGTGAACCAAGAGCAACTTCAGCAATTGCGGAAATACGAAATTTCATAGGCCAATTACTAGAGAAAGGAAGCGCCTATCAAATAAATGGGTCTGTTTATTTTGATATTGCTGAAGCGAGCAACTTCGGTGATCTAAGTGGTCTCAAGAGAGATGAGATGGTAGCGCTTGCTGCTGAAAGGGGGGGAAACCCTAACGACCCCCAAAAACGCGATCCATTAGATTTCGTGTTGTGGCAACCATCGCTCCAAGATGAACCAGCTTGGGAAAGCAGATGGGGACCTGGTCGTCCCGGTTGGCATGTGGAATGTTCAGTACTAGCTATGCGTGACTTAGATTCGGAAACAATAGATCTTCATGGTGGCGGAGCTGATCTAATTTTTCCTCACCATGAATGTGAACGTGTCCAGTCGGAAGCTGTTACAGGTAAACCTTTTGTTCGGCATTGGGTGCATCAAGCAATGGTAGAGATGCAAGGTGAGAAAATGTCAAAATCATTGGGGAACCTTGTCTTCGTGTCTGATTTAAGAAAAAAATATGACCCGAGAGCTATTAGGCTTGGGGTTGTCGCTCACCATTATCGAACTCCTTGGTCATGGGATAAGGAGATAATGCCGCAAGCTAAAGAAAGATTACAAAAGTGGATTTCTGCTGGTTCTGGTAGCTACGGGATAGAAAAAGTTCGGGAATGCCTTGACAATGATTTAGATACCCCTGGAGCCATTGCAATTATTGACGAATTGGCGGAATCCGGCAATGGGATTTCTGATGCTGCAATGCTGCTGGGAGTTGATGTGGGCCGACTGTATCAAACAGAAGAAATTCAAGTCGAATAAGAACTTTAAGAGCCAAACCGAGAAGAAGTCTAGATATTCCCCGAAATCGTCAGTCCTCATCTGTACCATACATTCATGCCGGAAATCACAGTCATATTGCCAGACGGTTCAGAGAGAACACTACAAGAAGGGTCAACCGCTGCAGATCTAGCTACGGAGATAGGGTCCAACCTTGCTAAGGCAGCAATAATCGCTGAAATAAATGGGACTGAAGTTGACCTTTTGACGCCTTTAGAGAACGGCTCATCTGTAAATATCATTACAGGTGATTCTGAACAAGGATTAGAAACTCTTCGGCACTCAACAGCCCACGTGCTAGCGCAAGCTGTGTTGGATATTTACCCTGGGGCAACATTTGCGATAGGGCCGCCGATAGAAAATGGTTTTTACTACGACTTTGCAATTCCCAATGACGAAGCGATTAAGGAAGAAACGCTTGAGAAGATAGAAAAAAAGATGAAAGAAATAGTTGAAGCAGATCAAACTTTCATACGCGGAGAAACATCCGTGAGTGAAGCTTTAACAATGTTTTCTCAACATCCGTATAAATGCGAAATTATTGAATCAGCAGATGCTACTGAAGTGAACGATGACGAGGTAATTAGTTTTTACCGCAATGGCGATGGTTTCGTTGATCTTTGTCGAGGCCCTCATGTCCCATCAACAGGTAAATTAGGGCATTTTAAATTGATGAGCGTTGCAGGGGCGTATTGGAGAGGCGATGAGAACAAGCCAATGCTTCAAAGAATTTATGGGACAGCGTGGGCTACCAAAAAACAATTGAAAGAACATATAGAGCGATTAGAAGAGGCTGCAAAACGTGATCATAGAAAATTAGCGAACGAATTGGACCTGCTTAGCTTCCCATCAGAACTTGGGGGTGGGCTCGCAGTATGGCACCCCAAAGGGTCCCAAGTCCGGAAACTTATGGAGGATTACAGTCGGCAACGACATGAGGAAGGGGGATATGAATTTGTCTATACGCCACATATAGCAAATGCGGATCTGTTTAGAACTAGTGGCCACTTGGATTTCTACTCCGAAGGGATGTACCCCCCTATGGAAATGGACAATGGTGAGTACTACCCGAAGCCAATGAACTGTCCAATGCATTGCTTGATTTATCGCTCTGGAACGAAGTCGTATAGGGACCTGCCTGTGCGTTTGTTTGAATTGGGAACCGTCTACCGGTATGAGAGAGCTGGAACTCTACATGGCTTAATGAGAATACGAGGGTTTACCCAAGATGACGCACATATTTTTACGACAGAAGAAGGCCTTGCAGAAGAAATCGGGAATTTACTTGAATTCGTTATGTCAGTTCTACAAGCCTTTGGCTTTGAAGATTTTACTTTTAATCTTTCAACTAGGAATCTGGAAAAGTCAGTAGGGAGCGACGAAATTTGGGATCATGCAACTAGGGCGTTACAGGAAGCTCTAGAGAATCATGGGCTCCCTTTCAATACCAAAATAGGCGACGCTGCTTTCTATGGTCCCAAGATCGACATTGATGTTGCCGACGCCATAGGAAGATCATGGCAACTTTCAACCATCCAGTTGGACTTCAATCTCCCAGAGAGATTTAATTTACGTTATATAAATTCCGCTGGTGAAAGAAAACGCCCAGTGATGATTCATCGAGCATTGATGGGGTCAATCGAGCGTTTCTTCGGTGTTTTGATAGAGCATTACGCCGGAGCATTCCCTTCTTGGCTAGCGCCAGTCCAAGTGTCAGTTCTGCCAGTAGCCGAAGAACATGAAGACTACGCAAAGGAAATAATTGCAAAGCTCAAGAAAGAAAACTTTCGCGTTCAGTTCGTGAGAGCAGATAATCCATTAGGAAAAAGAATTAGGGATGTCAAAACACAAAAAATCCCTTACGTTCTAGTTGCGGGTAGCGAAGACGTTGAAGCCCAAACAGTTGGAGTGAACCCGAGAGGCGGTGAAGTTGAGCGAGGAATTCCCATCACAGATTTCATCGCAAGACTTACTAAAGAGATTAACGATCAACTATGAAGACAAAAGGTGGGTCAACCAGAATAGGTAGACTTTGGGCAGGTTGGCGCAGAGCCTACGTCACAAATGAGAGAAAGAAACCTCTTTCGGGAAGCGAAAGCATCTTTGAGGATCTATTTCTCTCTGATGACCCAGATTCAAAACGGTATGTTCTTTGGGAAGGCGACCATTGCGCCGCCATTCTTAATTTGTACCCCTATGTGAGCGGGCATGTCCTTATCCTCCCCAAACGCGCTGTACCTAGCTTGCAACAGTTGACTGATGAAGAAAGTAGCGAACTATGGGAAATAACGAATCTAGCCGTGACCGCAATCACAGAAGCATATAAACCTCATGGAATTAATGTCGGAGTAAATATAGGTAAAGCAGCAGGAGCTAGCATTCCAGAGCATTTACACATGCATTGTTTACCTCGATGGGAAGGTGACACAACTTTTCTTACTACCCTTGCTGAGACAAGAATGATTCCGGAAACACTTTCATCAAGCTACGAAAGATTAAAAAAACATTGGCCATCACGCGATTAAACAGTTTTTTTGAATTTCGTAATTAGACTCCTGTAGATGAATGAGGTGCCAGAAACTTTTGATTCTTTGCCAGAGGATCTAGAACCTAGCTATGGATCAGATGAGTACCAAATACCAAATACAGAAAAACGGAAATTAGCTGGATACCTGTACGTTACTGCGGGCTTAGTATTTGCTCTTTTGGGTTTGATGTTTAACGACTCACCATTAGTTAATAAAGGTTTTCTGATCTCAGGAATTTTCATTATCTTGTTTGGTCTCTACAACTTCTATGCGTCTATACGATGCACGATTGATGAAAGAGAAGCATTGGGGATAGCCTCAGGATCTGTTGGGTTTCAAATTGGTCCAGCTTCAGCTCAACTAATGTGGAGAGGATTTCGGAGCAGGCCAGTTTGGCGATTGTTAACGTATTCCTCAGAGGAAATCCCATTAACTAGATCGGTGATACTGATAGATGCATCTACGGGTAAAGTCCTTGAGCAAATAGTTGAAGATAATCCTGAAGAATGGGACAACACTTTCTAAAGTCTTGTAGGGGACAAGAATAGAGGGGCAAAAGTGCTAGTCTTGCCTTTGTAGAACTGACAAATAGTTAGATGGAGAAAATTCGTGTTTGATGGCAACTTCCGCACAAATGTTGATCGGGTTCTTGACCCAATAGGAGTTGGCTTATGCCGAATCGGTGTCACCGCAAATGCTTTGACAGTCGCCGGAATAGTTATTTCTGCAATTGGGGCAGTTGTCATAGGGCAGGGAAACCTTTTCCTTGGTTTCATTTTTCTTATTCTTACAGGACTACCAGATGCGTTAGATGGCGCAGTAGCGAAAGCTGCTGGAACATCTTCGGTTCGAGGTGCGTTCTTTGATTCATTTAGCGACCGGGTCACAGACATATTCCTCTTCTGCGGAATTGCATGGTACCTAGCATCGAATGAACCAGGAAGAATCATGATGTTGCCTGTAGCGGTAATGGGGGCTGCCATGTTGATCTCATATCAGCGAGCGAAAGCAGAATCTTTAGGATTCGACGCAAAAGGTGGAATTATGGAGCGAGCAGAGCGTTTCATTGTTCTGGCTTTAGGACTGTTAATCAGCGATTTTCTTATCCCAATATTGTGGGTGATGTTAATCCTTACACTGGTTACTGTTATTCAAAGATTTTTGAAAGTATGGAATCAAGCTACGGCACAAATAGAGACTTCAACGGATTTAGAACAACCCTAAGTGTCTGCCGCGAAACCTCTCGTTCTTCTCTATAGGGCTTTGGCCTCTCTTGTTCGAATACTTCCGCCGAGACTTGTTACCCCAATTCAGAATTTCGTCGCACAAATAGTATCCAAAGTATCAAAAGACAGATATTTCCTCGTTAGTAGGCACTTAACTAGGGTCTATGACAAAGCACTTAAAGATAACGAAACTCATAACAAAGTAGGAAGAACATTTCAGACCTATGCACGCTATTGGGTTGATTCAGCAAGAATGCAAGGACTCTCAGATTCTCAAATTGATACAGGTTTCACTGTAGAAGGCTTTGAACATATTGAAAATGCTTGGGAAACAGGAGTTGGGCCTATTCTCGCTCTCCCTCATCTAGGCGGATGGGAGTGGGCTGGGCGGTGGTTGACTTGTCGGCCTAACTACGAAGTCACTGTTGTAGTTGAACCGCAAAAACCAAAGGAGTTGTTCGATTTCATGCTCAAATACCGTGAGTCATTTGGCATGAATGTGGTTCCGTTGGGTCCAAATGCTGGGAAAAAAGTGATAAGTGCTATCAAACAGAATCATGTCGTATGCCTCCTTTGCGACCGTGACATTGACGGGAAAGGGGTGAAAGTGAACTTTTTCGGAGAGGAAACGACTATTCCTGCAGGGCCAGCAACACTTTCAATCAGAACAGGTGCGAAAATAATTCCTGTAGCTGTCTATCAAAAAAATAAACTGCATCATGCTGTTGTATGTCCCCCGATTTCATCCGAAAGATCAGGAACGTTAAGAGATGATATTGCGCGTATATCACAAGACATAGTTAACGTTTTTGAATCTCTCATTCGAGCTGAGCCGGAACAATGGCACCTTATGCAACCGAATTGGCCAAGCGATTTGGTTGCCCTTGATGATTTTCGTAATGGAAGTGTTTAATTATTCCCTAAAAAGACGCGAACCTATTCCTGATCGGCTACCAATGTGAGTATGCGCATTGGCATGATTAGCCCTTACAGCCTTACAGTCCCGGGAGGCGTTCAGAACCAAATCCTATGTCTAGCCAAAGCAATCAGAAAATTGGGTATAGACGTTAGAGTCCTTGGTCCTTGTGATGGGCCACCACCAGAGACTGGAATTACACCATTGGGAAATAGCCTT
>PVBE011319477.1_pt1 | contig 10943 bp, 6 predicted proteins | sample 1631181 | NCBI WGS metagenome assembly PVBE01 (sample SAMN08397723, study PRJNA350692) | Marine metagenome, whole genome shotgun sequencing project. | isolation source: water | place: Pacific Ocean | collected 2012-04 | reverse complement strand
CGTCGGCCGGCAGCGTGCGTACCCAGTACTCGCGCAGCATCTGACTCGGCCCGTAGAGCTCGCGGAATGGGCGCCAGCTACGTTTGTCGACCCACTGGTAGCAGTTGAGGTCGCGGATGCCCTCGGGGATGAGGAGGTTCGGCGGGAGTGCGGTCGGGGCCGTCGGTGTGCTCCCGACGCGCGCGACCATGAAGCCCCCTGACTCACGGTGTGCGACGCGCTGCTCGCGCAGGAAACGATGCACTGGCGTGTCCGGCTCGTTTCGGTGCGGGAAGCTCGGGTTGATGTGCCGAGCGCCGAGAACCAGTTCCAGCGCGGTGAGCCCGATCGCGAGCCATGGCAGCATGGTGCGCATGTTGCCGATGCGCCGGCTCTGCAGTAGCACCAGCCAGACGGTGATCGCTACGAAACAGAGCGCTGCGATGCCCGCCTGGTCCGACATGTGCTGCAGCGCGGGTACCGTCGTGCTGCCGAATAGCCCTTCGAGTGTCTTCGCATTGCCTGCGACGTCGGGATAAGAGGACATCCATCCCTTGGCGATGCCGTCGGTCATCCAGCGTATGGCGCCCGCGCCGTCGCTGGCGATGGAAGCCGTGTAGAGCCAGACCGCTGTGCACGCGACCGCAAAGGCGCTCGGTACCGCGATCGCTACGCCGCGAAGTCGGCGCGTCAACGTCGGTGCGACTTCGAGTCCCATCGCGGCGAGGGCGGCGCCGAAGAAGCACACCGGCGCCATCATCCGGAAGGGTGAGGATGCTTGGAACGCCGGGAACCAGCCCACGAGACCGTAAGCGACGCCGCCCGTGGCCAGCGCCGCAAACAGCAGCAGCGCCGATACCGCAAAGTAGCGGAAGCGAACGGTCGGCCTGAACAACGCGAGGAACATGCACACGAGTGGCAGGCTGCCGAGCCAGATTGCGTACTCGGTGTAGTTGAAGTTGATCGGGAAGTGCAGCTTGCCGGTCGCCGGGTCGGCGCGCGACCAGAGCATGTGGATCAGCGGATTTTTCGAGTATGGCAGTTCCGGGCTTTCGATCCCGCTGCCGAACGGCGCTGACATGAAGAAACCGAGCAGGCCCGCGGGGTCGAATCCCTGCGCCGTCAGATTGGCGGTGGTTTGATTGAGATCGCGTTCCGTGTTGGGAAAGTGATCGAGCATCGGCACGAGTTGCACGGCGGCGAGACCGATCGCGCACAGGACGGCGCAGCCGAACCAGGTGCCGAGTGCTACTGCCGAGCCCGTGCCTTCCCCGCGCAGTGCGCGCAGCGCCAGCACGAGGACATAGAGGCCGAACGCGAACGAGATCGCGAGTGCGTATGGCGGGAAGCCGCTCAGCCAGCACAAGCCGAGGCTCACTGCCAAGCCGCACAGGGCCGGAATGCGCGCCACGCCGCGCTGCTTGGAGAGACGCTCGAGTGCCCAGAACCCGGCCGGTAGCCAGAGCAGGGTCTCCATCCGCATGTAGAAGTGACCATTCGCCGCGAGCGTTCCCGACAGTTGGAACACGACCGCTCCAAACAACGCCGGTCCGATGCACAGGCCGATCTCGCGCAGAAAACCGAACATGAACACGCCCGCGAGCGTGAACGCGATCCACGCCACAAACCCGAAGGCTCGGTTCGGATCGAAGGCCAGGAAGAACCAGTGAAGGGGCTGTGCGAAGCCGCTGACCGCTGTTGCGAACAGTGGCGCGCCGGCGCGCACATAGGGATTCCAGTGTGGGAAGCGTCCCTCTTCGATCTCTGCGCGCGCGAGCCGATACTCGGGTGCGCACACCTGCGATTTTTCGGTGATGTCCCAGTTGCTACCGGCCTTGCGGTTGTCGATTTCCGCCTGGTCGAGCGCGCAGCTGAGCGGCGGAAAGGTCGTGCTGTCGAAGGGCAAGTAGTCGAAGCCCCGGAACAACGGCTCCCACAGCAGCACGGCGGGCAGCGCAACGAGCACGAGTAGTGCAAGGAGTGTGGCGCGGCGGCGTGGTCCGCTGCTCGGTAGTCGTGGCTTCATGCGCGCTGCCGCCGACCGGCGAGCACGAGGATGACAAGCGCGATGAGCGACGCCAGCGACACGACGCAGCCGAACATGAACGAGCGCGGTGCGTAACGCAACACTACGTCGGCGCCCTTACCCGAGGGCACCAGTGCGGCCTGCAGGGCGCCGAAGGCAGGCACGATGTCTCGCCACTCTCCGTCATTGACGCGGTAGCTCCAACCTGGAGCCCAGGCTTGCGAAACGAACAGGACCGTCGGCGCTTTGCTCGTGTAGCGCAGCCGCACGCTCGATGCCCGCCACTCCACGACCTCGACCCGCGCATTCGGATCAGGCGCGACGCTGGCCGTCGCTTCGTCGGTCAAAGACGTCAGACACCCTTGACCGGCGAACACCTCGTCGAGGACGGTGGCCACTTCTTGTCGTGCGGCCGGACTGTCGTGGTCCCAGATGCGGTGGAGCGCTTGCTCGTAGCGTGCCGTCAGATCCGGCGACGCCACGGTTCCGAAGAGGCGGACGAGGGGTGCGGGTTCGTTCGCGAGCCAGAAGCCCGGCTGCCCCGCTGTTCGCCAGTCGGGGCCGGGCGACTCCCGAGCGACCAAGGCCTGTGCCGCTACCAGGGGCAACAGCGGCGAAGCCAGGCTCTTCGGATCGAAGAGTCCGGCAACACCGGCGCCGCGCGAGGCGCTCTTGGCGTCGATGGCGTGGAAGAACTGCTCCATGCGCAGCAGTTGCAGGGGGCCGTAGCCGCATGCGTCGGCGCCCCCGAGCACAAGCGGCAGGTTCGGTGGCAGAGAGCGAACATCCCTGGCCGAGGTCGCTTCAGGATCGAGCCGGATCAGGCGGGCCGGGGCACCGTTCTTTGGTTGTGGCACCGGGAGCTCGACATCCAACGAAGCGAGCGCAGGTGCCGGGGTCGCCTGCCATGCGATCGGCAGCATCTGCATCGCGCCCGCAACCAGGAAGGCGAGCAAGGGTGCGCGCCGTCCAAATGCTGCGCCGGTTACGAGCGCGGCACCGAGGCAGCCGAGGCCGATGACCAGCAACGCTTGGTTCGCGGCGAGTTCACCGCTCGCGAAGTTCTCGCTTGCCGTTCCCGCGGGAAGGCCCCACCGGCGATCCTGGACTCCAGCTGCCCATGTGGCGAAGTCCGCTTCCCCGGTTGTGAGCAGCAACAGGGCGAACCCGGCGATGGTCGCGCCGATTACGAGCGTGGCGACGCGAGTCGATCGATTCGGTTCGCGAAAGCCGAGGCCGGCGAGGATCGGCAGGCACAGCGCCGGCACGAGCAGCAACCTGCGGAAGTCACCGACGCGCGCGCCTGGCAACAAGGATGCGATGTCGATCAGACCGGGAGTCGCGACGGCAGCGAGCAACGCGAGCAAGCTAGCGCTGCCGAGGAACCAAACGCCGACCCGCACCTTCTCGTCGCGCAATCGCCTCAGTGCTCCGATCGCGAACAGCAACGCCCACGCTCCCATGCCCACCGCGGTCTCGGTGTGGTTGAAAGTGCCGGCGCTGAGCGGCCCCCGGCGTTCCATCGGCACGAGCAGCAGTGAGAGCCAGGTGGGGCGCGGATTGTCTGGCCCACGCGGGGTCATGTCACCGGGCGCCGCGAGCTGGCTCGGCAACAACAGATCGAGCCAATGCGTCGGCGACAGGGCGGACGCGCGCAGCGCCTCCAGCGTGGCTGGCGTTCGCGACGCGAGTTGCGACAGCTCGAGTGTCGGCGCCAGCTGTAACGCTGCCAGCGTAGTACCGAGACCGAGTCCGAGCGGTATGAGCAGGGCAGGCTTCCATGCGACGCCACGCCCAGCGACCCTGTCCTCGAGGAGCAGGAGCGCCGTGAATCCGAGCACCAGGTAGCCGAGCAACACGCTGGCCTGCGCGAAACCCGCAAGCCATGACAGGCACGTGCAGATGGTCAAGCATGCCATTGGCAGGATCCGCGTTGCGCCGCCCGGTCGGAGCAGCGCGTGCGACGCCTCGAGTGCCGGCAGGATCCAGAGTGCGGCGAAGAAGATCATCGGATGGTGCACGTGCGCGCTTGCCCAACTCGACAGCACGAGCGTGCCGTTGGCGAACAACGAGCCGGCCTCGGTCGCCCCGAGGCGTCGCGCCAGCCGGTAGGCGAACAGTCCAGCGAGTACCAGGTGGAGCAAGTAGCTCCACGCGTAGACCCCGGCCGGGTTGAACAGCGCGAACGCGATCGCGGTCGGATAGAAGGCACGCGAAGTCGCCTGCGCGAGCAAGGGCATGCCGCACGACATTCGCGGCTCCCAGAGAGGCACTTCTCCCCGCGCCCACGACTCGCCGACGGCCGTGTCGTAGGGCAGGAACTGCAGCACCTTGTCGCGCCGGTGCGGAACGGTTGCGGCGTCGATGGCACGGCGTTCGTCCTCGGTCAGCGCGTTAGTGAGCGGCGCGAAACCGCGAACGTCTTGCGGCAACAGCGCGTAGCCGGGCACGAGGGCCTTGCCGAGACAGCAGAGGCCGAGAGCAAGAGCGAGGAAGATGGCGCGCGTCTGGCGCAGCTGCATGCAGAGCTTCTACTGTTGTAGTCCGGTGAGACGAACCTTGACGCGGGATGTGCGACGTTCGGCGACTCGGTAGACGCGAACGGTGACTTCGTCGTCGATCCTATAGTTTTTGAGGGTCTCTTTCAGTTCGTCGCCATCATGGATCACCTTGTCTTCGATGCCGACGATGACGTCGCCGGTGATGATCTTGCCCGCTGCCGATTGCATCAAGCGCTTGAGTCCGGCCGCTTCGGCCGGACTGCCCTGCGCAAAGCGGAAGACGCCGACACCCGTGACCCCTAGCTCGTCCCGCACTCTGCGGTTCACGTCCGTGCGGAACGTGATGCCAAGACCGGGCCGTAGCAGTCTGCCCCTGCGGATCAGTTCGGTGGTGACGTCGTTGACGGTGTCGACCGGGATTGCGAAGCCGATACCCGACGACGATCCTGAGCGACTGATGATGGAGGTGTTGACGCCGATCAACAGGCCTGCGCTATCGATCAACGGTCCGCCCGAGTTGCCGGGGTTGATCGCGGCGTCAGTCTGGATCACGCCGTCGATCAGCACGCCGTTTGGTGCCCTGATCTGGCGCCCCAGCGCCGAGATGATGCCCTTGGTCAAGGTCAGGTCGAGGCCGAACGGATTGCCGATCGCGTAGCTGTTCTGTCCGACCTCAAGGCTCGCCGACTTGCCGAGCGCGATCGGTTTGAGGAACTCCTTGGGTGCGTCGATCTTGAGCACTGCGAGGTCCTTGCTCACCACCATTCCGACCAGGGTCGCCCAGTAGCTACGCTTGTTGGCGAGCGAGACGCGCCACCGCTTTGCGGCCCTCGCGACGTGGTAGTTGGTGACGATGTTGCCGCTGTCGTCCCAGACGAAGCCGGAGCCGGTTCCCTCGGCGTTCTCCTCGAAGATGCCCCTGCTGCCGCCCGTCACGGCGGTGATGTAGACCACCGAGGGCGAGATTTGACGAAAGATCTCGATCGTACGCTGCTCGTCGGAGTGGAGGTCGCCCCGGTAGACGATCGCCCGGGGCTTGGCCGACGGGTCGTGCAGGGCTGGGCCGCCAGACGTGGTAATGCGCCAAAGGAGCATCCCGGCGAGGAGCATTCCGGCGAGGATCGGCCACAGGTAAATCGGGGGCTTGTGGCCCCTGCGATAAGGCTGCCGGGAGTAGGGTTCAGATATCGACATGAACTGTCGGATTTTGCGGGCCGATGAAAGGCTATCCCGAATTCTATACTTGGAACGGGGTCTTGCCCGCTAACGAATGACCGATCCGATGGACATCGACGCACTTCTCGACGACCCGAAGCCCAAGGTGAGGCCGCAACCGCCGCCGGAGACGGCGATCGTCGAGCGAGATCCCCCGTGGAGTTGGCACCACATTGTCCTCTTGGCGGCCATCACGCTGCTCGCGGGGATGCTGCGGCTCTACAAGCTCGACCAGTGGAGCTTCTGGATCGACGAGGTCCACACGCTGCGCGATGCCGTCCTGAAATCACCGGATCAGTTCTGGGGCTCGCCGACGAGTCGCTATCCGGTCGGCTACCTGCTCCTGCGCTGGATCCAACCGCTGCTGCCGGGGTCCGCAGAAGGCAGCTACCGGCTTCTGTTCGCGTTCTTCGGCATCGCCTCCGTGCCATTGCTCGCGGTTTTCGTGCGACGGTTGCTCGGCACAGGCCCAGGGCTCGTGGCCGGCCTGTTTCTCGCCCTCTCGCCCTGGCATCTCTATTGGTCGCAGAACTGCCGCGTCTACACGGTGCTGCTGTTCCTGGCCCTGGCCGGGTTCATGGCCTTCTGGATCGGCACCGAGAAGGGCAGCGGGCTCTGTTTTGTGATCGCCTACCTGATGCTCGTCCTTGCCGCGGCGTCGCATCCGTGCGCGGTACTGATCCTGCCGGCGTTCTTCGTGTACCTGGCGCTTCTACGCACACGCATCGTCGAGTGGCCGAGCCGCCTCGGCAAACGCGCGCTGATGTGGTTCTTGATCCCGATCGCCCTCGCGTCGGGTCTGGCGATCACGACGGTGACCAAGGCTTGGCTGTCCTACGAGGGCGCCAAGTCGGGCTGGTCGCTGCCGCACCTCATGAACACGACGGTCTACTTCGTGCGTCTGCCTATCCTCGGCGCGTCACTGATCGGGGTGATTCTGCTCTGGCAGCGCAGCAGGCGGACCTGTTTGTTCCTCGCCGGGATGCTGGTCCTGCCGACCATCGGGGTCGGAATCGCGTCCCTCTGGGTGCGCGCGACGGCCCAGTATCTGTTCTTCACACTGCCGATTTGGTGCGCGCTTGCGGGCTTCGGTATGTGGGCGCTTGCCGAGCGGGCGGCGTTTGGCATGCAGCGCTCGAAGCTGGTCCTGCAGGGGCTGCTGATCTCGTTGGTGGTGTTCGACCTCGCCGCGCAGGACCACCTCTACTTCCACTATCGCTACGGCGATCGACCGCGATGGCGGGATGCGGCCAACTACATCGAGCACAGTGGTTCACCGCAGGACATTGTCGCTAGCACGAACACGCCCTGCCTCGAGTGGTATCTCAACCCGGCGATGCCGATGGGGATGATCCCGGATTCGCTCGACAGCAATCGCATTGCCGTCAAGCTCCTCGCCAAGTGGACCCTAGATGACGTCAAGGGGTGGCAACGACAGGCAGGCGAGAATCGCAGCCGCGTCTGGATCGTCGTGACCGAACCCGAGCTCTACGAGATGAATCCGAGGCGGGATTGGGACGTGTGGCTGCGCGAGAACTTCCGCCAGGTGAGACGCTTCGCGAACTGGGCGGGGCCGAAGGATATGACTGTGTTGGTGTATCTGTACGAGCCGACAGACTGACGGTGCTGAGATCCCGTATTCATCTTTGCCGGCATGGCGAAGTCGACAAGGCCTGGCGCTCGCGGATCTACGGTGCTTCGGACGTGGCCCTCGCCGACGCTGGCAAGGCACGCTTCGATGCAATTGCCGATGATCTGGCGCGCATCGAGTTCGCGGCGATCTACGCCAGTGACCTTGAACGGGCCAAGGACGGGGCCGGGCGCATCGCTGCGGCGTGCCGGCTTGAGGTCGTCATCGACCCGCGTTTGCGCGAGATCGACCGGGGTGAGTGGGTCGGCTTGACCCTCGATGAGATCGAGGAGCGCTGGCCTGGCGGCGTCGATGCCTACCTCGCAGACCCGAATGGCTACGCCGGCCACGGCGGCGAGACCCATCGCGACCTGGCTGACCGGGTGTGGCCAGTTTTGGAGGAGTTGGCCGACCGGCACGTGGGCGAGCAGGTGCTCGTCGTGTGCCACGGCCAGCTGATGCGGGCGGTCGTGGCGCGGGCGCTCGGGATCAGCGGGGCCCGGTCGCTTAACCTGATGACGGGTAACGGTGGGCTGACGACCGTCGATCGCTTTGACGATGGCGTGTGGGTCGTGCAAGCGGTCAACGCCCCGACGCTGCGCGGCGGTGAGTGGGGCGGCCGGGAGTTCAAGCCTTGAGGCCGGCCTTGGCCTAGAATCACCCCCATGGGTGAGCACAAGGGTCGTGGGTTCGACGCCAAGAAGCGCCGTCTCGCCGACGAACTGGCGTGTTTCTTCCTCAACGAGCTGAACGATGACCGGCTAGTTGGCTGCGAGTTCACGGGTTGTGACCTGTCTGCGGATCTCCGCCACCTGACGGTGTTCTACTTGCTCCCGGAGCGCGCCGGCGAGGAGGCCGAGCGTGCGATATCAGGGGTGCAGGGGGTGGACGAAGACCGCGCTTTCGAGGTGTTGCAGCGGCGGCCAGAGGCGCGGTTCAAATACGATCGCGGCGCTGCCAACCAGCGGCGCGTCGGTGAGATTCTCGAGGAGTTGCGCGGCGAAGGCCAGCTACCGCCGAAGGAGGGCGGAAGCACGACCCGCGATTGAGTTATCATCCGCCGCCCTCTCCGACTTGCCCCTCCGATTTGCACCCCTCTGCAACGTGTATAGAGATGACGATGACGACCCCCCTCCAACTCACCCTCGACCAACTCGAGGCCGACTACGGCAACATCGACAAGGTTCGCCTGTTCATCGATCAGTTCATCGACATCATGCTCAACCATCGGCAGAGCGGCCATCCAGGCGGCTCGCGGTCGAAGGCGCACATGATGGCGGCGCTGATGACGACCGGCGCGATGCGTTGGGATGTTCGTGACCCGACCAAGGCGCTCGCGGATCGTTTCGTGCTCGTTGCCGGACACACGACACCGTTGCTCTACGGAGCGCTCGCGGTCGTCAATCAGGCGATGGCGCTGCGTCACGAGTGGACGGGCGACGCGCGCTTCGCCGTCAAGGGTGGTCCTGAGCGGATCCTGATGCCGCCGGACTTGCTGACGTTCCGCAGCCACGGTGGGCTTGCCGGGCACGCGGAGTTCGAGGGCAAGTCGCTGTTGGTCAAGTTCAACACCGGGCCATCCGGCCACGGCGCGCCGGCGGCAGTCGGTGAGGCGCTGGCGCTCAAGCACGCCGGGTGTGGCGACGTCAGGGTGTTTGCGATGGAGGGGGAGGGCGGTCACTCGGCTGGCTGCCACCACGAGTCGAAGAACAGCGCCTACGGGCTGGGGTTGAGCAACCTCGTCTACCTGATGGACTGGAACGACGCTGGCATCGACGTCAACGCCTACAGCTCGGTCGTGCACGGCGCGCCTGAGGATTGGTTCCGTCCGTATGGGTTCCGCGTCAGCGGCACGGAGCAGGGCAGCGACATGGCGAGCATCGTGCCGGCGCTGTGGGATGCTGCTTGCGGTGACAATCCCGAGGGGCGGCCGAGTGTTTGCTGGTTCAAGACGGTGAAGGGGCGCGGCTACGTCGTCACCGGGTACAAGTCGCACGGCGCGGCGCACAAGCGCAACCACGAGAACTTCTGGACCTGTCGGCAGGAGTTCATGGACACCTACGGTGCGGAGTTCGCGGGGCACGGCGACGGCGACCCGGGAATGCCGGCCGCGAGCGAGCAGGCGGCGAGCCACCTGAGGACGGTGAACGACGCAATGGCGGCTGACCGCGAGTTCGTCGAGTGGCTGACCGATCGCCTCGTGGCCATCGGCGACAGCGTTCCCGAGCGCGTGGGCGGGCAGCGCGTGGACCCGACGGTCGACTTGCTGCGCGACGATGCGACGTTCACCGACTACGAGAACTACCCGGCCGAGTTGTTCGCGGCGCCGGGGAGCAAGCAGCCGAACCGCAAGGCGCTCGAGTTGCTGGGGGCGTTCTGGAACTCCTACGCGCTGGAGAAGCACGGTCGGCCGCTCGTGCTCGCGATGGCCGCCGACCTCGCGGAATCGACCAACATCGCCGGCTTCATGAAGGACTTCGGAGGGCGCAAGGGCACCGGATGGTACGAGCGCGCCTCGAACACGATCGGCGCACTCCTGCCGCAGCAGATCACAGAGTTCACGAACGCCGGGATCTGCGCCGGGCTCGGGACGGTCAACTTCGCCGACGACCCCGAGAACAAGTTCTGCGGCTATGTCGGTGCGTGTGCGACCTACGGCTCGTTCTCGTATCTGAAGTACGGCATGTTTCGGCTCTTCTCGCAGCTGGCGCAGGATTGCGACATCAAGACCGGGCGCGTCCTGTGGATCGCGGGCCACTCCGGCCCCGAGACTGCCGAGGACGCACGCACGCACTTCGGGATCTTCTCTCCCGGCGTAACGCAGCTGTTCCCGGATGGACACGTGATCAACCTGCATCCGTGGGAGCACAACGAAGTCGCACCGATGCTCGGGGCTGCCTTCGCTACCGACGTGCCCGTCATTGCCCTGCACCTGACGCGACCGCCGGTCGAGATCCCGGATCGCGATGCGCTCGGGATGGCGTCACACTTCGATGCGGCCAAGGGCGCCTACGTGCTGCGGCAGTTCGATGACCGTGAGCGAGCTGGCGTGGTGCTGTGCCAGGGCACGAGCGTCGTCGCCAACATCGTCAAAATCTTGCCGTGGCTTGCCTCCGACGGCCCCAACGTCAAGATCGTCTGTTGCACGTCGCGCGAGTTGTTCGTGCGCCAGAGCCAGGAGTATCAAGACGGCGTCCTGCCCGAAGCCGAGTGGCACGATTCGATGCTCTGTGCCACGCAGGGCCGCCGCGTCTGCCGCGACTGGATCCCCGACCGCCGCCTTGAGCAGTGGGCCCTGACGCCGGACTTCGACGACGCCTGGCGCACCGGCGGCTCCGTCGACGAGATCGTCGCCGAAGCCCACCTCGACCCCGACAGCCTCAAGGCCGGCATTTCCCGCTACGCCGCCCGCTAGCCAGGTTTGACTGAAGGCGGGGGCAGACCTCCCCGTCCAATCAACTTGAACGCTTCACCGTGCAAGGTGGTCAGACTCCGGGCCTTATGACGGAGCAACGCGCCCAGTGGAAGTCCAAGATGGGCTTCATCCTGGCGGCATCGGGGTCGGCGATCGGGCTCGGGAACATCGTCGTCT
>PVBE010307362.1_pt1 | contig 10943 bp, 10 predicted proteins | sample 1631181 | NCBI WGS metagenome assembly PVBE01 (sample SAMN08397723, study PRJNA350692) | Marine metagenome, whole genome shotgun sequencing project. | isolation source: water | place: Pacific Ocean | collected 2012-04 | reverse complement strand
CATCCGGCATAGGTGACTATTCCGTCTTTTGCTGCAAAAACGGGAGTGCCCACTTTATTGGCGATATCGATGCCTTTATGCATTCTTCCCCATCTCCATCCGAACCCAGATGTGAATACACCTTTAGTAGGCCATATGAAGGTATCAATGCTTCCTAGTTGAAGCATGTTATTGCTTCTGGTGAACAGAGCCACTGTGCTCACTGGTGATTCAACATCTAAGCAGGTGGGGCAATTGCATGGAGATTCAAGGGAACACTCCTTCTTAAGGATGTTGTTGCTACTAACTTTAGTTTGGGTCTGTATTCCGATTTTTTTCTGATTTAGATCTTTCAATGACAATAAACTATTTTTATTATTAGACTCTTCGAGTAGTCGACTCAAGCGATTGCTATTTAATTTGTCGTGACTTTTACGTGGGTTATGCAGTAATACCTCCTCAGAATCGAGGTCACTGATACTCCTCAAGTGGCTATGAGCAGATCTTGGTAAAACAATCCAACTACCTTTGCTTAGTTCAGTATCTGATGACTTTTTATTGAGTTTTGACAGTTCAGTCGGTTTCAGTCCAAGCTTGCTAGCTAATTGCTCTATGGTTATTGGTAGGGCAACTTTTATCCATATCAGTTGCTTTGAGGTTGCGCTTGAGATCTTGGTCTTCTCCTGTACAGCATTATCTGCATAGCCAGGCAAGGACCCAAAGTTCGCTAAAGCAAGCACTGGTGCTGCAAAGGTAGAGATAAGCAACAACAGGGGCTTCATTGAATAAAGTCGATGTTAAGAACCCCTATCAAGCGGAACTTGGCCGGAGTCCGGGAGAAGTTAGCTGATTTAACCTCGATTAGGCAAGGGGGGGCAGAAGCAAGATTGGTTCGGTTTACTCACCACAGTCCCAGTTGCCGGCCAGCCTCAAAGCTCACGATGGCGCAAGCCACAGAAAGGTTCAGGCTCCTTACTCCATCCTGCCCCTCTTCACTAGCTGCTCCAGGCATGGGAATTGTCGTGATCTGATCACACTGCTGACGGATTTGGGTAGGAAGACCGGTGTCCTCACGGCCGAAAAGCAAAACATCTCCGGTTTGGAAACGCATCGAACGGAGGGGGATTCCTCCAAATCTGCTGCAACCGATCAGTCGATGATTTAATGGCAGGCACTGGCGAAATTTATTCAGGTCAGAATGAACTGACAAAGCAACGTGAGGCCAGTAATCAAGTCCTGCTCTACGTAGATAGCGGTCATCAAGACTGAACCCAAGAGGTTCAATCAGAGCAAGTGGTATGTGGAAGGCCGCACAGGTTCTGGCGATGTTTCCTGTATTTGGTGGAATCCGTGGCTCGTATAGCGCTACGCATAATGGTGAAAGTCCATTTGGATCGTTCATGGCACCGCAATACCCAGCTGTTTGAGATTCAATGCTCGACCCTGTACGACAAGCCAGCTATCTGATGCCAATGGTTCGAGCTCCTGAGATAGCTTCCCAAGACGATCTCTAAAAAGACCTCCATTGGATGTGCTGGGTACAACACCCCAGCCAGTTTCCTCAATGACAATCACGATGTAAGCATCGTGTTGTTTGATCGTATGTAGTAGATCGTTCTTGAGAGCTCTCCAATTGATCGAAGATTGGTCGAGGTGCCATGTAACAAAACCACCTAATGCTTCAATTAAAACAACATCTGATCTTGGCAATTGAGTGATTGCATTTTTAAGGTCTGGTCCAGATTCAATCACTGACCAGTGCTTTGGTCGACGATTACGGTGTTTTTGAAGCCTTTGCTCCCAATTCAGGTCGCAAGCTCTTGTAGGCGAGGTGGCGATATAAGTTACAGACTTAAATTGTTTGACCAAGTGTTCAGCCCATCGACTTTTTCCACCTCTGCTTGGGCCTGAAACTAGGGTAAGGCCATGAAGTATAGGAATAGTGTTAACTACTACCATTCATTCCACGTAGGGTTGCAACAGAAGAGGGAGAAACGCGATTGAGATAACGGAAAATCCAGTACTTGAAGATGGTTGCAAGTATCACAGGGAAGGTGGCGATGAATAAAAGTATGAAATTTTCTCGCGCTAGAAATCCAAAATGATTTGCAATTCCCTGCAATAATACTTGCCATCCTTCAGGACTGTGGAATCCTACAAACATATCTGTAAAAAGAATGATTGCGAATGCCTTTGCAGAGTCACTTAAGCCATAAACTGCTTCGTCTAGGAATCCTCTGAGAACTCTCAACTCTTCCCGATTAATTATACAAACAAAAGCAAAAGCAATTAGTGCTGCGAGATCTGCTAGGATATTTTTTACGGCATGTGTGCTTTCTTTATCAGCTTCATCCTTAAGTTGACTTGCTTTTATTGCCAGAGCCTTCTGTAGTTCATCTTGACTTGGAATTGAATCACCTTTGAGTAGGGCGTCAAATTCAATCTCTGCCTTAAATACTCTTAGTTTTTCAACAGCCTGTTCTTCAAGTTGGGGTTTGGGATAACTCAGGAATGGAAGCTCTGGAGCTAAGTAGTCAATAGCCGGGGTGATGAGATAAGTTCGGCTCATCTGTTGCACAAGTAACGGCACCAGAATTAGCAGCAAGATGATCTTTAGTGAGATCAGAGTGGAATCGCGACGGCGGCGAAAACCTGCAACCAAAGTCGCCTCGGATGTTGGATCAAGCTGTCGTCGCACCTTATCGACTAAACCAAGAAGAGATCTGGGAAGAGGGTCGGGTGTCCTGCGCATAGAAGTTGATCTTGACGAACGCTTCGGGGCATAGCGATTAACAATCGTCTCAATCAACTGAAATTTTCGATATTCCTGACTATCAAGTTGACTGATATTAGGTTTAATAGCCTCAAACGTTAAACGACAGATATCAACTGCCGTATGAAATTTACGCAATATGGTTGACTGTAATGATCGTGGAACAGAAAGTTGCAGGTTGGGTCTTATAGGCCGATCTCCGTAGTATTCAAGCTCAAGTGTCTGGATCAGAAGTGCTGCTTCGTAACCACGTTCAAGGTCATTATTGATGTCTATCGATCGAGCTTCTCCAAATGTTCTCATCCAGTCCCTAAGCGTCATGGTGATTGTGTCAGCGAGAGAACACCCACCAAGTGGCCATCGGAACGATGGTGCCAACAACCATCAAGACAACGACCCATAGGGTTGCATTACTGTTTTGTGTTTGTTCTTTTGACGGGATATTGGTTTGCTTAATTGCGCCAAAAGTTTCTATAGGAGGTCCTGGGTCATCCCCTCCATCCAATACGACTTGTAAGCGCGCAATTGCATCAAAGGATGCTTGCTGGTAGCGCTCTCCTCCCACCACTGGTTTATTCATTGTCGTACGGCCAGTGCTCTGCAAAAGGGCGTCCGATAATGTGCTTCTTAAACTGGTATCTGCCAAGACAACAGTTTGCTTGGTTTGTGCATCTATCAACATCAATAGCAGGGGCAGCTCTTTTTCACCAGCGTTTGTGGACCATCGATCGATCAGAGAACTGCCAAAGTTGGAAAGGGAAACACCATAATCAAGTTTACGAAGAGTAATCAAGCGAGCATCAAGTCTTTCGTTTCCGAGCTCAACAAGACGTCCTTCAATCTGAGAACGAGACACTCTGCTGAGGACATCAGCTGAATCGACAACATGGCCTTCAGGCCTTGCTAAAGAAAATTCATCTGTTGTTATGGCAAAAGCTCCTGGTACAAGGAGTATCAGACCCAGGAGGATGCTGATCAGAACACCGAGAACGCGGCTTGACCTCAGAACAGGCATCAGTTCAACAACAGCTGATATTGCAGTCTGACGTCAGCTGAGCAAGCTGTCTCGATTCAGAGCAGAAATTGCTTGAATCACAATCCTTGCTCGATCAGAAGGTAAGTCAAGCTTGCAAGCTAGATCCTCCAGGAAAGCGGCTTCCTCCTTTGAGACTTCGCGATCTGAATGGACTAACTGGGCGGCGACTGCCAAGGCACTTTCCTGTTGGAGCGAAGACAGGGCAGGTAAGGCTTTGCTAATGAGTCCATCTACCCCCTCCTGGCGCAACAGTCGTAGGAGTTGATCAAAGAGCGCGCCCATAGCGGCTTCCGAGCGATCTCGATAGGGGTATCTGAATTCAAGTTGGCGACGAAGGGCATGGGCTTCGTCGCGACCGAGAACCCCGTCACAAGCAACGGCGGCGAGGGCCACTGCAGCAAAGGCTTCAGCATCGGTCATGAGAACTGGAACAACACAACCCATTTGAGCAAGAGTGCGTGGATCTGACATCACTTTTGTTTCGTTCGATGCGACCAGCTGCGCGTATTTCCCTTATTGCCGGGCTGTTGACCCTGTCTTTGGCAGCATTTAATGCCTTGACAGTGGACCTTGTTACGCCGAGTTTTCAGCGTGCTGAGGTCTTGGCTGGCGTTGCTGCCGTCGGGTTGATGCTTATGGCAGTGTTATGGACACAAGCGAGCCCGATGGCTCCCAGCAAGCAGATCCTTGAGGGAAACCAGACATTCGAGTTAGTAGATGGATTGAATGATGTATTACAAAAAGAACTTGCCTGGGGAAGTCATTTATTACTTACGGCAACCCCAGCTGCAGTGATTCTAGTGTATTGGAATAATCAAGTTCTTTTACGTCGAGGAATCAGTGGTAATGGAAAATTCGTTCCAGGTGAGATCTGCAAACAGGCCAGAGATCGATGTGAATTGATTTCTTTAGTGAACACATCACTGTTTCCGGGAAGAATCGAATTTAATCCAATTGTTGAGAATTTGCCTGCTGTTATGGTGTATCCATTGGCAGCAAATGGTTGGGTTGTGTTGGGTGGATGTTCCGAGCGATGTTTTAGTCGCTCAGATGAACTGTGGTTGATTGGATGGTCGCAACGACTTAGAACTGAATTGGAGGAGAGGACTTAGAGGAAAGGATCGATTTTTCCTCACTTCCTTCAATTGTTAGTTGTGATCTAACTTTAGAACCAGATGAAGAGAAAGACACTGTTCCCTCCTCTCCAATTCGTCCTTCTAGTTTATCACTTCGAGTGATCTGATTATTTGCTTCTCGCTTCAAGATTACATCGCCAATTGCCTGAACCTCCTCCGTTCTCCAATTCCAAATACATTTTTCAGCCTTTAGTTCTTCGCCAGGTTGACTGAGTTCACAATTCTGGGGAATCTCTACTTTTGTATTGGCAAGATCAACTTTAAAACTATTTCCGCGATAGGTAGATCTTTCCTGAGTTGCAATGAAAGGCTGGTTGCTTTCAATCTTTTCGCTGTTAAATTTCCAGCGCGTGGTCTGTGCAAGTAAACTTGCTTTTTGTTCTGGAATCATTAGTGTAACAGGCTTGATTAGATCGAGGTAGCCCTTCTTCGTGTTTCCTTGCAACCTTGTGGCTGTAAGTTGCTGTGGAATATCACCTTTACTTACAATTCGGTGGCCAAGGATTGGCCCCATAGCATTAAGTTTTCCGCTGTCTAGATTCCAAAGGCCATTGCGACCGCGGATCACAATGGAGGGTTCATTATTGTGTTTTCGTTGTTTTTTCCAACGTTCGAATTTTGTTGGGCCATTAAATACAAGCTCTTGGGTTAACTGTTGAAACAATACTGTCTTGGCACTAATTCTTGAATTGTTATCAAGAGCTTGGGGTCGTTGCTCAATCACCATCTTCGACTCGTTAGGTGACCAACGCAAACGATCACCAGTGATCAACACTTTTTCTCCTGTAAGCTGCTGAACCTTTACATTTCCTTCAAGCAGCACTGTCTCACCATCATTTAAGACTATGGCGGCCTGGGCACTAATTTCAAATGATGGTTTGTTTTCTTTGTACAGAAGACCCTCTGGGTTGCTAGCCCGTACAACCCTGTTGCCTAATTCATAGCGAGCTAATGGGCTGTTTAGGTCCCAGTCTCGTGAACCGTTAGCTTGCTTGTGGCGAAGTTCTAGAGATTTAAATACAAAAGGAACTGATGATTTCTTCTGTGGTGATTGGGACTCCTGACATCCCACCATCGTTAGGATCAGCAGCAGACCTCCAAGATGGCGTGACGGTAGAAGGTTGAATCGCATTAGAGGGAAGAAGAGAGTTCTAGCCTTTGCATTACGGGTTGAGAGGGTGGCAATAATGCTCCACTTTGCAATTGTCCCCAAGTTAAACTGTTAGACCAATTATTGGCATCAATACTCAGTCCCAATTGGTTGAGCAAACGTTCGCTTAGACAAGGTACAAGAGGATTAATTAATAGTCCTACAAGTCGGCAGGCCTCCAAAACTGAATATAGGTCATCAGCCACGTCGGCTTCATTCCCAGCAGTCTTCATCCGACTCCATGGTGCAGTCTCATTGAGATAGGCGTTGGCTGCAATAGCCAATTTAAGGATCGCCTCAGCCGCATCCTGAAAAGCCATTGATGGCATTGCTTCACGCACGATGGTAATTGTTGTTTCAGCAGTGGTCACTAGAGGATGACCGTAATCTATTTCACTCCGATGAGAAGGGACAGATCCTTTAAACCATTTTCTTGCCATAGACGAAGTTCGGTTCAGCAGATTTCCGATTGTATTTGCCAAGTCGTTATTGACTAAATCCATGAATCGTTGCTGCTGAAAATCACCATCATGACCGAACTGGATGTCACGCAATAAATACCATCGAACAGCATCTGCACCGTACATTTCAAGGAGTTTCTCTGGATCAAGCACATTTCCTAGTGATTTACCCATCTTTTGACCTTCACGAGTGAGAAAGCCGTGGCCAAAAACTTGTTTTGGCAAGGGTAAGCCAGCTGAGATCAACATTGCGGGCCAGTAGATTGCATGAAAACGGAGGATATCCTTGCCAATTAAATGTACTGACGCCGGCCATCCACACTCCTCAAGACGTTCTAGTCGAACCTGGCCACCATCATCTAACAGAGCACTCAAATAGCCTACAAGCGCATCAAACCAGACATAAAAAGTGTGTTTTGGATAACCAGGTACTGGTAAGCCCCAATCAACATCAACTCTTGAAATTGAAAAATCCCTAAGACCCTGAGCTGCAAAATTCTGGATTTCATGCCGGCGACTTACTGGCGAGATGAAATCCGGCTGCGAAATGAGATCTTCGATTTGTGATTGGAAACGGGAAAGTCGGAAAAAAAGGTTCTCCTCATCCCTCCATTCGAGAGGCTTCTGATGAATTGGGCAGCAAGGAGACTGGGCTTGTGGAGGTTCGTCCTTGTATTCTTCACAACCGACGCAATACCAACCCTGCTGCCGACCAAGATACACATCGCCGGAGGTCTCTACACGTTGAAAAAAAGCCTCGACTAGTAACTGATGGCGGTGGCTGGTTGTACGAATGAAGCGATCATTTGAAATACCCCAGCGAGACCAAAGATTTTGATAACTCCTTGTGATCTGATCACAATGTTGTTGGGGGCTGATGTTATTGACTTCTGCTGTGCGTTGAATCTTCTGGCCGTGTTCATCCACACCTGTAACAAACACGACCTCCTTACCTTCTAGTCGCTGGAAACGAGCCAGTGCATCACAGGCCATGGTCGTGTACATGCTGCCTAGATGGGGCTTGTCATTGACGTAGTAAAGAGGGGTTGTAATGGTATAGGTCATCATTGTGGGGAGTTTCTGCTGCTGCGCAGAGCGGCCGGATACTAACCAGACAACTCATTTCAGCTTATTTATCGTCTGCCGTCATCTCTCAGACCAAGCCTTGCCTACCTAGCGTGGTGTTTATCACCAGATAGAGCAAGGCGACGGATATTTTGACGCCCTCAATCCTCAACGACTTGCTGAAAACCTAGCTGAGATGCTGCCGGATGAACCCCTTGACTGGCATTCTCAAGCATCACACGATACAAAAAAGCTCGTAAAGCACTTTGCTGCGGCACTGACCAGTCAGCAGAGTTTCTGGGTACACCGATTGTGGTAGCCAATGGTAGATATGGCCATATCAGAACAGATGAACTGACTATGGTTAAGGTTTTGGCAGCTGCGCTTGATATTCAGATGATCTCATTCTTGGCCTGGTGAAAGTGATCAAGACCTTCGACCTTTGGCTTCCATCTCGCACTGGCTTGATGATTTGATCCTCATGACCCTCTTATCTCCAAATTCATCGTGCACATGATTGTGGGGCAATGTCCTTTTGATAGTGACAGCAGAATTTTGGGCTGGAGATTGTTCATATTTCGACGATGATCAAGTTAAACCGCCTCAACGAACAATTTGTTGCGCTTCGCCAGCGTTGTTTAAGAAACCTTTGTCATGAAGCTCAATTGCTTTCTGGCAAAGATGATCATGTGGAGGGATGACAGTGTCTGCGACCAAAATTTGTTCCACTACACAGGTGCCCTTGGTGGTCTGGGGTGGAGGCACAGGAGGCGTTGCCTCAGCCGTACAAGCTGCTCGACATGGAATTAGAACTCTGCTGTTAACTCCAGGCGCGTGGCTCGGCGGAATGGTTAGTGCAGCGGGCGTTGCGGCACCAGACGGCCATGAACTCAGTTGCTGGCAGACAGGCCTGTGGGGGGCCTTCCTTCAAGAAATCGCCAAAGTTGAACAGGATGGACTGGATCAGAACTGGGTGAGTTGCTTTGGTTTTAATCCCGTTCGCGCAGAAGAGGTTTTGCGGAGCTGGGTTGTAGATCTCCCCAACCTCGAATGGTGGTCTGACGTTCAGCTCAAATCACTGTTACGTGAGGAAGATCGCCTTGTCTTGCTTGAGCTGGAGATTGAAGGGCGACAGCATCAACTGCGTTTCGACTTATTCATTGATGGAAGTGATTTAGGCGACAGCTTTTCGCTCGCAGACATTTCTCACCGTTGGGGTTGGGAATCACAAGAACTCTGGAATGAGCCAAGTGCCCCTTCGTCAAAACAATTGAATTCCGATCCATTCTTTGCCAGCCAGCCTGTTCAATCCCCTACTTGGGTTGTGATGGGTCAACTCGATCAACAAGCACAATCACCTTCATCACCAGTGTGCTTGCCTCGACCATTCGAAGGTGCAACTCAGGCGTTTGGTTTTGAGCGCACCGTTACCTATGGCCGCCTTCCAGGTGGTCTAGTGATGCTCAACTGGCCCCTTCATGGAAACGACTGGCATAGAGACTTGGAGCGTATTCGCAGCTCAGACGTCAAAATTAAAAACCAGCTTGCTGATGAAATGCAGCTGTATAGCTTGTCATTCCTACAAGCTCTTCAAACAGTTAGTGAGGGTTGGCTTAACCCTGGCAAGGTGTTTCCAGGGATCAATCAAAGCCTGGCATTGATGCCCTATTGGCGTGAAGGTCGCCGCCTTAAAGGTCAATACACTTTAGTGGAAGCAGATCTTCTGCCATTAGCCTCTGGTGCAGCCCGAGGACCAATTCCCTTAGATAAACAGGGACGTTGCACCAGTATTGCCGTAGGGACTTACGCTAATGATCATCATTATCCTGGTAGAGATTGGCCCTTAGCCTCAAAAAGTTGCAGATGGGGTGGGAGATGGACAGGTACTCCATTCTGTATTCCTTACGAGGCTCTACTTAGTAGCGAAGTGGAGAATATACTGATAGCTGACAAGGCCTTCAGTGTGAGTCATATAGCCAATGGTGCCACTCGATTACAACCAATGATTTTCAATCTTGGCCAGGCTGCTGGAATGGCAGCAGCTATAGCCTTGAAAAAGAGGCTTCTACCAGCAGAAGTTGATATTTCAGAAATACAGCATGAACTATTGCATGATATTTATGCCCCAGCCGCTATTGTTCCGATTTGGGATTGGCCTGCATGGCATCCTCACTGGCGTAATGCTCAGGAATTTGTTTTGGCGCAACCAGATTGCCTCAGCCACCATTGCGTGATTGAAGGACAAAATCTTAAAACAAACGTTGGAGAAATGCCATTGCCTGCACAAACGCCACTCAATAAACATGTAAGAAAGTATTCAGGCTCCCTTCGTATTCATTCTGATCAGACATTCTCTCTTAACACCAAGTTAAAATCCTGGCAATTAATAACCTTAGAACCGGCATTAAAGCGGTGGCTAGAATCATGTGAAGACCAGCAGAATGTACACCTTCTAGCAGTTGCTAATCCATGGGGACCATGGTTGAGGTTGATTCGCGTTTTAGATTAATAGCAGCTTTTGGTAGTTTTATTGTTTGTTTCTTTGCTTTGAGAAGCTACTTGGCGACCAACTCAATCTGATCAGTCAATGGATCAATAGCAATAACTCTCATGTTCAATGCAAGACCTGGACTAGGGTCGATCAAGCCGTTGAGCTTGCAGGCAAGATCCATAGCCAGGCATTCCACATGCACAAGTGCAATCTGATCTTGTGGCCTCAACCAGCGCAGAAATAGGGCGGGCCATTGTTCATTGCGATGTTTTAAAAACCACACCTTTTGCCAGTGTCGCTGATCTTCGCGTTGGATTTCCTGTGCTTGGCGAAGAGGGGCTTCAAGTGCATCCAACTGCACCATGAGAGCGTGCTCGTTTAATGGAACTGAGCCTCCTAAGTGAGCCACCACCTGTCGATGGGCAAGTAAATCTGCATAGCGACGGATCGGCGAACTGGCTTGTACGTAGGCAGAGAGGCCAAGACTGAAATGAGCCATCGGACGAGTACCAAGGACACCTCTGCTAAGGCAACGCTTGATCGCGGCATGTCGGACAGGTCCTTCAATCAACTGTGACAAGTCAGTTGCACTGGGTAGTTGAGTCGGAGGCTGGCTGCGATAGGGCAGAGCAAGGTTTTGACGCTTTCCAAATTCAGCAATAACAGTACCCATCAGGATCATGGCTTCGCTTACTAGCCGTCTGGCTGGACTTGACTCAACAACATGAAGCTCGGGCTGATCATCCTTTACTTGGAATCGCCCTTGAGATTGTTCTAGCAGCAGAGCACCTTGTCGCTCACGCCACAATTGACGTTTTTTTAGCAGGATTGCGAGTGTTGAAAGATCTTCAT
>PVBE011780497.1_pt1 | contig 10944 bp, 6 predicted proteins | sample 1631181 | NCBI WGS metagenome assembly PVBE01 (sample SAMN08397723, study PRJNA350692) | Marine metagenome, whole genome shotgun sequencing project. | isolation source: water | place: Pacific Ocean | collected 2012-04 | reverse complement strand
AGAATCTATGGTTGATTCAAAACTTATAACGTTATTCTGTTCCCTATCTCCCGAAGAAGTAAAACAATTTCTACTCTTTGTCGATTCGCCTTATTTCAACACCAGCAAGGTGTCTTCCAAATTTGCTTATCATCTGGCTCGCTATACGCACACATCAAAAGAGAACAAACTACACCGTGAGGCCATCTTTTCGTATTTGTTTCCTGGGGAATCTTACCGGGATTTAAAATTGCGTCAATATGCTTCTGCTCTTTTGAAACTACTTGATCGATTCCTTGGGATTCAAAAATTCGAGCAGGAAGAAGTCAAGCGTAAAATGACATTGCTTGATAATCTTATCGGCAGGAAAAACAACAAGCATGTAAATCAGACGCTGAAGGAGTTGAACAAGGTGCATTCAAACCGTCAGGTACACGATGCAGATTTCTATTTCGATGAGTTCCTTCTGAAGAAAATGTCCAGTGAAATCGGGTTCACTGCCAGGCTATGGGTTCCTGAAATCGAGCCCATCATTCACAATCTTGACGTGTTTTACCTGGTGAATAAGTTGAAGTACCTGTGCATGCTTCTCAACGTTCAAAACGTGATTACACCGACAGAAGAAATGCTGCCAATTGAGGATATTCTTGCTAACCTGGAAGGTGGAACCTTTGACCATATTCCCGCAGTACGGGTTTATCACCTCATATTATTGAGTTTAATTCACCCCGATGAAGAGGAGTATTTCACTTTACTGATCAACCTGATAGACGCGCAATACGATAAGTTCTCACCCCAGGAAGCCAGGGATGTATATACCTACGCCCAAAATTATTGTATCAGAAATATTAACAGTGGAAAAGCTAAATACCGCATTGAGATATTCTCGATCTATAAGTCAGTATTGGATAAAAAGATCATTTTAGAGAATGGTCAATTGTCACCATGGCATTTCAAAAACATTGTAACTATCGGCCTTAGGTTAAAGGAATTCACCTGGGTTGAAAACTTCATTCACCAATATATAGGTCTTGTCCCAGACCATCAACGGGAGAATGCCTACAATTACAATCTGGCCAATTTCTATTTCTTTAAAAAGGATTTTGAGCAGGTGCTTGGTTTGTTGCAGAAAGTAGAATACGATGATCTATTCTACAGCCTTGACTCAAGAGCAATGCTGATGAAAACATACTATGAATTGTCAGAATTTGAAGCACTCTACTCGCTGATGCAGAGTTTCAAGCTTTTACTGAACCGCAAGAAATTGATTTCTGCACACCACAGAACCACCTTCTCCAACATGATTAAATTCATTCGCAAACTGATTAATGCAGAACCAGGTAACCGGGAGCGAATCAAAACCATTCAAACCGAAATGGAAAGCACTCGGAAAATTGCAGACTATGGTTGGCTTTATGAAAAAGCCAATGAGCTTAGCGAAAGAAGACGAGCTTCATAAATTCAAACCATCGCCTCTTCATAAAGTGGAAAGTTGTGCATCATTGCGTTGACTTCCTGCCGAACCGCGCGAATCAACTCATCGTTTTCCGGATCCATCAGCAATCGATCAATAAACTCAACAACCTGAACACAATCAGCCTCATTCAACCCCCGAGTTGTTATGGCCGGAGTTCCGATCCTGATTCCCGAGGTCACAAAAGGCGATTTATCGTCAAACGGAACCATGTTTTTATTCACGGTTATATCAGCCTTTACTAAAGTTTCTTCTGCCAATTTCCCTGTCAGATTTTTTGATCTCAGGTCAATTAACATCAAGTGATTATCGGTTCCGCCTGACACCAGGTTATATCCCCTTCGAACAAATTCGGCTGCCATAGCCTGTGCGTTCTTAATAACCTGTTGGCAGTAAATTCCATACTCCGGACTCAAGGCTTCACCAAAAGCGATGGCTTTCGCTGCAATAACATGCTCCAACGGACCACCCTGTGATCCGGGAAAGACTGCACTATTTAAAATTGCACTCATTTTCCTGACAGCCCCTTTGGGCGTGGTCAATCCCCAGGGATTTTCAAAATCCTTTCCCATCATGATCATTCCGCCCCTCGGCCCTCTTAAAGTTTTGTGCGTGGTGGTGGTTACAACATGACAATGCGGCATCGGGTCATTCAACAATTTGGCTGCGATCAATCCGGCAGGGTGGGCAATGTCTGCCATCAATAAGGCTCCGACCTTATCCGCAATTGCCCGAAATCTTGCAAAATCGAAATCCCTTGGATAGGCAGAGGCTCCCACCAAAATCAGTTTTGGCTGCTCATGAATAGCTGCCTCTTCCACCTTGTCATAATTGATGGTTCCTGTATCCTCATCTACCTCATACGCAACTGGATTATAGTACTTTCCCGAAAGGTTTACGGGTGATCCATGCGTGAGGTGGCCCCCATGTGCAAGACTCAACCCGAGGAACTTATCTCCCGGCTGTAGCAAAGCAAGAAAAACTGCAGAATTGGCCTGGGCTCCGGAATGTGGTTGCACGTTCACATATTCGGCTCCGAACAACTCCTTGGCACGGTCGATTGCTAATTGTTCGGCCTCGTCAACATGCTGGCAACCGCCATAATAGCGCTTACCGGGATACCCTTCAGCATATTTGTTGGTCAGGCAAGTGCCCATGGCTTCCATTACCTGTGCACTTGTAAAATTTTCAGAAGCAATGAGTTCTATACCCTCTCTTTGCCGGGCAAGTTCCTTCTGAATAATGTCGAAAATTTGTTGGTCTCTTTTCATTTTTAAAGTGGGCTGTTTGTGTCAAATTTAGTCCTTAAGTCAATTACCTATGCCTGGCTTTGCCGTGTTTGGTGGTTGAAAGTTTAGAATAAGGAACAGTCCTGAAAAATGGGAGCACCTATCAGCCAATATTAACTTATCATAAACAGGCATATTAGCTCGATTGACGAGGTGCATTTGTTGTAAATTAGCCGGTTCAATTATACCGCATGAAAGCGATTATTCCTGTTGCAGGCCCGGGAACAAATTTGAGGCCGCATACCTATACGCAACCCAAAGCTCTGATTCCAGTAGCGGGAAAACCTATTCTTGGGTTTATCATAGATCAAATGGTGGAAGCTGGGGTCACAGAGTTTGTATTTGTGATTGGCTACCTCGGTGATAAAATTGAGGATTACGTCAACAAGAGTCACCCGGAAATTACACCCTACTTTGTTCGCCAACAGCAAAGAAGGGGCCTGGGGCATGCCATCTATTTAGCGAAAGAACATATCGATCCTGATGAGGAAGTTTTGATTGTATTGGGCGACACAATTGTTGAAGCCGACATTATAGCATTTACCAAACACCCTTATTCGGCATTGGGAGTAAAAAAAGTGAACGACCCAAGGAATTTCGGAGTAGCTGAATTTGGAGCGGAAAATATGATTACCCGGGTAGTGGAAAAGCCATTGATTCCGAAATCGAACCACGCCATTATCGGCATCTACAAAATCAAGGAAACCGGGTTACTCTTCGGGGCATTGGAAGAAATTGAAGAAAAGCATGCAGACCCTGAAGATCAAATCCAATTGACGGATGCCATCATGATTATGATTGAACGAGGGGCACAATTCACGGGCTTTCCAGTGGACAACTGGTACGATTGCGGGCAAAGGGAAATCCTGTTAGAAACGAATAAAACGCTGCTGAAGAAAACAGGCTACCCCTCTGAAAATTTACCGCTTTACGAGAACACCATCATAATCCATCCTGTTAATATAGCTCCTGGAACTAAGATAAAAAACTCCATTGTTGGCCCAAATGTCACCATTGCCGAAAACGCTGACATCAACTATTCAATCATCCACAACACGATAATTGGTCCATTTACGAGGCTCGAGAATGTGATGTTAAGATCTTCCGTGGTAGGGAGTGATGCCCTGATTCGAGGGGCAATTCAAAGCTTGAATATTGGTGATGATACCGAGATTGATTTGAGTGGGGAAGGTTGATTGGTGGTCGGTTCCCGATAGCCATCGGTAATCGGTAATCGGTAATCGGTAATCGGTAATCGGTAATCGGTAATCGGTAAAAAGAATATTTTTCTCCGAGAGGGTTACATTCTATTAGAAGTTATTGAAGATGTTAAGCCAGCCACAAAGAATAATTGAACTGTTTAAAATTAAGTACCCGATCATTCAGGCGGGCATGATCTGGTGTTCGGGCTGGGAATTGGCTTCAGCAGTAAGTAATGCAGGCGGCCTGGGAATTATCGGGTCCGGATCGATGTATCCTGATATTTTGAGGGATCACATTCGTAAATGCAAAGCGGCAACCGATAAGCCTTTTGCTGTCAACGTTCCCCTCCTCTATCCGCAGATTACCGACCATATGGATATCATCGTTGAAGAAGGGGTTAAAATCGTTTTTTCATCAGCCGGTAATCCAAAGACCTGGACTTCCTGGTTGAAAGAAAAAGGAGTTACCGTAGTGCATGTGGTGTCGAGTGTGAAGTTTGCCAGAAAATGTGAGGCCATTGGAGTTGATGCTGTGGTTGCAGAAGGATTTGAAGCCGGGGGCCACAACGGACGAGAGGAAACAACCACCTTATGCCTGGTTCCGGCTGTTCGCGATGCTGTGAACATACCGGTGATTGCAGCTGGTGGAATTGGAAATGGCAGGGCGATGATGGCTGCGATGGCCTTAGGTGCAGATGGCGTTCAAATTGGCTCAAGATTCGCTGCCAGCATAGAATCTTCTGCTCATCAGAATTTCAAAAACCAAATTTCACTTGCATCAGAAGGCGACACAAAACTGTCATTAAAAAATTTGGGGCCAGTGCGGTTGTTAAAGAATAGTTTCTTTGAACAGGTGCAGGAAGCAGAGATGCGCGGAGCAGAACAGGAGGAATTAGCCCTGCTACTCGGGCGGGGCCGGGCAAAAACAGGAATGTTTGAAGGCAACCTTGAAGAGGGTGAGTTGGAAATCGGACAGGTTTCTGCTATGATTGATGATGTAAAACCGGCAGCGCAGATCGTTGAGGAAGTCTGGGATGAGTTTATGGAAACAAAAAGTCATCTGGCGCAACTTTAAACTTTTCCCCATTTCAACGTGAAAATCCCATCTGTTGGAGATTCGCTAATCAGTAACTTTAACCAAACTTTCACAATGAGAATCCTCGTTTCAACGATCTTGTGTTTCGCTCTTTCCATTTTATTTTTTGAAGTGGTAGCACAACCTACTAACGGAGGGCCGGACCCATACGGTTACATTTGGCGAAACAGCATGGATGCCGACACCAGCGCTCCACAGTTTAGCTGGATTGACATCACCCCACCCATAGGCACAGAAATTACCGGACTTTCAGACGACAATTCAGCCGGTTGGATCAATATTGGGTTCCATTATCCTTATTACTGGGGAGAATTTGACCGAGTGAAAGTAGGTTCAAACGGATGGATGGCCTTTGATAATGTTTTCAATATCGCCCATACATTTCCTTTCATTCCAACACCGGGTGGTTCTGGAGATAACTTCCTGGCACCTCTTCTAACGGATCTGACCTTAGGATCAAGTGATACTTCACAACCAAATCCTGGTTCCGTTTACTATTGGACCAACTACAAAGACATATTCATTCTTACCTACGACAATGTTCCACATTGGGTAAGCGCAGCTCCCCAGTGGCAGGGATCCAACACTTTTCAATTGATTATTGACAGCACCCAAAAAACAATTTTGTTTCAATACGGGGACATTCAAGCTCCTCCTTTTCAAACCGGCCAGAATTTCGATCTTTCCGTTGGCATCGAAAATATCACGGGGAATTTTGGGTTTATGAACCACAGTATACCGGATCAGTTACCATTAATTGCCGGTATGCCACCCGACACGTTCGCCATTAAATTCTGGGCACCGGACCAAACCACATTCCAGGTTACTGACCTCAAAGCCAATTGGAATCAGCAACAAGGAAATGGAGCGCAGATTGTGCTACGCAACAATGCTTTTAATCTGAATTCTCATATTCGGAATTCAGGCAACCAATCGGTCAGCGATTCATTTACCGTTTGGGGAAGGTTGTTCGATAAGAACAATCAGCAGGTTTTCATCAATGCGGCAACGGTTGACAGCCTGCCAGTTGGTCAGGATATAAATATTCCATACATCAGTACATTCACCGCTAGCGATACACAGACTTTACGCATGGAATGCCAGATCGATTTACCAAATGACCAAAACCCAAGCAACAACATTTTGAGCAGCGAGATTGTGGTGATCGATACGACCTACCCAACTTTTACAATCGACTATGGCAAAGGTGCCTACACCAATGTTCTCAGTTGGAATGGAGGCGATGCCGGTGGCGGAATGTACTATGAACCGCCATACTACCCGATGGAAATAATAGCACTTCAATTTTTTATGGTTGCCATTGATGTAAATGACGGTTTCATTACCCAGATCATTTTGGATGATGACAGTTTTGGAAGACCTGGTACCGTAATCTTTGAAGACTCAGTGGAAGGCTTCAATGTGATTCCATTTTCATGGCACACGGTTGTCCTTCCAAATCCGGTGACAATTGATTCAGGAGGGTTTTACATCAGTTGGTTAATGCAGGGCCCAACTCCCCAGTTGGGAGCAACCAACGCTGCCCCGATTTCTAACCGGACATTCGAAATTCTTGATGATACCTGGGAAGTCTATCGCGACAGATCCTTTATTGATTTCAAAATGCGCCCGATGATACAGGGAGGATGTAACGTGATTCCAACGATTGACGCAACTGGTCCACTCCAATTTTGTGAAGGAGATACTTCCGTGATTCTAAGTGTGGGTGGCGGATTTGATAATTACCAATGGTCCACTACAGAAACTTCCAGCACGATTGAAGTCACGCAAAGTGGTACCTACCAGGCTACCGTTTCATACAATTCAGGCTGCGGGGGACAAACCAACACCATCTCTGTAGAGGTGAACACACACCCAACTCCGGCACTTTCTGCATCAGGACAAACCCTCAGCATTGATATCAATGGAACTTATGAATGGTTTAGGGATGACACCCTGGTTGCAGGAGCTACAGGTCAACAGCATACTGCAACTTTAACCGGGGTCTATCATGCGGTGGTCACCGATTCCAACGGATGCATGGGAACCAGCAATTCTCAATTTGTTTTTGTTAATGTTGATACTGGCGTAGGAATTTCGCCAGCTTCTGCTTTTTCGGTTCGGCTCTTTCCGAATCCATCCGATCAGATGGTAAATATCATTTTTGAAAATAAACCAGCCAGCCCAATGAAATTTTGGATCGAGGATATTGCCGGTCGCAAAACCGAATCAATTATCCGCGAAGTCAACTCATCATTGTTTAAAGTAAACACATCTGAACTTTCTGAAGGCATGTACTTACTACAGGTTGAATACAGCAACCAAACCCAAAGCTTTAAGTTTCAGGTAATTCATTAGCTTGCAGTGGAAACCACATCATTGTTTCGTAACAGCACCCCTGCCTGATAAAACGAATTCTACCTGCTGATGAAAAGATTCTGTGCCGCCCTTTTTGGGCTCGTGATGTGTTGCTTTTACCATTTTCCGGTTGAAGCCTCCAAACCCAACATTGTTTTAATAATTGTAGATGATCAACGATTCGATGATTTTTCCTGGAGTGGTGGGCCTTCATTCTTAGACTTGCCTGCGCTCGACAAGATTGCCAATGAAGGAGTCAATTTCACAGAATCTTTTGTGGTTCTGAGTATTTGCGCTCCCAGCAGGGCTACCATGATGACTGGACTCTACCCACAAAAACACGGCATTTGGTTCAATCAAGGCATCACTTTTCAGCCGTTACCTTATACTATCGGTGAATTGATTCAACCAGCCGGTTACACCACTGGATTTGTTGGGAAATTTCATATCACCAGGCTTCCACAACCGGGTTGGAACAGGTGGTTCAGTTTTCTTGGAAGTGGTCAATACCTGAATCCATCGGTAAACATAGATGGAATTGATACGGTGATTCAGGGGCACCTGACGGATATTCTTACGCAAGAGGCGCTTGAGTTTATCGATATCAATCATCAAAATCCTTTTTTGTTGGTGCTGGCACACAAGGCACCCAAAATTCCATTTACACCTCAAACTGAATTTACATCCCATTACGCCACAGACTTTATCCCGCTTACTGAAACTTTTAGCCAGGACTCCACCTGTCTGCCATCGTGGATTCAAACCATTCAATCAAACCTCTCGGATACCAGCGCATACAAAAGCGCTAAAAGAAAATACTACCAAATGGTTGCCGGCATCAATGCAAGTGTTCAACTGGTAATCGATAAATTGGATTCTCTGAATATCCTCGATTCCACGCTGTTAATTTACACTAGCGACAACGGTATGGTTTACTCAGAACACGGCTCAACCATCTCTAAAAGACTGGGGTATGAGGAGTCGATCCGGGTGCCTTTGATCGCGCGTTACCCAGAATGGTTCACCGCAGGAAGCACTGTTTCAGATCGAATGGCCCTTAACACAGATTTACTTCCCACAATAATGGATGCAGCAGGTGTTACAGACACGATGAACCTTCCGGGGTTTTCGTTAAAGGAGCTATACGATGGAAATGCAAACAGGGACATGTACTATTACCACTATAGATTCGATACGATGGACAATGCAACGATTCCCGGATTTAAAATGTTAAGAACCATGAATTACAAGTTGGTGCGCTATGCTTGTGGGTCAGGTGTTTATGAATTGTTCGACATTGCCAATGATCCCAAAGAATGGAATAACCTGGCATGTAATCCGGGAATGGATTCACTCATTTCTGCGCTTGAATTTTTGATGGACAGCATGGCAATTGTCAGATCCGACACTTTTGTTGATCCGACCTCAACCTGTCATATCTTTCCAAACTGTTTTACGGTGACTTCCACCATTGTGCCAACTAGTAGCATTGATTCGTCAGATGGAAACATTACCCTGAATATTGCCGAAGGAAATCCACCTTATTCCTTCACCTGGTCTCATGGTGATTCTGTGCAAAGTCTGCAATCTATTGCTGCAGGAGCTTATGCTGTCACGATTGATGATGTTGGTGGATGCATTCGGAATTTCAACTTCAATGTTGAAGCGGAATGCGACCTGGCCCCTACAGCTTGGTCAAATGACCTTACCATTAATACCGCACGGTTGAACTGGACAAAGGTTGCTGGCGTAAACCACTACAAAATCAGGGGACGGGTTTTGGGCGGATCAAACTGGGTGAACCTCAACAATGCCAGCGCAACGGATACAACAAGGAAAGTACTTGGACTAAACCAGGGTGCATCATATGAATGGCAAATTCAGGCTGCTTGCAATGGGACAGAAACAATCGTTAGTGACTGGTCGAATATCGACACATTCAGAACTGGCTGCTATGCGCCCGATTCCTTATGGACCTGGCCGATAACAGCTAGCAGCGCTCGCCTTAATTGGACCCCTGTTGCAGGCATAGAGACTTATGAAATAAAAGGACGCGTAGCAGGTTCATCAAATTGGGTGACCTTACAGGAAAACCAGGGCACCTTCAAAAAAGATGTTTTCGGTTTAAACAACAACACTACTTATGAATGGGGAATGCGCACCTATTGCGATGTGGGACAGATCAATTTTTCCCAATTAACGGCTCCAATTCAATTCACCACTGGGAGTTTTGCCAGAACAAAAGGGGTTCCGGAGATTTCTTTAACTCCAAATCCCAATTCCGGACATTTTGAAATGACCATCCCAACAGCTTTGTTAGCAACAAATACCACAAAAGTTGAGATCTACAATTCATCCGGCATGAAGGTCTTTTCAAAGGAATATAGCTTCAGTGGAGCCTCAGTTACAGGAACTATTGAGTTAAACCTTGCTCACTGCACTCCGGGGCTTCACTTCGTGCATCTGAATTCAGAAACGTTCTCTGTGATTCAGAAATTCTTGATTTCCAGGTAAAAACTTCCCATTTGGTTTAACCCTGTTTGGGTACCCAATCAGGACATGACCACATTGGAAGGTGCCATTTCTGTTCTGATATGGCACCTTCCACATATGGCAGAGTCTATTTCAACGGCAAAATGTTTCCAACCGCACTCATCCGAGGTGTTTTCGAAACTAAAAGACCTCTTGCCAGGTATCACAGATATGATTTCAAACAAGAAAGAATGCCTGGCAGGTCTGGAAGTAGCGTTTTGATGTGGCCAATTGGCCCTTACAGACCTGGGAGCCATGATTTGGTCGATCAAATGTGCCCTATCAGGTATGGGAGTGAGGTTTTGGGTGATGAGATAAAGCTTACCAGGAAGGGACACATTATGTTTAGGGTATCTCAAAACTGCGCCAATCCTGTCTATGGAGATGCTTTTGAATTGACAAGTGATGTGGTGCAACAAGACAGAAACCGGGATATAAAAATCCCCGACTCCGAAATGTGGAACCGGGGATAGTTGGTTATAAAACCAATTGAAGCGAGGTGAGGGTGGTAATAAGTAACGGGAATCTGCTACAAACGATTCTGCCTCCTGTTTACCAAGCCTTTATATTTTATTGCACCACAACTTTTTTAGTGATCCATTCGCCCTGAATCCTAATTCGAATGAAATAGATTCCTGGAACCCAGCTCGAGCTTTCGAATCGTTCAGAGATTTCTGTTTCACCGTTGAAAGATTTTTGGTGCATTAGCTTACCCTGCATGTCCATCACCAGCAATTCTATGTCTTGCGGCTCTGTCAATTCAATCTTCAACTCAAAATCTCCGTTGGTTGGGTTTGGAAATAGCTGGAATGAACTGGGGTAGAAGGAATCTCCTTCAAAATGATCGGAGTCGTCTTTAGCTGACCTTCCGAAGGGATTGGTCGTAAAAAACTGCCAGGCACTCCAATCAGATTCAACCAAAGGTGTCTGGTTACAAACCGCTCGAATTCTCCATTGATATTGTGTGCCAGGTTGTAAACCAAAGACCTGTTTTGAAGTAACGTTTCCAACAGT
>PVBE012966033.1_pt1 | contig 10945 bp, 5 predicted proteins | sample 1631181 | NCBI WGS metagenome assembly PVBE01 (sample SAMN08397723, study PRJNA350692) | Marine metagenome, whole genome shotgun sequencing project. | isolation source: water | place: Pacific Ocean | collected 2012-04 | reverse complement strand
TCCCGTGGCGGGCGCTCTTGGCGCTCCCGTGGCGGGCGCTCTTGGCGCTCCCGTGGCGGGCGCTCTTGGCGCTCCCGTGGCGGGCGCTCTTGGCGCTCCCGTGGCTGGCGCTCTTGGCGCTCCCGTGGCTGGCGCTCTTGGCGCTCCCGCTGCTGCTCGGAGTACGTCCAAGCGCTCCGGGCGCGTTTTCGCGACCGGGAAGAAGGTTATCTCCGTTTCGATCGAGCGCGCAAACGCTCTTTTCGCGGCGGGACTACGCCCGATCCTGCGGGGAACTATGGGCAAAACCACCGGGCAGGTGATTTTCCTCAACACGCTGTGGCCGATCAACGAGGCGGGCGAGATCGACCTAACCGTCCGTCACAACGTGATGTTCGCGATGAAGAACATCCGGATCGACGACGGGGTGACCCCCTTCCACGAGGCGGACGCGGCCATTCTCTCCCAGGAGATTGCCAAGCGCATGGCCGAAAGCGGACGCGCCGGCTGGAACGTCGAGCCGCGCATGAAAGTAAAGGGCGACAAGATCGAAAAGCGCCCCCCGACCGTTTGCTTTCGCCGCTGGCCGTGCGCGGTCACCTGGGCAAACCCGGCGGCAGCGACCGACTTCGCCATGCGTCCGGACAACGCGAACATTCTCGCCACAGACCACCCGGTCGTTTTCGATGCGGACTGGACCTCCCCTGGCGGGGTGGAGTACGCAGAAGGCCAGGAGGTTCCGCTGGAGCTCGAGAACCCGATCTTTACATTCGGGAAGCACCTGGACCGGCTCTTCAAAGAAGGTCTTCAGGAGCTCATGGCGCCTACCGACGGGCAGGTACCGTACCTTGCGCCCGAGGGAACGCGCGGAGCGACGGCTCAGTGCCTTCTCAGCAACAAGATCGTGAACGCCGTGTCGTGGTTCAGGAAGGTCGACGGTGGCGGGGAGGTCCGCACGCCGAACCCGAAGTTTCGCGTGCGAATCCCGGTCCTCAAGGACGGGACCCTCGGAAAGAGCGCTTTCGGCAAGCCGGTCAGGTACCAGCTCTTGAAGCTGATCACGGCCGAAAATGGGCCAGCGGTTGCTGAGAACTTTATCGACGATGACGGCGTGCCCATCACGAACGACAACGCACACACCGCGTTCACTCGTAACAGCCATCTTGTCGGCACGTTGAAGGCCTTCAACGTTTGTCTGAGCAACCTGGGCACCAGCTGCATCACGGAGCTGGCCTCGAAGAAAATCGGCCTTACCCCGCCAACGGGCGGCAGTGGCGGCTTCGAGCTCGACGACGAGGAGTACGACGACCTGATCAGCGCGGGACTGAGCGCGCTCGGAAGCGGAACCGCCACGACCCGCGCCGAGCCAACAGATCCGATCGACGACATTCTTGGCTCGGGCTCGGGTCTAATGGCGGCGGTTGGCGGTGCCGGCGGGCCAATTGCCGTCGCTTCAGCCGCAGCTCTTCCGGCCGCCCCGGCCGCTGCCCCGGCCGTCCCGGCTGCCTTCCCGGCTGCCCCGGCCGCCTTCCCCGCCGCCCCGGCCGCCTTCCCCGCCGCAGCTCTTCCGGCCGCTGCTCTTCCAGCGGCGGCACCGACCGCTGCTCCGGCAGGCTTTGCGGCGGCACCGACAGGCTACGTAGCGGGAGCGGCGCCTCCGCCCGCGACAAGTGCTCTCGGCGCCACTCTGAACCAGATCTAATCCGTGCCGACGGGACCCGTTCTTTTTTCGCGCCCGCGACCGGACGTTTTTTCTCAACGCGCGAAGGATAGAAATGCCCCCCCGCGCGGAAAGCCTCGACGCCCTCCCGGGCCTTGGAGTTTCGGCCCGGCGGCGACTTCGCCGGGCCGGCCTTCGCACCTCTCGGGATCTTCGCGCCCTCGCTCGCCAGGTCGGATGGGGCGCGCTTCCGGTGCCCTCAAGCACCCGCGCGTATCTTCGCTGGCGTCCGCGACGGTCCCTCAGCCGCTGGGAAGCGAAAGAGGCTGCCAAGTCTTTGAAAAAGTCGGTACGGCTGTTGGTTGGGAAAAGGGCCATTTCAGGGGTCCGGTCGGAAGCGATCGGCAGCGTGCGGCGAAAAAAGGCCCGAACCAAGGACGTTGACCTTCTCGTCTTCGTCCCCCGCCTCACCACCCGCGTCCGCTCCTTCGAGCTCGCGCTTGCGGGCAAGAAAAACGAAATCAAGGAGGTCTACGCGACGGGCGGCCGGCGCATTTCCGCGATCGTCCAGGTGACGATCCCTCGGGCGCCTCCAAGGCGCGCGCGTCGCGGACCGGCCGGCACGAGGACCCTGCGAATTCGCACCGACTTCTTCTTCGCGGAGCCATCGGAAAGGCCGTTCGCCCTCCTTCATTTTACTGGCCCGTGGCGCTACAACGTTCGGCTCCGAGCGCATGCCCAAAGCCGTGGGCTCAAGCTTAACCAGTACGGAATTTGGAAGGGGTCCCGGAACATCGGAAAAGGGCTTCGATCCGAGCGCGCCGTCGTCGCCGCGGTAGGCGCGTCGTACTACGAGCCGGCGGATAGAATCGGCTAGCCGCCCGCTACGGAGCAGCTCTTGCTCCGCGTGCGATCATGTACAGCGATGCCGTCGCGGCGATAATATGGCACACCCCGTGAAAATAATGGTGGCGATACGAAAGCGCGTACGCGCCGACCGCCCCCCACCACATCAGGACCTGAAATCTTTTCGCCGCGCGGGACCCCCCGTACCGGCCGTAGTACAACGCGGTTCCCCAGACGATCGCCAGGCGATCGACCGCCCGAAATGTTTTTTTCTGGGCGCCGCACCACAACTGTTCGTGGTAAAGCACCGAGGTGACCGCCAGCGGAAGAGAGCCAACCAATCCGTACCAGTCACCCAGAGCAAGAGCGAGAACGGGCGCTGGAACCAAAGAGTACGCCGTGCGTTTGGTGATCTGCCTCCACTTCGGCGGGGCGCCGGGAGAAATTGGCGGGGGAAGGGCCGGGCCGATGGGGCGCCCCACCCGATCAATATCTTGCCGCCGCCCCGGAGAGGAGGCTCGGGCTCGGCAGCCTCTCATCTTGTCCCCTGATATATTTGGGGGTTCGGCCATCGGGCGCCCGGGCGAATCCTCCCCGAGTCGTTCCTATTCCTCGAGGAGGGCATAGACGTCAAACCGCGGAACGTCCGACACCGCCCGCGATGGAACTTGCCGAAGATGAAATGCTCGCCCTTATTGCCGCCGGAGCTTCGGGCGGAACGCTGGACCTTGGATCGGACCGGCCGGAGAGAGCCCAGCCGTTCAAGGGAGACGAGCCGTCCGAAAGGGACGAACCGTCCAAGAGTCCCACACCGCCCGAAGAAGACAAGTCGACCAGGGAGGTACCGCCCGGTTCTCCAAAAACGCCGCGAGCGGGGCAGGCCCACCAAGATGTTCTCACCGCGGTGAGCGTTGCAGCACTGCGAACTCTTTCGCACGATCACGAGCTCGTATCTGATGGGCTCAGGGAGCGCCTCGTCCGAGTGGCCACCCAAATCCGCTCCCGGTTCGCTGCCGAGCTCCCACTGACGCGTATCGCAATCACCCCGACCCAAAACGGCGGGGCCCGTTTCGTCTGGCTGGGCCCAAAGGCCGGCAACCCGCAGGTGATGCGCGAGCTCGAATCAAACGGCAGTCTCCGCGAAGGGGAAACCGCTCACCACCTTATCGCGCGGCTCGGGACCCTAATGTGGACGATTTGTCGCCTGACCGGCGCGGATGATTTCAAGGTCCAGTTGCGGGACCGGCCAAAGGACCGCTCGGCGGCTCAGGCCGAAACCCTCGGCGCAATGCGGGGCGCGTTCGGGTAGGACCGGCCGGCCCGAATTCTTTTTCCTTTTGAACGCGCCGGGTAACACCCGACACATCCGGACATTGATCGTATAGGCCGTTGCGCGACGGTTCTCGACGCGGCCGGTAAGTCATCATGGCGGTCGTTGCCCCTCCCCCGGCGCTTGCCTCGGCCAGCTTCAGCTTGGGCAGCGACGAGCAGCGGATCCGCCAGGCCGCCGTCGAAGTCAACAGCGGAGCTCTGGCCATGACAAAGCAGGGTCCAGGGCGCGGGAACGATCTCAGCTCCCTTTATCTCGGAACCGTCGACGGGACCTGCGCGACCTGCCTTCTCGGCCCCCGCGGCGATCACGCGTGCCCGGGACACGAGGGCGTGATGCGGCTCAACGCTCCGCTGCAACATCCCCTAACGATCACGGACGTAGTCTCGTGGCTTCGGCTGGCTTGTCTCCGATGCAAGCGAAGCATGATCCCACCGGTGGCTTTGGCCGAAATCGCTCGGCTTCCCCGAGGAGCACGCCTCCGCCGGGCGCGCGACAACGCGGCGGCCGGTCCGGGCAAGGCCTGCCCGCACTGCGGAACGATCCAGCCGAAGATCGAAAAGGCTCCCGACGACCATGTCAGCCTCCAGATCGAGGTCCTCGGCCCGGACGCGACCGCTTCGGCCTCGAAAGGCCGGGGAAAACCGGCCAAGCAGAAGCCGATGGTCACCCGGCGCTACCTCCCCGGCGAAATCCGCACGGTCCTCGACGCTCTCGAGCCGGCGCTGGTCGAGCTGCTGGCCCCCGACCCCCGACAGCACCCGCGAAACCTTCTCGTCTCCTGTCTCACGGTTCCGACCTGCCAGGTGCGCCCGAAGGTTCGGATCCCGTCGCTTCCGGCGGCCGACGCCTACGACGCCCCAACGACGTATTTCGCTCGGCTCGCTCAGGCGAACCATGAGGTCACGTCCGACGGATCGGGCGGGGTCCTGGACCCCAAGGACGAGGAACGGCTCCTCGGAATGGGGGACCTGTACTTTGCCGTCCTGAAGGGCGCGACGGCGATCGGAACCAACGCGAAGAAGCGAACGGTCATCACGTCCTCGGGGCAGCCGAACACCTCCCTTCTGGCGCGCCAAAAGCGCAAGTTCGGCCGAATCCGCCGGGACTGCCTCGGCGCCCGGGCTTGGCTCCTCTCCCGCAACACCATTTCGGGAAACCCGCTCCTTACCCCGTACGAAGTGGGCGTTCCTTTGAGCTTCGCCCGGGTCTTTCGGATCGAGGAGCCGGTAAACCCCGACAACCTCGAGCGCCTGACCGCGATCTTTCTGCGGCGGGATCCCGGCTCGTACCCTCGGTGCCACGGGGTTTACCGGCGAGAGACGGGGCGATACCACGCAGCCGATCGGTTGCCGGAGGGGGTCTTTCTTGAGGTCGGGGACCGGATCGTGCGCGAGGCCGTCGACGGCGACGTCGCGATCTTCTCACGCCCCCCGTCTCTGGAAAAGAGCTCGATCACGGCGCACAGAATCGTCGTCCTGCTCGACCCGAACCAAACGACGTTTCAGATGAACGTGATCGTTTGCAGCCTGTACAACGCGGACTTCGACGGCGATGCCATGATTCTTGCGGTGTTGGCGACTCTTCCGGCAATCGCGCAGGCCCGGGTCCTCTCCTACGTTCATGAGATGATGATCAGCGCCAAGGATTCCCGGCCGATTATCACCCCCGTGCAGGACGGAGTTCTCGGCGCCGCGCTTATCTCCCGCTCCGCGGCTCGCTACACGCCTCAGGAGGCCCAGACGATTCTTGCCGACGCGCGACTGCACGGAGCCACCGTCACCAACGTCTTGCGAAGCGCTGCGCTCGGGCCCGAGGGCTACCCGTCGATTCCAGGCCGGGACCTTTGGTCGGTCGTCTTGCGTCAGACCCCCCTGAACTATTGGAGAGGAACAGTCAACAAGGGGAAGGCTCTCAGCAACTGGGTCCACCGCGGTCCCGACGAGACCGACGTTCAGATTGTTCGCGGGGAGCTTCTGACGGGAATCATCGACAAAAAGGCGATCGGATCCTCCGGTGGAGGACTTCCCGCCCTGGCCGTTCAGGCCTACGGCGCCTCGAACGCCCTCGTTTTCGTCGACCGGGCTCAGCGCCTCGCGGTCGGTGGGCTCGATCGCTCCGGATTTTCGATCGGCTTGGGGGATATCCTTGTCGCGAGCTCGCGCCGCCGAGCGATTCGGAGGGCCGTCGGCCGTGTGGTCGCGGACAGCCGGGCTCTAGCCGCCGAGCTCAAGGCCGGAGCGATCGTTCCCCCGATCGGGACGACGGTCGTCGACCACTACGAAGCTCTCCAGGCCGCAACCCTTCAGCCCCCGGACGATGCGCTCGGCCAGGTCGTGGGGGGGATGGCGCCCGATTCGAACGCTCTCTTGACGATGGCCGAGAACGGCTCCAAGGGGACGGCCGCAAACATCTCGGGCGTGTGCGCGCTCGTGGGCCAGGCCACGATAAATGGGAAGAGGGCCCGGGAAAGCCTCGAGGGGCGAACGTTTCCGTATTCCCCGAAGTACTCCCTCGACCCCGTGGATCACGGGTGGATCGGCGAGTGCTACACGGACGGAACTTCGCCCATGCAGACCCACTTCAACGGAATGTCCGGACGGTTCGACCTGACGACCAAGGCGTTGACGACGGCCGAAACCGGTCACCTCATGCGCAAGTCCGTTATGAGCCTCCAGGGTAACACGGCGGGCGTCACATTCTCTACCGGCCAGCTCGGCGGGGTCATCCACGCCCCCCTGTACGGCGGGGACGGTTTCGAAACCCGGTGGCTCGAGGCCGTGGAGTTCCGCACGGCCGAAACGTCCAACGCCGAGTTCGTCCGCTTCACGTACGGAGCGGTTTCCGCGCGGTTTCGCAAGGCCGCCGAGAGCGCCAACCCCGACGTCAAAACCTTAGCCGCCGCTCATGACGGAGAGCTCCGGCGGCTTCGGGCCCAGTACCGCCGTTCGTTCGGCCGGGCGGCCAGGGCCGACCGTACCCGGCCGTTCACCAACAAAAAGATGGTTCCGGTCGCGGTCGGAGAGATTCTCTACGACGTGCTCGTTAGGAGCAGCGGCTCCCCGGCCGAGCTGGGCCCCCCGCTAACGAAAACAGGAGCCACCGAGCGAGCTCTGACGGGGGAGGGCGACGTCCCCCTGGTCGATCCGAAAAGCTATGGCGTCCGGCTGGAGACGGTCGACCGGTACGTCAAAGACCTCCCGTACCTGTACCAAAACGAGGGCCGGCGCGCGGCGCAGGCGAGACTGCCGAAATATCTCGTCGCCGGGGCATTCCTGACTCAGTACCTGCTTCGAGAGGTTCTTTCCCCGCCGGCTTTGGCCCAGCTTAGCGTCGAGAGCCTCGACTACATTCTGGCCGAAACGAGCCGCCGGTTCCGCCGGGCCTTCGTCGCGCCCGGGATGGCGCTCGGAATTCTCGCGGCCCAGGCCGTCGGTGAGCCGCTGACCCAGTACATGCTCGACTCTCACCACCGGTCGGTCGATGGCGGGACCTCGTCCACGGGACTCGACCGCACGAAAGAGATTTTCAACGCGGTTCCGCCAGAAAGGGAGGCGGCCCCCTCGATGACGGTCGTTCCCCTCCTCGACGATCCCAACAACCCGGCGCCGGATCCGACCGCGGCGGCGGAACTCCTCGCCGCACGTCTCCAGCAGTTGACGATTCGCCGGCTCATGCTTCGGTACGACCTTCTCTACGAAGCCTACGGATCTCCTGCCTATCCGGCGTACGTGACCGACGGGGCGTGGATCGAGGAACACATGCGCCTGAACCCCGGCGGAGACCCCCCGGGCGATCTCACCCGCTTTTGCGGAAGGATCGTTCTCGACCCGGCCGCCCTCGTTCTCAAGGGCGTGTCGTTGGAGGAAATCTCCTTGGCTTGCACCTCCCGGGCCGGAGCGACGGCGCTCTTCCTCCATTCGGCCGGGGGCGGCCCGCCCGATGCCCCGTTCGTTCTGCGCGTGTGGTGGCGCGCGGGCGCATTTGCGGCGGCGAGGCGCAAAACGAAGAAGGTCCCCGCCCAAAAGGTCGCGATGGACCTGTTCGGAACCCTCCTCGACCAGCCAATTCGGGGCGTCGGCCGGGTCGAAAACACCTCGGTCGCGACCCACTACCCCCGGTGGGGCGAGTCGCCCGACGGCTCGTTCGGTCCCGTCCGAGGCGGCACCGCGGTGGTCACGACCAGCGGATCGAATCTTCTCGAGACCGCGGGCGTTTCGGGCATCGACCTGACCCGTCTGGAAACGACGTCGATCGGCGAGACCCTTCAGGTCTTCGGGATCGAAGCGGCCCGAGGGCGGATCATCCAGCAGTTCCTCGACTTCCTCGGGAGCTCGGCCCCCGACCTTCGCCACATCGAGCAGTTCGCGGACCTCATGACCCAGACGGGAAAAATCACGGCGATCAACAAGAGCGGGCTCGTTGCCCGTGAGCCCCAAAACGTTCTGGGACAGATGGCGATGGGGGTCCCGGCCGACAGCCTGATGAAGGCCGCCCGCCGGGGGGCGACGGTCGATATCCAGACCCCGGCCGCGGCCCTTATGACCGGACAGCTGCCCCGCCTCGGGACGAACTTCTTCGACCTGGGAATCGATTCCGAACTCGCCCGAGCGATGAAGGTGACAGTTCAGTCGGCCCTCGACGAGTTCGACGAGCTCTGAACCGCGCCCACTTTTTCGCGCCAAAAACTGGGCCGCGAATCAGTCGGGGCCGCGGCCGCGAATCAGTCGGGGCCGGGGCCGCGAATCAGTCGGGGCCGGGGCCGCACTCCCGTTCCAGGCGCTTCATTGGATCGTCTGCATCTCCCTCATAAGTTCGGACGGCCAGGGCCTTCGCCTGCTCGGGCTTCCCGGTTTTCGCCGATCGCGAGGGAAACTCAACCGTCAACGGCTTGCCGTAAAAGTCGCGCACGAATCGAATCAGGGGAGCGCCGTCCGCGTCGACCCCCACGGCCTGTTTCAAACACTCGACGAGCCAGCGGCGCCGGTCGTCGCTGACGTCCTTCGGCGTCACGCGAAACGTCCGGTCGGTGGGATCCTTCGCCTCGGCCTCAGGGACCTGCGCGACCCACATCAGTGCATTTTTGGCCTTGCCTCTGCTGCCGGTTCCAAAGCCGACGATGGTGAACTCCGCGTCGCGAAGAGGCTTGATTTTAAAGAGGGACGCGCTGTGGTAGTTGTTCAGGCCCGGCTCGTAGAGTTTTCCCGGACGGCGAACAATCAAGCCCTCGTAGGCCTCGTTCAGGAACCGGCGGGAAAGCGCCTCCGTTTCCTCCACCGACCGCAGGAAAATATTGGGCGTGCGCACGAGGGGGCCTCCCACTGGGAACAGGGTGGCGAGCCGGTCGAGCAGAGCCTGCCGAGCTTCCGCCGGATCCGGAAGAACCTCGCCGCCCGCCACCCGAAACACGTCGTAGATCCAATACTCGAGAGTTGAGTCGTCGCCCGACCTGCGGGCCTGGCCCGAGATCCACTCCAGCGGTTTCCCGTGCTTGTAAAGTTCGCCGTCGATCCGCAGGCCCGCCGTCTCGACCGCGACCTCTTCGGCACGAAGAAGCGCCCCCCGCAGAGCGGTTCGAATGTGTTTGCACCCGGGGTACGGTTTTGATGTCCGGCTGTAAAGTGCGACGAGCGTTTCCGCCGCATCGTCCGCCGCCAGGGCCGGACCATTCGACGCGTGGCCCCGAGGTCCGGCCAGGTACGAGATGAGCCGGACTCCGTTGAGCTTTGGCTGAGCAAAGATTCCCGGTTCCCGCTCGAAGAGGCCCGGCTCAAGACGCACGGGTTTTGTCTGGCCGACTTTTTTCACAAGCATCGGCGGGGGCTCAGCGGGGTGAAAGCCGACGGGTGCGCGCCTGCTCGCCCCGGCGGCGGGCTTTGCGGCGTGGCCTTCAATGCGGGAGGCCTGCTTTCGGTAAAGGCTGTGAGCTTCCCGCAGCGCCTGAGTGAAAGAGTTTGTGGCGTTTTTCTTTTTGAGGTTCTTTCCCCCGTCGACCTGGGTGGGGAATCGCCCCTTGTGGGCTTCGGCCTCGTTTCCCTCGGTCCGCACGTCGGTCTCAACCACGGCATACGCTCCGCCAAGATCGGGATCCGGTGAACCGACCGCTCCCAAACACGCGGCCGGGTCGAACCCCGCGGGAACACCGCTCGGGAGGAAGAAGGAGACCGAAATTTTCCACAGGTGGGCCCCCCCCTTCCGCGTGGGAATTCGCAGGGTCGGAAACTCGAACCCGCTCTTGTCGGCCCGGAAGCGGCCGGGCAACGCCCCGGTCTCGAGGGCCTCTCGAGTCGAAGTGGGGAGGTAGGGCCCGGCGCCGGCCATTGTGGGAAAATACTCGCGGTTCCGTCCGGCGGGCCTATTCTGGCCCGGACCAAAGCTCCGGACGAGGTCCCGCGCGGGATATCTCCGGACACCTTTTCAGTTTTCGCCCCCAGCAGCCGGCTGTTCGCGCGGCTTAGCGGCCGCGCGGCCCTTTTTGAAACAGCGACAGCATAGACGCGGGGCACTGACGACGCGATTGGTGGCGTGATACCATGTCGTCCCCCCCGACGCGAGGTCCGCCCCTGGCCCTCAAGGCTCTGAAAGCTTTCGCTCGAGAAATGGCAGCCGGTACTCCCACGGCGTTGAGCGTCGCGCCCGGAGAAGAGCTTCCGAAGGCGGTGGAGCTTGAGCTTCGCTTCCCCCGAACTCGGGCCGAGCTGTTCGTGGGCCTCGTCCGGCGGCTGGGGGAATCGCCCCTAGGAGATGCCAGGATGACGTTCAACACCCACGAAACTCGCAGCGAGCGCCAAGGCCTCCGAACCGCCGCCGTTCAGGAACGCACGTTCGTGGGGGGAAAGCGGGTCGCGACGGCCTACCGGCAAAAACGCCAGCTTGCCCTCCCGTATCACTCGTTTCGGTTCGGCACCCGGTTGTTTACCCTGGCCGTGTCGGCCGAAGAGGCCCTGACCCGGGAGGAAGGAACGATAGCATCGGAGTCGAAGGTCGTGCACCGCGGGAAGGCGCGCCTTTCCTATCGGCAGGAGGTGGCCTCGGCCGCCGGCGGGAAGCACGCCTGGCAGATCGACCTGACCATCGTTCGCGAGAGCGCGAACGTCGACCTCGCCAAGGATGCGTTCCGTGAGTTGGCC
>PVBE012753276.1_pt1 | contig 10946 bp, 8 predicted proteins | sample 1631181 | NCBI WGS metagenome assembly PVBE01 (sample SAMN08397723, study PRJNA350692) | Marine metagenome, whole genome shotgun sequencing project. | isolation source: water | place: Pacific Ocean | collected 2012-04 | reverse complement strand
GACCGGCACCAACGACGACCCGACCATCAGCGCGATCCCCGACCAGGAGACGGACGAGGACACGCCGATCCTGTCGATCCCGTTCACCATCGGGGACACCGAGGACGGCCCCAGCGCGCTGACGCTGGTGACGGCGTCGACCAACACGACGCTCATCCCGGACGAGAACCTCGTGCTCGGCGGCAGCGGCGCGAACCGCACGATCGACATCACCCCCGCGGCCGACCAGTTCGGCGACGCCTCCATCCTGATCACGGTCGAGGACTCCGAGGGGGCCACGGCGTTCACTTCGTTCACGGTCGACGTGCTGTCGGTCAACGACCTCCCCACCGCCGACGCGGGCAGCAACTACAGCGGCGACGAAGGCGCGAACATCCAGCTGGACGGCTCCGCGAGCACGGACCTGGAGGGGCCGATCGCGGTCTACGACTGGGACTGCGACAACGACGGCGTGTACGAGCAGACCTCCACCGGCCCGACCATCGACTGCGTGTTCGATGACGACGGCAGCTACACCGTCGGGCTCCGCGCCGAGGACGCCGACGGCGGGCAGGACACGGACACCGCCAGCGTCACCGTCGCCAACGTCGCCCCCACGGCGGGGGTCTCTGGCCCCAGCGCGACCAACGAAGGCACCCTCGAGACCTTCACCGGCACCGGCAGCGACCCCAGCAGCGTGGACGAAGCCGCCCTCACGTTCACCTGGGAGGTGCTGGAGGCGTCGGTGGTCATCGGCTCCGGCGCCGGGAACACGGCCTCGTGGACGTTCCCCGACCAGGGGACCTACGAGGTCGCGTTCACCGTCACCGACCCCCAGGGGGCGAGCCACACCGCGACGGACAGCGTGACCGTCAGCAACGTCGCCCCGACCATCACGTCGGTGCCGTCGGTGCCCGCCACCGAGGCGATCGAGTACACCTACGAGCCCACCGCCACCGACCCCGGTCTGGGGGACGGCCAGACCTGGACGCTGGACTCGGGACCGGCGGGCATGACGATCGACGCGGGCAGCGGCGACATCGCCTGGACGCCCGGCTACGGCGACGTCGGCGCGCACAGCGTCACCATCACGGTGGACGACGGCGACGGCGGCACCGACTCCCAGACCTGGACGATCCTGGTGGACTACCTCGACACCGACGGCGACGACATGCCGGACACCTGGGAGACCGACAACGGCCTCGATCCGGGCGATCCCGCGGACGCCTTCACCGACCCCGACGCCGACGGCCTCACGAACCTCGATGAGTGGAACGCGGGGCAGGATCCGCAGTCCTTCGACGGCCCCACGGCCCCCGTGCTCGCCGCCCCCATCGGCGGTGAAGAGGTCGCCACCACGCAGCCGTTGCTGCAGTGGACCAACGCCACGGACCCGCAGGGCGAGGAGCTGACCTACGAGGTGCAGGTCTTCGCCGACGCGGCCGCGACCATCCCCCTGACGGCGGACGCCAACCTCGGCGAGGACCCGTCCGGCACGACCGGCTGGACCACCGACGTGGTGCTCGGGGAGAACTTCACGATCTACTGGCGGGCCCGCGCCGCCGACCTGTTCGTGGACGGCCCGTGGTCCACGCTGGAGTCGGCCTTCGTCAACGAGACCGACGAGCCGCCGCCGGTACCCGTGCCGCTGTTCCCACTGGACGGCGAGGTCGTCGCGCAGGCGGTGCCGCAGCTGGTGTGGGCGGAGGTCGAGGACCCCGACCAGGACGCGGTCAGCTACCACGTGCGGCTCTGGGACGAGGGGCTGACGACGGTGCTGGGCTCCGAGAACGTCGACGGCGCGTTCGTCGCCGAGGGCTCCTGGGAGGTGGACGTCGCGGTGATCGAGGACACGGTCTACGCCTGGGACGTCAACGCGACGGACGAGGACGGCCTGAGCTCCGACTACAGCGACCCGCAGCCGTTCCTGTACTCCACCGAGGACGCCGCCCCGGCGGACATCGCCTGGGTCGACCCGCTCGAGGGCGACGAGGTGGAGTCGGTCTCCCCCGACCTGACCGCCACGGAGTCCTCGGACCCCGAGGGGACGGACCTGACCTACACGTTCGAGGCGGACACCGCTTCGACGTTCGATTCGCCCGACCTCGTGGCCGGCTCCGCCGATCACACCGGCACCGGCGAGGTGACGCTGAGCCTGGAGGACGAGGGCGAGGCGCTGGCCGAGAACCAGGACTGGCACCTGCGCGTGCGGGCCGAGGACGCCGCCGGCCTGCCGAGCAACTGGGCCTCGATCACGGTGTTCGTGCGCGGTCCCAACGACCCGCCGGCGGTGCCCGTGCTGATCGAGCCGGAGGACGGCAGCAGCTCGACGGAACTCCGCCCGGTGTTGGTCCTGGCGCACAGCGAGGACCCCGAGGGGGACGACGTGCGCTACGACGTGGTCATCTCGCGGGACGCCGAGGGCACGGACGTGGTCGACAGCACGACGGACCTGGCCCCGAGCGCCGGCCCCGGCGGCACCGACGCGCGGACGTCCTGGCAGCCCGGCGCGGACCTCGAGGTCGGCACCTTCTACTGGACCGCCCGCGCCATCGACGAGTTCGAAGCCGCCAGCGAAGACGCTGAGCCCTTCGAGTTCACCATCGACGCCGAGGGGGACGACGACGACGACGACGACGACGATGACTCCACCGGCGACGACGACGACGACGACGACGACGACGACGGCGGCAGCACGGACTGCAACTGCAGCAGCTCGCTGGCCTCGACCGGCGGCGGTGCCCCGGCGACGTTGCTCCTGGGTCTGATCGCCCTGGTCGGTCTGCGACGTCGTCGGTGAGCGAGGGCCTCGCCGACCTCCATCGGCACCTGGACGGCTCCCTTCGCCCAAGCACGCTGCAGGAGCTCGCGGGCTCCCTCGGCCTGAGCGTGCCGGATGACCTCCCCTTCTTCCCCGGCATGGGGTTGATGGCGGCGCTGGCGCGCTTCGAGTTCACGCTCTCGCTGCTGCAGACGACCGACGCGGTGCGGCGCGTCGCCTCGGAGATGTGCGAGGACGCCGCGGCGGACGGGGTGACCACGCTGGAGATCCGGTTCGCCCCCCAGCTGCACCCGGGGGCGGGCTCGATCGATGCCGTCACGGACGCTGCCCTGGACGGCATCGACGGGCGCGCGGGGCTGCTGCTGTGCGGTCTGTACGGGGAGCCGCCGTCGATGTTGGAGGGGCACGTGGACTGCGCTGCGTCCCGCCCGGGGGTGGTCGGCATCGATCTCGCCGGCGGTCCGGCGCCGAGCAACGAGTGGGGCCTGGCGGACTACGCGGCGCCGTTCACCCGAGCCCGAGACCTGGGCATCGGCCGCACGGTGCACGCCTCGGAGGGTCGGCCCCCCGAGGAGATCCAGACCGCGATCGAGCTGCTCCACGCCCAGCGCATCGGCCACGGCACGACGCTCCTGGAGGACCCCACGGTGGTGGAGCTGGTGCTCGAAGGAGGCGTCACGATGGAGGCCTGCCCCACCAGCAACTGGCAGGTCGGCGCGACCGACAGCGTCGAGGCCCACCCCCTGGCGAAGTGGCTGGAGCTCGGCATCAAGGTCTGCGTGAACACGGACAACACGCTGCTGTCGCAGGTCGTCGCCAGCGAAGAGCTGCGCCGGGTGCGCGCGATCCCAGGCATGACGGACGCCCACGCGGACGCCCTGGTGCGGTGGGGGCACGAAGGTGCGTTCACGCGATGACCCGGTCGGGCGGGGGCCGCTCGTGAGCGACATCGGTTCGCTGAACGAGAAGCCGCTCCACGCCGATCTGAAGGAGTGGTACCGCCGCCCCGGCGACGGGGTCGAGGTGCCCCTGGCCGGCTTCGTCATCGACCTGGTCCGAGGCGATCACCTGATCGAGATCCAGACAGGCAGCTTCTCGGCGCTGGGCCGCAAGCTCGACCACCTGTTGGACGCCCGCCGCCTGCTCCTGGTCCACCCGGTCGCGGCGGAGACCTGGATCGTGAAGGTCGATGCGGACGGGGCCCCGACCTCTCGCCGCAAGTCGCCGCGACGCGGCATCGTCGCGGACGTCTGCGCGGAGTTGGTGGCGTTCCCCTCGCTGCTGAGCCACCCGAACCTGGAGTTCGAGGTCGCGATGGTCCAGGAGGAGCAGGTGCGGAAGCCGAGCCGGCGGCGTCGGCGGCACGACTGGGAGCTGGTGGAGCGCCGGCTGCTCAGCGTGGTGCGGACGGAGCGGTTCGCGTCTCCCGACGACCTGCTCGGCCTGCTCCCCGACGGGCTCCCGGACCCATTCACGACGGCGGATCTGGCGGCGGGGTTGAAGCGCACGCGGCACGTGGCGCAGCAAGTGGCGTACTGCCTGCGGGAGTCGGGAGCGGTGGCGGTGGAGGGGCGCGGTCGAGGGGGCGTGCTCTATCGGCGCCCCCCGGGTGTGGGGATCGTCACCGAACTACCGGCGCGGGGACGCCGGCGGTGGTCGGACCCCCGCCACGACGGTCAGCAGCGCGAGCCAGGTCAGTGCAACAGCGACGGGGGTCAGCAGCGCGACCAACACGCCGGGCAGTCCCAGACTCGAGAACGCGACGAGGCAGGAGGCCCCGAGGATGATGTCGGGCGCCATCGCCACGGTAACCAGGAAGTCCAGGCGCTCCCCGCCGGCGTCGACGAGCACGACGGCCGCAGACAGAGCCAGGCGAAGGCCAACCACGAAAGCAAAAACCCGCGGCCGCTTCACCGTGAACGACCGAGCGATGCGGGTGGAGCCGGCGGCGAGGGCAGCGATCCCTACGGCCATGCCCGCAGGCGCCCCCTCCAGGCTCCAAGCGAGGAACGCGGGCCCGACGGCGGCCGACGTCAGCAGCGCGAGCCAGAGCAGGAATGCACGGACGTCGCCCCGCCGAAGGGGATGGGGGTCGTTCACCGAGAGGACCGTCCGACGTGCTGCCGGAGCAGTGCCGCGACGGACGCCGCCTGGCTCGTAGCTGCGCTGGGCCCATAGCCGCCCGCAAGCACCTGGACCTACGCGATGCCACGCCCGCGCACCGCCTCGGCGACCAGAAGATCGCGGTCGACGAGGTCTTCAGCCTCGAGCGCGAGCCCAGCCAGCGGGTCGTCCGACAGCACATCGGCCCCCGCCACGTGAAAGACAAGCCTCAGGGAGCTCCTGCTCCAGCACCTCATCGAGAAGGGAAGCGACGACCTCGTTGAAGAAGGCGCCGTCGGCGCCAGCATCGAAGTCATAGTCCAGGTCGCCCACTCTCCGGGGCGGGAAGATGTGCGCCTGCTGGAACGACAGGCCGAAGACCGACTCGTCGTTGGCGAACGCAGCCTGATTGCCGTCCCCCTGGTGCGCATCGGTGTCCACGATCAGGACGTTGCCAGAGAACCCGCTGGCTCTGAGTCGAGCGATTGAGACGGCAACGTCGTTGTAGACGCAGAAGCCGTGCCCCTTGGCGGGATGGGCGTGGTGGGCACCCCCTCCCAGGTTGATCGCAAAGCCATGCTCCAGGGCGAGGTGAGCCGCCAGCACGGTCCCGCCCACCTGGAGCCGCATGGGCTGAAGCATCATTCGGTCCAGCTGCTTGCGATTGGCCAACAGTGGCGGTGATTCGAGGGCCCGCTGGAGGACCCGGGCGTCGGTCAGGCTGTTCAGATAGAGGACAGATCTACAGCCATTGGGCGACGTCTCTGTCCCTCCTGGCCGCCCGGCGGCTCACTCCAGCTTGGCAAGCATCGCCACCACCCGCCGGAGCTGCTGCTGCCGTGCGGCGCCGTCTCGGAAGTCCAGGAGGTCGAGGACCGCCGAGGTCTCCATCGCGGACCCCCGCGCGTAGTTGAAGTGCTTGCGCCGGTTGCCGCCCTGGCTCCCGACGGCCTCGGCGATGTTGAGCACCACCGAGTCGGCCGCCCGCTTGGCCTGGTCCTTGAGCGCCGCCTCCCCGGCCGGCCACCGCGTCGCCCGGACCCACCGGGCCACTTCCAGCGCCAGCTGGTAGGCGACGAGTTGTTCGTGGGGCATCTGCTGCATGTCGAGATCTCCGCCCGGCTTGAACTCGAGGTAGGAGATGCCTGACGGCGTCGCAGGCTCCCGTCTGTCCGCGGCCCTCCCCGCAGGCTCCCGCCCCCGGCCAGCTTCCCCGGAGCCCCCAACTCCAGTCCCTCCACCCCCGCCAGTCCACACACCCCCAGATTCCGGCGCGAAGCGCCTCCTGCCGCCTCCTCTTCCGGCGCGAAGCGCCATCCGGCCCGCAGGGCCATCCGACCCGCAGGGTCTCCGGCGCGAAGCGCCTCCAACAGGACGGTCCTGCGGCCCGAGAATCGGCCCTACGGGCCTCGGAGCGACCTGTGGTCGGGAAGGTCCTACGGCCCCGGAATGCGGCCTGCGGCCGCGGAGGCGGCAGGAATCGACCTGCGGTCGGGAGGGCCCTGCAGGCCCGGAAGAGGAGCGGTCCTATGGACCGCGCGAAGTCTTCTACGAGTCCTGCAGCAACTCCTCGAACCGGCCCTCGCGCTCCCCCACCGCGTCGCGCACGCCGTTGACCTCTTCGGTCTTGAAGATCACGTCCTTCATCCGGTCGTATGACTCAGCATCCACGACGCCATCGCCGCCGCGGAGCGCCGCCCACCCGCCGTCGGACAGCAAGCCCGTGAGGGCTCCCGCGACAGCAGCGATGGCGACGAGTCGGCGCACCCCTTCTTCTTCGACGGCCTGGGCCGGTCCTTGACCGCAAGACGCGGTGCCCTCCACCCCTTCCATTGACTTCCGTTCGAACCGGGGTATCTTCGCCTCACATTCAGAGCGTAACTCTGAACGGAGTCACTAATGTCCGCACTCGCCTCCATGGCCTTCTCGCCCACCGATTCCACCGCGCTGTGCGTGTGGTGCAAAGCCGCCACCGAGCCCACCGACGAGGCCGCCGGACGCGGCGCGCGCACCGCCCATGCGGCGATCCAGGCGGCGCTGACCCACCTGATCGGCCTGTACGCCGATGCCGCCCACCCTGGCGTGCTCGCGACCGTGCTCGCCGACGCCGACACCGACGAACGCGCCCTCGCCGAACGCCCCGCCGCCTCGCTCCGCCGCCTCGCCGCCGCCTTCGCCACGCCCGCGCTGTCGGCCGACGCCGAAGGCCGGACCGCCGCCCTCCTGCTGCTGGGCGCCCTGCTGGACAACGACGCCCTCGCCCCCCAGCGGAGCCTGCTGGATGCCCCCTGCGTGCGCCCCCGGTCCCGCGCCGGTCGGCTCCTGCGGGAGCTCGAGGCCCGCCTCGCCGACGAGGCTCCCCTGACCGCCCTCGGCGCCTCCCTCCCGGCCCTGCTCCGCGCCCCCGCGGAGGCCTCCCCGACGTCGCTGGACGGCCAGCTCGCGTACATCCTCGAGGCCTGGGACGAGGTCCTCACCGACGCCCTCCGCCTGCAGCTACTCCGCGCCCGCGACCTCGTCGCCGAGACCGAAGCGGCCCGCTTCAGCGGTCCCGGACCGGCCGAGGTCCTCGACTTCGGCACCGACGAAGGCTTCGACGGCGCCCCCGGCCGCGCCCGCTTCAGCGACGATGGCGCGTGGATGCCCAACCTCGTGCTCGCCGCCCGCCAGGCCCTCGTCTGGCTCGACCAGCTCAGCTCGCAGTACGGCCGCTCCATCACGACCCTGGACCAGGTCCCCGACGAGGAGCTCGACGAGCTCGCCGCCCGCGGCTTCACCGGGCTGTGGCTCATCGGCCTGTGGGAGCGCTCCCCCGCCTCCCGGGAGATCAAGCAGCGCATGGGCAACCCCGAGGCGGAGTCCTCCGCCTACGCGCTGTGGGACTACGTCATCGCCGATCGCCTCGGCGGGGAGCACGCCTACCAGCAGCTCCACGGACGGGCCACCGCGCGCGGCATCCGGCTCGCCGCGGACATGGTCCCCAACCACGTCGGCCTCGACAGCCAGTGGGTTCAGGACCACCCCGAGTGGTTCGTGCAGACCGAGCAGCCGCCGTTCCCCGGCTACCGCTTCGACGGGCCCGACCTGTCCAGCAACCCCGACGTCGGCATCCGGCTCGAGGACGGCTACTGGAACCACAGCGACGCCGCCGTCGTATTCCAGCGCGTCGATCACCGATCGGGCGAGGTCCGGTACCTCTATCACGGCAACGACGGCACCCAGATGCCGTGGAACGACACCGCCCAGCTGGACTACCTCAACCCCGAGGTCCGCGAGGCCGTCATCCAGACCATCCTCGGCGTCGCCCGCCGCGCCTCCGTCATCCGCTTCGACGCGGCCATGACGCTGGCGAAGAAGCACGTGCAGCGCCTCTGGCACCCCGCCCCCGGCAGCGGCGGCGCCATCCCGTCCCGCGCCGAGCGGGCCGCCTCCCCCGACGCCTTCGACGAGGCCATGCCCCGCGAGTTCTGGCGCGAGGTCGTGCAGCGGGTCCGCGAGGAGGTCCCCGACACGCTCCTGCTGGCCGAAGCCTTCTGGATGATGGAGGGCACCTTCGTCCGCGATTTCGGCATGCACCGCGTCTACAACAGCGCGTTCATGCACATGCTCCGGGACGAGGACAACGCCGGCTACCGGCAGTCCATCAAGAACGTCCTGGAGTACAGCCCCGCCATCCTCGAGCGGTTCGTGAACTTCATGAACAACCCCGACGAGGAGACCGCGGTCGAGCAGTTCGGCAAGGGCGACAAGTACTTCGGCATCTGCACGCTGATGGCGACGCTGCCCGGCCTGCCGATGTTCGGCCACGGGCAGATCGAAGGGTTCGCCGAGAAGTACGGCATGGAGTTCGCCCGCGCCTACGCCGACGAGTCGGCCGACGCCGGCTTCGTGGCCCACCACCAGCGGGCGATCTTCCCCCTGCTGCGCCAGCGCCACGTCTTCAGCGGCGTCGAGCACTTCGCCCTGTTCGACCTAGTCGACGGCGACGGCGCGACCGACGAGAACGTCTTCGCCTTCAGCAACCGCGGCGACGACGGCACCCAGGCGCTCGTCATCTACAACAACGCCCACACCGCCACCGCCGGCCGGCTCCGACTGAGCACCGCCATCAACGTCGCGGACGCCGACGCCGAGCAGCCCTTCCTGGAGCGACGCGCCCTCGGCGACGCCCTCGGGCTCAAGGCCCACGACGGCGTGCTGTACGGCATGCACGACGCCCGGACCGGCCTCTGGTACCTCCGCAGCGGCGCCGACCTGCACCGCGAGGGGCTCTGGGTGTCGCTGGACGGCTACGGCTGCCACACCTTCCTGGGCTTCCGCGAGATCGTCGACCACGACAGCTCCTGGTCCGAGCTGATGGCCGAACTGTGGGGCCACGGAGTCCCCGATCTGGACGCCGCCCGCCGCGAGCGCAAGGCCCGTCGGATCGCCAGCAAGCGCGCCGCCGTGGAGGCCCCGAGCGAGCTGCCGGAGGGCCTGGCCGCACAGCCCACAGCCCACAGCCCACAGCCCTGTTAGGGTCCGCGGCGTGAGCGAACGCCGCCGACCCGTCATCGTCACCTGCACCCGCGGGGCCGAGACCGCCCTCGCCGAGGAGCTCGGCACCATCCTCCCGTTCCCGGGGGACGCGAACTTCCAGGTCCAGCGCGGCGCGGTGCAGTTCTCCGGCACCCGGGAGGACGCCTACCGCGTCTGCCTCTGGTCCCGCCTGGGGAGCCGGGTGCTCGTCCAGATGGTCAGCTTCGACTGCCGCGACGCCGACGAGCTGTACGACGGCGTGCGCGACCTCGCCTGGAAGGAGCACTTCGGCGTGCGCGAGAGCTTCGCGGTCACGTTCGTGGGGACCAGCGAGGAGATCCGGAACAGCAAGTTCGGGGCCCTCGTCGCCAAGGACGCCATCGTCGATCGCATCCGCGGCCGCGGGGAGGACCGACCGTCCGTCGACCTCAAGACCCCCGACGTCCGCGTGCACGTCCGGCTCGCCCGGGAGGTCGCCTCCGTCTCCATCGACCTCAGCGGAGTGCCCCTGCACCGCCGCGGCGAAGGCGGTCGCGTCCAGGGTCCCGCGCCGCTGAAGGAGAACCTCGCAGCCACGCTGATCTGGCAGACGGGGTGGTTGAAGCGGGCGGCCGAGGGAGTGCCCCTGGTGGACCCCATGTGCGGCTCCGGCACGCTCCTGACCGAGGCCGCCGCCATGGCCCTGGACCGCGCTCCGGGGCTGGGCCGGCACCGCTGGGGCTTCACCGGCTGGCGCCCCCACCACCCCGAGACCTGGGACCGGCTCGTCGAAGAAGCGAAGGACCGCGCCGCCGCCGCCGCGGATCGCACCGTCGCCGTCTACGGCTCCGACATCCACCCCGAGGCGATGGACGCGACCCTCAAGAACGCGACCGCGCAGGACCTGACCCTCCGGCTGGCGTGCAGGGACTTCTTCGAGGCGACGCCGCCCGCGGACGTCGAGGCCGGCGTGCTCGTGACCAACCCGCCCTACGGCGAGCGGCTCGGCGACGAGGACGAGATGCCCGCCCTGTACGCCCGGATCGGCGACCACCTGAAGCGGTCCTGGCCCGGATGGGACGCGTGGGTGCTCGCCGGGAGCCCGCTGCTGGCGAAGCGGTTCGGCCTCAAGCCGTCCAAGAAGCTGGAGATCCACAACGGCCCGCTGGACTGCCGGTTCGTGCACCTCGCCATCGGTGAAGCCGCGAACGGCACGGACGGTCCCGGTTGGCGGAAGGCTCCCCTAGACTGAGGCGGATGCGCCCCTCCCGGACCCTGATCGGCCTCGCCCTGCTGCTCGCCACGACCGGCCTCGCGGGCGAGAGCATCGTCTACGAAAACGACTTCTCCTCCGACCTCGGCGAGTGGGAGTTCTGGGCGAGCACCTCGCCCACGGAACCCCACACCTACGTCGTCGCCATCTCCTCCGACGTCGGCGGGGACGCGCGGCGTTGTTGCACGGCTCCGAGCGAGGCCGGATCGGGCCACTGAGCGGCTCTCTCGGAGTTTCAGCTTCGGACAGCGTGCGATTCCGGCATCCCGAGCTCGGTCATGCGATTGAGGATGTTCACACCGATCATCGCTT
>PVBE011328789.1_pt1 | contig 10946 bp, 7 predicted proteins | sample 1631181 | NCBI WGS metagenome assembly PVBE01 (sample SAMN08397723, study PRJNA350692) | Marine metagenome, whole genome shotgun sequencing project. | isolation source: water | place: Pacific Ocean | collected 2012-04 | reverse complement strand
CCACCGCCGCCACCGCCGCCCTGGACAGACTTACCGCCCTGGCCAGTGCTGTGAGGCTCCTGGTTTTGCTGGTTGTTGTTGCCGCCTTGGCGACCCTTCTTGCGCTTGTTGCGACCACCGCCGCGCCGGGACCGACTCTTGCTTCCGCCTTGCTGTCCCTCGTTGCGGCTCGGATCGCGCCCGGAATCTGGATTCATATCAATGCAGACCGTTGGCCGATCAGGTTTCGTAAAAGTGTCTCCGCCAGGGTTCAGCCTTTAGACGACCCCTAAATTTGCGGAGGCGCGCATCGAGTCCTGCAGGTGGGAAGTGACCCGATCGCGACCGACAATAGACATACGTTATTCAGGCATGAGACGCAACTAAAATGTTCAAAATCTTAAGGCAAGATGTGCAGTCAGCCTTGTATAAGGTCGAATATGCCCATTTGTCCATGTCCGTGCGTGCCAATTGTGGGTCGCCCCACCCCGTGAGCTGCCCATCCGACCCGGACTGCGCCGACGATCAAGTCACCGCCCACGTCACCCCTGGTCCGTATACGACCTCACCCGGACCAGACTCATGCGCTGCGGGTCCGCCATGGGCCGGATCGGGTCCTCCAGCATGACCACACGGGATGCCACCGGCTCAGCCGGGTTCTCACCACCCAAAACGACCACGACCGGACGTCTCCTCAGTCAATCAACCACGAGTTCCTCAACTCGCCAACCCACCTGGTCGGCGACGCTTCATCGCACGGAGAGTAAGAACCCATGCCGGGAGTGATCTTCGACTTCGACGGAGTTTTGATCGACTCCGAGATCTTGCACTATCGGGCCTATTCCCAAGTACTGGCAGAGTTTGACGTGCGGGTCAGCCCCGAGGAGTACGCGCTCGACTGGATCGCCACCGGGCGGGGGCCGGACATCGCGGTGCCGAAGTATGGCTTGCCGATCAGCCCCGACGAAGTGCGGGCCCGCAAGAACCCGATCTACAACCGCCTGCTGTGCGAGGAGGTCGAGTTGATGCCCGGCGCACGCGAAGCGCTGGTCCGCCTTTCCGCCGAGTTTCCTCTCGTCGTGGCAACCAACTCGCGCCTGGCGGATGTCGGGTTCGTCCTCGACCGATTCGGGCTGCGCGGATATTTTCGGGATGTGGTCACCCGGGAGCGCTACGCAGAGTCCAAGCCCGCGCCCGACGCCTTCATCACCGCCGCCGAGTCGCTGGGTCGACCGCCAGCTGCCTGCCTGGTGATCGAAGATGCCTACAAAGGCATCGCAGCGGCGGCCGCTGCGGGTATTCCGAGCGTCGCGATACCCCACGACTTGACCCGCAACAACGACTTCAGCCTGGCCGCGCGCATCCTCGATTCACTCGACGAGGTGACCGGCGCGCTGGTGCGCGAGTTGACCAGGGCGTAACAGCATGTCCGAGAGAAGCGAGCCACGATCCGAGAGAAGCGAGCTACAGAAGACACTGCGCGAGCACCTGGAGCAGAGCGACTTCGACCAGACCACGCGTGGCGAGAAATCCCATCTCTCTCCCAACAGTGAAGTGGAGCACCTCGGCCGGTACCGGATCTCGGGCAGCCTTGGGCAGGGCGGCATGGGCGAGGTCCTCGCGGTCGAGGACGAAGACCTCGAGCGGGAGGTCGCGGCCAAGGTCTTGCTCGGCCAGTCCGATTCAGCACAGCTCGAGAGGTTCGTTCAGGAGGCCCGGCTGACCGGGCAGCTCCAGCACCCCAACATCGTCCCGGTGCACGAGCTGGGCATGGCTCCGGGCGATCGGATCTACTTCACGATGAAGCGGATCGAGGGCGAAGACTTGAGGGAGCGGCTGCGGCGCAGAGCACAGACACCCGAGTCTGCCGAAGCGCAGCGCTCCTCGCTCATCGAGCTGCTACAGGTGTTCCTCAAGGTCTGCGACGCGATTCAGTTCGCCCACAGCCTGGACGTGATACACCGCGACCTCAAACCGGCCAACATCATGGTGGGCCGCTTCGGCGAGGTTCAGGTGATGGACTGGGGCGTGGCCAAGAAGCTCGGCCAGGCAGACCCGGCCGCGGGCAGGGTCACGCCGGAGGCCAGCGCGTCACAGGGCCCGGAAACCCCGCTGAAGACGCTCGACGGGACGGTCATGGGGACGCCGGCCTACATGTCGCCCGAGCAGGCGCGCGGCGAGATCGGCAAGCTGGATCAGCGCTCGGACATCTATAGCCTGGGCGCGATCCTCTACGAGATGCTCACGCTCCAGCCGCCTTACTTGGCAGACCGCGTGCCACAGATCCTCTCGCAGGTGCTGCGCGGCGATCTGACCCCACCTTCGCAGCGAGCGCCCGGGCGTCTCATACCCTGGGAGCTCGAGGCGGTCGTCGAAAAGGCGATGTCCCGCAGTTCAGCCGACCGGTACCCATCGGTCGAGGCTCTCCACACAGACCTCACCCACTACCTCGAGGGACGTACGCTGGCCGCGGCCGACTACAGCCCGCTGCAGAACATGCTGAAGTGGGCCCGGCGCCACCGAGCCGCAGTCACCGCGACGCTGGCCGTACTGCTGATCGGCGTGGTCGTGACCGTCGTGGCTTTCGTCAAGATCAACCGGGCCTACGACCAGGAGAGTCTGGCGCGCCAGCGAGAACATGGAGAGCGCAGCAAGGCCGAAACAGCGTTGCAAGGTCTCAACCGCGCTCATCGAGCCGAGACGCAAGCACGCCGGGAACTGGAGGTCAGCCTGGCCAACGCCTTGCTCTACAAGGCCCGCGTAGCCGTCCGCGAGAAGCGGTCGCTGGACGCGGCGGCCTACGTGGTGGGAGCACAGGCAATGGCCGATACGTGGAGTACTCGCCTGGCCGGCTACAATCTACCCGTCCCGCTGGCAACCCCGCATCGGACGCTGGCTCTCGAGTCTGCGACCCAGGTTCTCTACTCGCCGGACGGCCGCATGCTGGCCACCTTTGGCGAGAACGCCGTCGGCGTCTGGAACGTGGCCGACTGGAAGCCGCTTCTGCAGTTCAAGGGACTCCAGGACAGCGCCACCTGCGTTTTCTCGGCCGACTCGCGGCTACTCGCCATCGGTGGCAAGGGGAAGCTCGTGCGGGTCTGGGACCTACGTCGAAAAAAACTGATCCACAGACTCTCCGGCCACGAGGGCAGCGTCGACGCGATCGCCTTTTCGCCTGACAGCAAGCTGCTGGCCACGGCCAGCCACGACCGTGACGGCCGGCGCCGTGTCGACACCACGGTGCGTCTGTGGAACGTGACGGACGGTCAGCTGGCGACCCGGCTGCCCGGGCTGTCCCGGGATTTGACCGCTCTGGGTTTTACTCCGGACGGTCGGCTGGCCACCGGTGACAAACGCGGGCTCATCACCCTCTGGGACATCCGCAGTGGCAAGGCGCTGCGTCAGTTCACGGGTCTCCACACAATGGTCAGCTCGATCCTGTTTCCGGACAGTGCGAGGATGATCGCGGCCGGCTGGCGTGACCCCGAGGTCCTCGAGTGGGATCTGGCCACAGGCAAGCAGGTCGGCAGCTATCAGTCTCCTCTGCAGCAGGGCGCACGCACGCTCTCACTGGGAAAAAGTGGCCGAGTCCTGGCGACGGCCGGAGGCGGTTCAATCCGGATCTGGCGCCGGGCTACCGGCCAGCTGCTACAGAAACTGCACGGGCTGTCGGCCTCCTTCTCTCCCCAGGCGGAGTCACTGGCTGTCTGCACCCGCGGGCGGATCTGGTTCTACCGTTTCCATACGGGATCGATCGAGCGCATTCGACGACTGGCGATCGCTCCGGCCTCGCTGGTCTCGCTCGCCTTCTCCCCCGACGGCCAGCACATCGCCACCGGCGGCGGCTCGGTGATGCGGCTGTGGAACGTCCGAAGTGGTCGACTCGAACGCACGTTCTGGGGGGCTTGGGGCAACATCGCGTTCTCCCCTGACGGAGAGAGGCTGGCCAGCGGCCACTCCTCACCGAGCCTGTGGGACGTCCGCAGCGGCAGGCGACTCCACCGGCTGTCCGGCATGCCTGCGTCCGTTCTCTCGATCGCCTTTTCGCGTGACGGCAAGCGCCTCGCGACCGGACACCTCGACGGCCAGGTGGCGATCTGGACAACCGACACCGGCAAACTGCTGCGTACACTGTCCAGTCAGCGCGGGCCGGTCAAGGCCCTGCTGTTCACCCTGGACGACCGGCGGCTGGTCACCGCAGGACCGGCGCTGCGATCACACACGCTGGAGGGAGGAAACAAGAGCCGGACTTACGACGGCCATACCCAGATGGTCCTCGGACTGGCCCTCTCCCCCGGGGGACGACTGCTGGCGAGCGTGGCGGCAGACGGGGTAGCCCGCATCTGGGACCTCCAGAAAAATCGACCGGTCAGGCATTTCGACCACGGCGGGACGTACGTGGTCAGCGCCGCGTTCGATCCTCGGGGCGACTGGCTGCTCACCGGGACCGCAGCCGGGCAGGTCCACGTCTGGGATGTGCGCAAGGGGTTCCTGCGCAGTTTCGACCGCCACACCGGCTGGGTCAGTGCGATCGCCTTCACCCCCGATGGCTCACTGTTCGCCACCGGCGCCGGTGACAGTACCTTTCGGGTCTGGGGCCTGGACCGGGCGGCCAACCAGCAGGCCGGCACCGGGCTGACTGGACTGGAGGTAGTGCGAACCAGGATCCAGCCCGCGCCGCTGGACCACTTCGCACGATTGCACAAGCGCCCCGATGCGAAGCATCCGGCCTGGCCGGAGAACCCGATCCGGCTGCGGCTGGTCGCCGAGAGGGCTGCAAAGTCGAAAGACCACCAGAAGGCGCTCGCCGTGCTGTCCGCTGCGCTGAAGCTGGACCCGCGCGCCGTCACCTGCCTGCTGCTGCGCGCCCAGATCCTCGCCTCCCAGCGCAAGTTCGGCGCCGCCGAAGCGGAGGTGGCCCGCGCGATCCACATCGCGCCGGGCTACGCGATGCCATACTATGTTCGTGGTCTGTTACGGCAGCATCTCGGCGATCGCTCGGGCGCCCTGGACGCTCTGCGCCGCGCCGCGAAGCTGGCTCCCTCGCCGGCGCTAGCGCGCAAAATCCGCGCCCGCATCGCCACGATCGAGAAGAAGTAAGTCCAGCAGCCGCCCCAGGGGGGGGCTGGGGCTGCGATGACCACCAACGCGCTGAGCGTCTGCAAGAGTCCTCTGCTTTGCCCTACACAGACCCCCTCACGACCGTTCTTCCAGAATGGTGAATATTTCAAGTCGACATTCTGGAGGAAAAAAAATGAACAACCACGCCCGCTGGCTGCTGACCGCGATCGCGATCGGTGTGCTGGCCCTGCTCGTCGGTCGCTCAGAGCCGGAAACGCAGGACTCTCTCGACAGCCCCGGCGCTCTGGACCGTCGCGTCCACCGGCCCGCCGAGCCGACGATCCGACTCGGAGAGAAACAGCCACACCCACAGCAACCGCAGCCAGCTCCAGCCGCGGATCCACTGCGCCTGCTACGGCGCCCCGGCCCGAGCAAGGCCCCGGCACCTCAGATCGCCGCGCTCGAGCGTCTGCTCCGCAAGAACCCGGGCCTCGAGATCTCATGGCGTCCGGACCAACCCTCGCCCAGCTTTCTCGCGGGCCAGCTGAGTGAACCCAGCCACGAAGGCCCGCGCAAGATCGCGCGCCGCTTCCTCAGCAAACAGGGTGCGCTCTTCGGCATCGCCGACGCGGACAATCAGCTGCGGCTGAACGTGGCTCGCAGCATGTTGAAGCCGGACGACTGCGGCGTCCGACACCTGCGGTACGACCAGGTGGTCCACAGCGTGCCCGTCTATCAGCGCTCGCTGACCGTCCACATCCGCGCCAACGGCGAGATCCACGCGGTTCACGGCCGTTTCGCCAGGGGACTCGACGAGGACGCGATCGCGCGCACTCCGAAGGTCGCCGCGACGCGGGTCGAGCAGGCCGTCCGTAAGGACAGTGGCGTGACCGGCGCATTCACGCACTTCACCAAGCCCCAGCTGGTGGTGTCGCTGCTGCGCAAGCGGCCGGCGCTGTGCTGGAAGTCGGAAGTGATCGCGGTGCGCAAGATGCTCTCCCGAACCTATCTGATCAACGCCACCAGCGGCAAGGTGGAGGGCACGGTGAACCGGGTCGCCACCGACTATGCGCTGACCACCTCCAGTACAGGCAGCGGGACCGACGTCATGGGCAATACGATTCCCGTCGAGACGACGCGCCAGAGCTTCGTCGACACCGGCCTGGGCGGCTCGACGACCACGACCGACCACATGCTCTGGGATCGTACTCATGACGCGGCGATCATCACCTACGACTACAATCTGTCGGCCAGCCAGGGCAACACATGCAGCGACGGCAACAACAGCTGGACCACCGGTAGCCAGGCCTCGGAGATCAGCGCTCACCACAGCATGGGCAAAGCGTTGTATTACTTCGAGCGTGTGCACAACCGCAAAAGCTGGCAGACCGACCCGAACGACAGCAGTACGATCCGGCTCGGCTCACACTTCCTGTTCACCCGGGCTGACGGCACGACCACCCCGAACAACGCCTCCAGCCTGGGCAACGGGTACTTCGTCTTCGGCGACGGCGACGGCACCACCCTACGCCCCTTCGTCTCCCGCGACGTCTGCGGCCACGAGTTGACCCACGGCATCATCGGCAGCACTTCGGGACTCGACGGCACGTTCGAGTCCGGCGCCATCGGTGAGTCGTTCGCCGACGTGATGGGCACGTTCGTAGAGAAGCGTTACCCGCCCCCCGGTGGCTCCAACTGGCTGATGGGCGAGGAGGTCACGATGGATGGGACCGGCATCCGCAACCTGGCCAACCCACCGTCCGGAGGGGACCCGGACCACTACTCCGAGTTCATCGTCACCGACGTGGATACCGACAACGGCGGGGTGCACACCAACTCCTGCATCCTGAGCAAGGCGGCGTTCCTGCTGACGGACGGCGGACAGCATCCGGACTCTAGGGTCAGCGTCGTGGGTATCGGGGTCTATCACGCGCGGGTCGTGTTCTACCGGGCGATGGTCAACTACCTCGACGCCAACTCCAACTTCCACGATGTGCGGGTGGCGATGGTCGCCGCGATGAGCGACAAGATCGCGTCGAAAGGGTGGGGCAGCTGGGAGAAGCGATCGGTCAAGCTGGCCTACAACGCCTGCGGGATCTATGGCTACAACATCGACATCATCCACTACGCGCAGTACTACGACACCTACCGCACCAGCAACGGCCCGATCTCGTTCGGCGGCTGGAACCAGAGCGGGACCGTACGCTACTTCACCGGCGCGCTCGAGGATGGCACCCCGTCGACCACCGACAGCGACTCGCGGCTGGCCTTCTGGCCGCCATCGGGTGCCTGGAAAACCGCCAAGGGGACCTACAAGATCACCTTGCCGCCAGTCGACGGAAGCGACAACCCCGTGCTGCGGGTACGGGTCGGCTTCGCCGCATCGAGCCCCCACCGCTACTCGCTGCGGGGGGGCGGCCCGAGGATCTCGATCCAGGCCGTCAGAGAGCTCACCCCCCAGACTGCGACCGTCTGGGTCACTTTCTACCCCGACAACGACGGCAGACCGTTCCAGTGGTTCCGCACGATCTATACCGACGGCAGCCTCGACACTCTGGTGCAAGACATGAGCAGCTTCGCCGGACAGACCGGCACCCTGAGTGTCGGCGTGTTCAACCGCAGCACGCCAATCACCCGAGCGGTGGTCTTCAAGGAGCTTCGAATCTCCTACGAATAGACTTCCCGTGAACTGAAGGGACCGACAGCCACCGGATCGTCGCTGACGATCCGGTGGCTCACCCAGCGCATGGAAGCGCATGGATACGGGCTTCGCCCCGCCGTCATTCTGCCCGAATCCGCCAGGGTCGGCGATCCGGCTCCGAGGGGAGTCTCGCCGGATCCTCCTCCCAGGTGATGAGCGCCTTCCAGAGGGCCCAGCCTCGGGCTCGGGCCCAGGTCCGGTCGTCGAGGGGGAGAGCGTCGCGGAATGCGCGGCGGCTTTCGCCGGAGCCGGAGAAGAGGGTCCATGCGATCGCCAGGTCGCAGGCGGGGTCCCCCACCGCGAGGCCCCCGAAGTCGATCACGGCGGACAGGCGCCCCTCCCGTTGGAGGAGGTTCCCCGCGGCCACGTCTCCGTGCACCCACACCGGCGGGCCGGCCCAGAGGGACGAGAGGGCTTCCTCCCAGGCCGTTGACGCGGCCGCGGCGTCGATCCGGCCCGCGAGCGCCGCGATCGCCCGCCGCGTCTCGCCATCGTAGAGCTCGAGGGAGCCCCCGCGGAAGAAGCAGTGGGGCCCGGGCTGCGGTCCGACGACAGGATCGATCGCGTGGAGGGCGGAGAGGAACCGGCCGAGTGCGGTCGCGAACGCAGGGAGGTCCGGTGGTCCCAGCCGCCTGGCAAGACCGGCTCCACGAGCAGGCCGGCCCAGTCAGGGAACTGCGAGGCGAGGAGCCGTCGGACGAGGGCCGTGTCGATCACGGCTCGCGGCCACCGGCAGAGGGATCGCGCTCGAGGACGAGGGTGGGGCCGGCCTCGCCTTCTGGCACGAACTCCGCCCGCTCGACGCGGAGCCCGGCCTCCTCGATCCAGTGAAGGTTCGTGGTCTCGTCCGCGTGGCTCCAGCACACCCGGCCCACCGGGACACCGACGTACTCCACCTCCTCGCCCGTCCACTCCTCGTTGCTCACCGTCGCGAGGAAGCGCCCTGCGGGGCGCAGCCAGCGGGCGATCCTCCGATAGAGCAGCCGGTGGACCGCGAGAAGCATGTGGAAGATCGCGTCGAATGAGACGATGCCGGCGCTGCCCCCGCTCGACGAGCAGGCCGCTACCGTGGCCGGGACCGGTCCAGCCTCCGCCGGCTGGCCGCGTCCAGCCGGCGCGTCGCTTCGCGGTAAGACAAGCCGGACATCCGGTCGGCGTGGGCCTCGACGAACGCGATCGTCAGCTCGGGCTGGCGTGTCGAGATCTCGCGCAACTGCCAGCCGATTGCCTTGCGGATGAAGAAGTTCTTGTCCTGCAGCAACTCGGACATCGTGTCCCGCAGCTCCGACCACTGACCCTGCTCCTTACGGAACGGCAGCAGATGCCCCAGAATCGACAGCCGCCTCAGCCAGAGGTTGCGGTGCCGGGACAGCTTGCGCAGCGCCCGGTAGTGCTGCGGGAAAGCCAGCAGCAAGGGTCCCACACAGCGGCTGGCGATCGTGTCCAGCTCGGCCCAGCCGGTCGCCGAGCCGGCCCAGCGCATGGCATGCTTCCAGTCGCTGGCAAACAGTTCCTGGCGCGCCATGTATTGCCAGAGTCCCAACGCGATCATCCGCAGGTCCAGCACCTCACTGCTCCAGAGCTGATCCAGTAGCTTGCGCTGCTGCCTGGCCCCGCACAGGAGAAACGCCTCCTTGAATTTCCGGGAGAGTTGCTTTGAGCGAACAGCCGTCACCCCCCAGCAGGTCAAAGATGTCTTGTGATAGGCCTTGTCATGGATAGCCCGCTGGGCGTCTCCCTGAGCCTTGACCTCACGCTGGAGCTGGGCCAGAGAGATCGCCGCCATCAACGCTTCTCCTTGGCGCGCGCCTTCCACCAGCTGTTCCAGAAAGCGACCAGCTTGCTGCGACCAGGCTCGAGTCGAGCCAGGTCGACAGTCACCTGGGGTTCGACCTGCGTCAGCCCACGCAAGCACCGGTCGAGAACCTCCACGACGTAGGTACTCTTCTCCCGGGCCAGCTGGTCGACCAGGGGCTGGATCACCTGCTCTAGCCGGCCTAGACGCACGACCGCCATCACGATCGCGCCACGAACGGCCTCTTCATTATCGGTTGTCATCCGAGCCAGCATCGCTGGCACAGATTCCGAATCTCCTATCTTGGCCAGCACCGCCACGGCGTAGGTGCGGACGAACTTGTCCGGATCACGCAGCCCGGCCAGAGCCAGCGCCCGATCCTCCTTGTGGGCCAGACCCAACAGGAGCTTGTAACCCGTTCTCCGGACCTCGACATCCCGCAGCTCAAGAAAGGGCGCCAGCTCCTCCACACTGCGTACCTTGAGCAGCCTGCGCAGCCAGAGACGTCCAATCGATCGGCGCATCGCGGCGATCCGGCTGCGCGTCACCTCCGCCTCACGTCCAGGCAGCTTGGCAACCAGCGCCGCTGCACGTTCCAGATCCGTCTCGACCCGTTCCAGATCTCGCTTTCGGGCATACGCCGAGGCTCGGTTGATATAGCCCTGCACGTAGTCCGGGTCGACCTTCAACGCCGCGGTGTAATCCGCAATCGCACCGTCCAGGTCGCCTTTCAGTGCACGAACCGACCCCCGATTGGCCCACGCGCCAAGATGCTTGGGGTCCAGTGCCAGGGCCTGGGTGAAGTCGGCGAAGGCCTTGTTCAGCGCCTTCCCCATGATCCAGACGTTACCCCGATTGAAATAAGCCCGGGCCAGCTTGGGTGCCCGCTGAATGGCGGCGTCACAATCCTCCCGCGCCTCGTCGAGCCGACCCATCCGCGCCCTCGCCAGCCCAGCCGCCAGATAGCCTTCCGGGCTGTCCGCGGCCAGTGTTATCGCCTTCAGCGCGACAGCCAGCGCCTCAGTATGTTTGCCAGCCGCACACAGCCGGGCGCTCTGAGCAATCAGTTCACGCTCGAGATCCGGCGTGGGGGCCGGTTTTGCCTTGGGCCCGGGGTCGACTGCTGGCTCCTTGTTCCGGGTCGGCCTCGCCGGCGGTAGCGGCTTGCCCGCCGGCGAAGCACTCAGCTTCGGGGAGCGAGCAGGTTTGGAGACCGGAGCCGTCGTCGGGTTGGAAGCCGGAGCTGTCTTGGGCTGGGCCGACGGCACGGGCAACGGCGCCGGCTTGGAGCCCGCTGAAGACGAGGCTGCTGACCTCGAATTCCGCGTGCCGGCGGACGGCTGCTCTCCGCATCCGACCAGGCAGAGTATCAGAAGGAGTGACCTCGTTCTCACGGGGCGGGATGGTACT
>PVBE010869260.1_pt1 | contig 10946 bp, 8 predicted proteins | sample 1631181 | NCBI WGS metagenome assembly PVBE01 (sample SAMN08397723, study PRJNA350692) | Marine metagenome, whole genome shotgun sequencing project. | isolation source: water | place: Pacific Ocean | collected 2012-04 | reverse complement strand
TAAGGAAACCAATTAGAAACGACTGCCAAATTAATTCCTTGTTAAATTTTCTTAGCCCTAATAATAGAAAAAACCCAACAAACCAAACCAATCCAATAATCCTGCCTAATTGTCTATGTCCCCACTCCCACCAATAAATAACCTTGAACTCAGATAGAGACATATCAGAATTTTGGAGTTTAAATTCGGGTATTTCGCTATATTTTTGAAATTCTATCAACCAGCCTTCAACGGAAATTGGCGGTAATGCTCCAGTTAATGGTTTCCATTCAGTTATAGACAAGCCAGAATCGGTTAACCTGGTTAAGCCACCCAAGATTACCATTGAAAACACCAGCGCAAACAAGATATAGAGCCAAAGGCGTACATAATTCATTACAAAACTTTCATTCTCAAAAATTTAAATACCAACCCAAAAACTTTTTTTTGTAACAATACCATGCATCCTAAAACATAATAAACTCAACATCTTTACTTTTTTCTTTCCTCTGACAAAGCTCTAATTAATCCATGAAGAAACCGAATATCAGATGAATTTAATGGGAGTTTCGAAAATAAATTATGAAGGTACAATTTTAAGCTTTTTTCTTTATCCTGGGGCCAAAAATACCCCTTTGCATCTAAATTCAATATTAATCGCTTCATAAGCTGATCTATTTCTTCTTTTGAAGCTGATGAATATATATTTTTTGTTCGACTTAGCGATGGCTCACTCTTTGTTCCTTGAAACCATTCATAAGCAAAGAGCATAACACACTGAGATAAATTAATTGATGTACAAACATTTGAAGTATTCAGAAAGACAATTTTATCTGCAAAAGCTATATCCTCATTACTCAAACCTGACTGCTCAGGACCAAATAAAAATCCAACATTTAAATCTTTGTCTAATAAGTTTTTACATTCTGAAATTGATTCACCTAAAGAAATTTCTTTCTTATCCAATTTCCGCTCTCTGGCAGAGGAAGCAAATACATAATGCATATCTTGACATGCCTCTTGAACACTATCAAAAATAAGTGCGCTGTCCAATACCGATCCAGCTCCTGAAGCTAAAGCTTTTGCCTTAGGATTCGGCCATCCGTCCCTGGGATTAACTATTCTAAGGTTATCAATACCGAAATTCAGCATCGCCCGTGCGGCAGATCCAATATTCTCACCCATTTGGGGGCGCACCAAAATAAAAATAGGCTTCAAAATTACTCCTATACTTTCCCTAACAACCATAATAATTAAGGACAAAAAGTTAGAAAAGCTTAAAAACGTTTACAATAATTTTCGCCAAACATTAATCAGTTTTATGCGAAATAATCAATTTATAACCTTTATATTTTATAAATACTAATATAAGAGGTGATTAGCTTTTTTATATAAAACAAGGTCAAATAATGGGAAAAATTAAAGTAGAAAATCCGGTTGTGGAAATAGATGGCGATGAAATGACCCGGATAATATGGGATTATATAAAACAAAAATTAATTGTACCTTATTTAGATGTAGACCTTAAATATTTTGACTTAGGAATTGAAGAAAGAGATCGGACAAACGACCAAATAACAATTGACGCTGCGGAAGCAATAAAAGAAATAGGGGTCGGTGTTAAATGTGCCACAATTACTCCAGACGAAGCGCGAGTAGATGAATTTAAATTAAAATCGATGTGGAGGTCTCCTAATGGCACAATACGAAATATCCTTGGAGGAGTGGTATTCAGAGCTCCAATTATTTGCAAAAATGTACCTAGACTTGTCCCAGGCTGGAACAAGCCAATAGTTATAGGAAGACATGCATACGCTGACCAATATAGGGCGACCGATTTTTTATTTCCTGGAAAGGGCAAGTTATCATTAAAATTTGTAGGAGATGATGGAAAGATAATAGAAAAAGAGGTTTTTGAAGCCCCTTCTGCTGGAATTACCATGGCAATGTATAATCTAGACCAGTCTATTATAGACTTTGCAAGAGCGTCTCTCAATTATGGTCTGAGAATGAATTGGCCAGTTTACTTATCAACAAAAAATACAATTCTTAAAGCCTACGACGGAAGGTTTAAAGATCTATTTCAAAAGGTTTATGAGGAAGAGTTTGAAGAGCAGTTTAAAAAATCAAATATTACTTATGAGCATAGGCTGATTGACGACATGGTTGCTTGCGCATTGAAATGGGAAGGAGGCTTTGTATGGGCATGCAAAAACTATGATGGCGATGTCCAATCCGACACTTTAGCACAAGGCTTTGGTTCTCTTGGATTGATGACAAGTCAATTAATGAGCCCAGATGGCAGCATTGTCGAGGCTGAAGCAGCTCACGGAACTGTTACCCGGCATTATCGTCAATATCAGCAAGGCAAAGAAACTTCTACTAATTCAATAGCATCAATATTTGCGTGGACAGGAGGTCTTAAACATAGAGCCAAGCTGGACAAAAATAATGAATTGGCTAAATTCTCTGGAATTTTAGAATCCACAGTTATAGATACCGTCGAAGAAGGTTTCATGACAAAGGACCTTGCTCTATTGGTAGGACCTGAACAAAAATGGCTAACAACTACCCAATTTTTAGATAAGGTTGATCAGTACTTTCAAGTCAATTTATCAAAAGTTACTTAGAACAAACTTATTTGGAATTGATATATGCTGCAATCTCTTCTAAGGCAGCAGAAATTCCAGACGGATTAGATCCTCCAGCCTGAGCAAAATCAGTCCTACCACCGCCTCCTTGCCCCCCACACGCCTTGCTTGCCAACCTGGCAATATCTACGGCTGAAACTCGGTCTTCTAAATCTAAAGTTGCACCAACAGTAATCATAACCTTATTATCAGTTTTTGAAAAAATTATGACTATAGATTTCTTTAGGTTAGATTTTTTCTTATCAAGCAAAGATCTAATGTCTTTAATTGGTAAATCTTCAACTACTTTACTTAAAAGCTTTATCCCTTTGATTTCAATCGCTTTATCTAAACTTGAATCTCCAGCTTCCAAATCATGATTTACTGAATTCAACTTAATTTTCAAATTTGATATTTCCTGTTGATTTAACTTTCTTTCAGTTAAAAGGGCATCTACTCGGTCTAGTAATTTATCAGATGTAGTCCTTAGATGATCAGAAAGATTTGTCACTATATTTAACATTCCAAGACTATAATCTATCGCCATTTGACCAGTTAAGGCTTCAATTCTTCTAACTCCACCAGACGAAGCAACTTCAGCAGTAATTATAAAATATCCAATATCTCCTGTATAATTAACGTGAGTTCCGCCACAAAGTTCAACCGAGTAGGAATTGCCAGAAAAACCTAAGGAAGAATTTTCTCTTTTGCCAATTGAAACAACCCTCACATCATGCTCATATTTTTCTCCAAACAAAGCCCTAGCGCCCAACTTTTTAGCTTTTTCAAGATCAAGAATATTTGTCTCTACTTTCGAATTTTGCCTAATAAGAGTATTTACTTCATTTTGAATTTTTTCTATTTCAACACTAGAAACAGGCGCATTGTGAGAGAAGTCAAATCTCAAACGGTCGCTAGAATTTAACGACCCCCTCTGCTCTACATGCTGCCCTAAATTATTCCGAAGTGCTTCGTGTAAGATATGCGTTGCGGAATGATTTGCTCTGATTTTAAATCTATTGGATTCTTCCACTGATAATTTAAGAGTCTGTCCAACTGAAATTTCACCTTCTGTCACTGCCACTTCATGAATAACAAAACCTCTAATATTAAAAACATTCTCAACTTTTCCCGTCCCTGTTGAAGATTTAATGACCCCTTTGTCTCCAACCTGACCACCAGATTCTCCAAAAAAGGGAGTTTGATTGCAAAGCATTTGAGCAGTTTCGCCTCCCTTAACTTTACTGACTTCAGATCCGCTAACATTGAATGACATGATCAATCCCTCACATTGCAATTGATCATACCCAAGAAATTCAGTTTTTTCATTATTCTCAATTATCTTTAACCATGCCTTGTCTTCAGAAATACTTCCACTTCCAGACCAAGCATTTCTTGCCCGTTCCTTTTGTGCCTTCATTTCAGCTTCATAACCATCCAAGTCAACAGTCATATTCTTTTCTCTTAAAGCATCTTGAGTTAAGTCAAGAGGAAACCCAAATGTATCATATAATTTAAAAGCAATTTTCCCATCAAGGACTTGCCCATTCCCTAGATCCCTAATCTCACTTTCTAACAAACTAAGACCCTTATCTAAAGTTGTAATAAATTTGCTTTCCTCAGCATGCAAGGCCTTCTCTATTAAAGACTGATTGCTGTTAAGTTCAGGAAAAGCCCCACCCATTAAATCAACCAATTTTCCAACTAACTTATGAATAAATGGTTCATTTATATTCATTAAATTTCCATGTCGCATGGCACGCCTTAAAATACGCCTTAAAACATAACCTCTGCCTTCACTCGAAGGCATAACCCCATCAGCTATCAAAAACGCCGCTGAACGCAAGTGATCTGAAATAACTCTATGGTGATTTTTGGAAACACCATCTGGATCGGTTGAGCTAATTTTTGCTGATTCCTCTATTAAAGCTCGCATTAAGTCGGTATCGTAGTTATCGTGCTTTCCCTGAAGTATAGCTGCCATTCTTTCTAAACCCATACCCGTATCAATTGAAGGCTTAGGAAGATTTTCTCGTAACCCTCCTTCCATTTGATAAAATTGCATAAAAACCAAATTCCAAATTTCAACAAACCTATCACCATCCTCATTTTTGGATCCTGGAGGTCCGCCCTCAATTTTGTCACCATGATCATAAAAAATTTCAGAACAAGGCCCACAAGGCCCAGTAGGCCCCATAGACCAAAAATTATCGGAGGTATTTATTCGAATAATTTTATTTTCACTTATCCCAGCATAACTTTTCCATAAATTGACCGCCTCATCATCATCATGAAACACAGTGACTAGAAGCTTTTCTTTGGGAAGTCCAAATTCCTTGGTGACCAGGTCCCATGCCAATGGAATCGCTCTTTCTTTAAAATAATCACCAAAGGAAAAATTTCCTAGCATCTCAAAAAATGTATGATGTCTTGCTGTATACCCTACATTATCGAGATCATTGTGTTTCCCGCCAGCCCTTACACATTTTTGTGAAGTTACCGCTCGCGGAATATCTCTAGTCTCGTCGCCTGTAAAAACATTTTTAAATTGAACCATCCCTGAATTTGTAAACATCAGGGTGGGATCATTCATGGGAACCAAGGGTGAACTTTGAACTTCCTCATGATTATTCTTTATAAAATAATCTATGAATTTTGACCTGATTTCATTTAATTTTGCCATAAGTCTAATTCCAAATATTTCATTATTTAATTAATATAGTCTTTATTTAATTAAATAAGTTTCAAATATATTAAGGAAATAACTTATTTTGACATGCCACGCAAATGATTAAAGGAATGACTTAAATCGATTTTTTTCTGGGACAACTATTCTACCCATAATTGCCCCAAACTTTAGTCTGCCTATCCCTCTTTTTCAACTGGAGGTTCAACTTCTTTTATTTCTTCAGCTATATCTTTTCCGCTATCTCTTATTTGCTTTTCAATAGATTGAGCGATTTCAGGATTGTCTTTCAAAAAGATTTTTGCATTTTCCCTACCTTGACCAATTCTCTCATCCTTATATGAAAACCAGGAACCTGACTTTTCTACAAAACCTAAATTAACGCCTATGTCCAAAAGCTCGCCTGTTTTTGATATTCCTTCTCCATACATTATATCAAATTCAACTTGCTTAAAGGGAGGGGCTACCTTATTTTTTACAACCTTTACTCTAGTTGCATTTCCAACTACTTCATCTCTATCTTTTAATGCGCCGATACGCCTTATATCCAGCCGAACAGAAGAGTAAAATTTTAAGGCATTACCCCCCGTGGTAGTTTCAGGACTTCCAAACATAACCCCAATTTTCATTCGAATCTGATTTATGAAAATGACCATACAATTTGATCTATTAATAGAACCGGTTAATTTTCGCATAGCTTGACTCATCAATCTAGCTTGCGCCCCAACTTGTGCATCACCCATATCACCTTCCAACTCAGATCTTGGTGTTAATGCGGCAACACTATCAACAACAACCACTGATACAGCTCCTGACCGTACTAATGTTTCTGTAATTTCAAGAGCCTGCTCCCCTGCATCTGGCTGAGAAATTAACAAATCATCCAAATTCACTCCAAGTTTTCGAGCATAATTTGGATCCAGCGCATGCTCCGCATCTACAAAAGCACATACCCCACTTTTTTTCTGCTCTTCTGCTATCACATGCAATGCTAGTGTCGTCTTTCCTGAACTTTCTGGGCCAAATATTTCAATTATTCTTCCTTTTGGCAATCCGCCTATACCTAGTGCTAAGTCTAGACCAATAGATCCAGTAGATATCGCTTCAATATCGGATACAGGATTATCTTGCCCCAACTTCATTATGGAGCCTTTCCCAAAACTTCTTTCAATTTGCGATAATGCTGTTTCTAATGCCTTTTCTTTATCCATTCCCTGTCTTTCTGATAAGTTTACAAGTGTCGCCATTTTTCTTCCTTATTTCACAACTATTCTATTTCATCAACTGATATAGAAAAAGTTCATATTAAATTATTTTGTTCTATATATGTTCTATTTTTACTTATAGATCAAAACGTGAACAAATCAACAAAATTATTTATTTTTTTTTAAAATAGAAAGAAAAAAGCCATCCCCACCCTCCAATGGCGAAATAAATTGCTCTCTCTCTAAGCAATAATCATTATTGTTTTTTAAGAATCTTGAAATGACTTCACCATTTTCTTCATCTAACAAAGAGCAAGTAATATAGAAAATTAGCCCACTTTTATTTACATAACTCGCAACCTGATTAAGAATACTATATTGAATCTCTGTTAATTTATTTATCTCGGAAAGAGTTAAATTCCATTTTGTAAATGGATCTCTCCGCCATGTTCCACTACCGGAACATGGAGCATCGACTATCACAGCATCAAATGATTTTCCGAAGAGCATTCTATCATCTAAAAACTTAATCTTTGCACAAGCTCGCTTTGCTCTAATTTTGAAAGGCTTTAACCTTGAAGAATTTAAATCATATGCATAGAGCTCTATATTGTTCGAGAAATGTGAGGCCAATGCTAAGCTTTTGCCACCACCACCAGCACAAAAATCTAAAATTGACATACCTTCTTTAACAACAATATTATTTACTACTTGCTGCGAGCCTAAGTCCTGAAATTCAAATAAACCTTCTGAAAAATGTTTCGAAAGCTTGAGCTTATTGGAAGCATTCAAAACCTTTAATGCGTCCCTATTTTTAATTTGTGGCTCAATTTCAAACCCCTCAGCCTTTAACTTTGAAGTCAAGTCTTTTGTAGAAATTTTGATTTTATTTGCCCTTATAAAAACAGATGCCCGCTTCAGAAATAATTCCATTATTTTTGAAAAATCTTTCCCCAATGACCTCTTCAATGACTTATCTAAAAAATCTGGGTAGCTATATTTTACTGGATCTTCCCTTATAGCCTCCCTTTTTAAAGATTTATTTGATAAAATATTGCGCTCAGTGTCAGATAGCAGTTGCAGATCAAAATCTCTGCTTCCAAAAAAAATATTAAAATCAGTTAAATGATCATTATGGTAGTGATCATACAAAAAAGACAGAACTAAATTTCTACCATCACCCTTACTCTCCTTATTACTCCATCTATGTAAGAGATACCTTTTATTCCTTAAACAGTAATAAACTATGTCTCGAATTTTTCGCCTATCTTTGGAGCCAGCAAATCGGTTTTGGCGCCCCCAATTAATTAAAACTTTTAGAGACATTTCAGAAGATACAAGGGTCTCTAATATTTCCTGTGCTGATCTAAATTGTGCAGAAGGTCTCATTTAAAATACCTTTCCGAATTTAATTACTCACCTCTATAATTCGGAGCTTCCCTAGTTACCTGAACATTATGCACATGACTTTCTTCAAGACTAGAGTTAGAAATCTTAATAAACTCACATTTTGAGCTCATTTCCTCTAAATATCTCACTCCCGTATATCCCATAGAGGCCCTTAGGCCTCCCATCATTTGATGAAGAACATTTCCTACTGGACCTTTATACGGAACTTGGCCTTCAACCCCCTCAGGCACTAGCTTTTCCTCCAAAACTTCTTTTTGAAAATATCTATCGGCCGAACCGCGAGCCATAGCACCCAAAGATCCCATGCCTCGATAAGCTTTGAATGTCCGACCTTGATATAAAATAAGATCCCCAGGTGCTTCATCTGTTCCAGCCAAAATAGAACCTGCCATAATACAAGAAGCTCCAGCGGCAATTGCTTTAGCAAAATCTCCTGAGAATTTTATTCCCCCATCAGCAATTATAGTATGTCCGGTTTTTTGCGCCTCCTTAGCACAGTTTAATATAGCAGTTAATTGAGGTACACCGACTCCAGATACTACTCTTGTAGTACATATAGAACCTGGCCCAACCCCTACCTTTACTGAATCAGCCCCTGCTTCTATAAGAGCACCTGTACCCTTGGCTGTAGCGACATTTCCTGCAATGACCTTTGCTTTAGGAAAATTACTTTTTACAAGCTTAACAGCTTTAAGAACTTGGTCAGAATGACCATGTGCCGTATCAATTACTATAAAATCAACCCCACTTTCAATAAGCCTCGAAGACCTTTCAAAACCTTCTTCTCCCACGGTTGATGCTGCAGCTACGCGGAGCTTGCCCTCTTTGTCTTTTGTCGCCAATGGATTCAATATAGCGCCCTCGAGATCCTTTATTGTAATCAGTCCAATTAATTCATTATCTTTCTTAACTATCGGGAGTTTTTCAACTCTTCGCTCAGCCATTATTTTTTTGGCAATAGATGGATCAGATCCAGAATTTATTGTTGCAAGATTTTTCTTTGTCATAATAGTTGAGATTTTCAACTGTTCATCAGAGGAGAATCTCATATCTCTGTTTGTTAAAATACCAACCAGTTTATTTTCATCATCAACCACGGGAAACCCAGTAATATTAAATTCTTTCTGCAGAGCTCTGGCCTCACGAACTGTCTGATGCTCTCTTAGAGTTATTGGATTGCTGATAACACCACTTTCAAAGCGCTTCACCTTCCTAACCATTTTAGCTTGTTCCTCTATACTCATATTGCGATGTATAACTCCCAATCCTCCAAATTGAGCCATTGCTGTTGCCATTTCAAATTCAGTCACCGTATCCATCGCTGAAGACATAATTGGTACATTAAGTTTTATTCCCTTAATTAACTCTACTGAAGTTGAAACTTCTCCAGGCACTACATCGGAAGCAGCTGGCACTAGCAACACATCATCAAAAGTTAACCCTTCAGAAATTTCCATTATAAACACCCTATGCTTTTTATCTTACAAAATGCTTTTAGGCCCTAAATCCAATAGCAACAACATATTTTTCTGAACTATCTTTTCTACTTGCAGGGGGCTTAAAATTAATTACTTTTTCAAATTTTATTTTAAGCAGTTTCTGTAATTCTGGCTCTGCACCACCAGAAAGAACCTTAGCTACAAACACTCCTCCCCGTTTCAATACATGGTCTGCAAAAAATGCTGCCGACTCACACAATGCCATTATCCTCAAATGATCAGTTTTCTTGTGCCCTGAAGAACTAGATGCCATATCTGACAAGACAATATCTACGTTATTTATTTTCAACTTGTCTATCAAATCGATTGGATCTATGTCCAAGAAATCAATTTTATAAAACTCCAAACCAGGAATAGCCTCTGGTTCATTTAGATCTATTCCTATAACTCTACCCAGCGAATTAAGAGCATTTTTTTCATCCTTGGAACAAACTTTTTCTAATGCCACTTGCGACCACCCTCCAGGACTGCAACCAAGGTCAATAACCGTCATTCCAGATTTTAAAAGATTAAATCTTTCATCTATCTCGATAAGTTTAAATGCAGCCCTAGATTTATACCCAATCGATTTGGCTTTTAGCACATAAGGGTCATTGAGTTGCCTTTGCAGCCATCTAGTAGAAGAAATTTTTCGACCTTTTGCAGTTTTCACTTTTACGGCAAGCGGTCTTGCATTTGATGACATTCGCTTCACTTACTTATACTTTATTTTTTTTAAATTTGACGGCATTTTTCCTAATTAATGTATGAAGGATTCCATCACGAAGTCCTCTATCTGCTATACACATTTGCTTGCCAGGCCAGCTACTTAGTATAGCCTGAATTATTGCTAAACCTGGTATTATCAGATCGCAACGACTGTCACCAATCGCAGGGTTCTTCTTCCTTCCTGAAGAACCCATTTTAAAAAGATTTTTTATTACTTCCTCAACTTCTTCAGCTTTTAACTCAAGACCATCAACTTGGTCTCTATCATATTTTTTTAAACCTAAATGAACAGCTCCTATTGTAGTAATAGTACCAGAGGTACCTATGACCTGAACATCTAGATTTCGCGATAAATAGAAATCACTATTATACGGCAAAAATGAAGATAAATGATCCTCAAAATCACACACCATTAGAGCAAATTTCACTCCATCTTCCTCAATGTCAAAATACTTCTGGCTTAGAGTAGAAACCCCTAAGGGAATAGATAGCCAGTCTATTACTTCAGCTTGCCCATTCGCAACATTTGATTTTTTAGGAATATTTTTTGCTAATGAATGTGGTATATTTTTTTTAAATTTAAGGTTGAGAAGCTGATCTAACCTATCATCTTGGCAGCTAGTTTTAAATTTAAGCCATACTAATTCCGTTGAGCCTCCACCTATATCAACCACTAAAACATTGTCAAATTTCTCCTCTTCTTACTGCTTTAATAATTCCTTTTTCTGACAAAGACTTTCTTTCTGCCGGTAACAAACCTCCGTACACACCAAATCGAGCCATTGTGGGCATTTTGCTTTCTGCCTCTAATGCTGCGGTAAGGCATTCG
>PVBE010385703.1_pt1 | contig 10946 bp, 6 predicted proteins | sample 1631181 | NCBI WGS metagenome assembly PVBE01 (sample SAMN08397723, study PRJNA350692) | Marine metagenome, whole genome shotgun sequencing project. | isolation source: water | place: Pacific Ocean | collected 2012-04 | reverse complement strand
GCATTTATTGATATTGCAAATGAGCGAGCACCTAAAGGAGCAACCTTTGAACGGGTCGACGCTAGAGAAATGACGTTTTTCAACGAATACGATGCTGTCATTTCATTATGCCAGGGGGCATTTGGTCTAGCTGGTGACCCCAATGCTTCCATCGCCTCTCAGGATCAAGACGGGGTAATTCTCGGGAGGATGGCAGATGCACTAAACTCCGGAGGGAAGATGGCCCTGACGGCATTCTCATCATATTTCCAAGTACGGTACCTTGAAGAGAGAGACACCTTTTTCCCTGCGCAAGGGGTAAATAGCGAGATAACCAGGATCCGGAATCAAGACGGAGAGGAGATCGAAAGAAAACTGCTGACCAGTTGTTTTACTCCGCGTGAACTGCGTCTCCTGATAGATAAAGCTGGGTTAACGCTACTTTCGATGCATTCCGTGTCTCCTGGAAAATATCGGGCAGGGCCATTGACCATTGATGACCCAGAAATACTATTAATAGCTCAAAGATAAATCCCCTTTCTGCTTCCAACGTGGTTGCCACTGCAATAGCTACTGATAGCCTGAATAAGTTGCTGATTATCCAGCATCGAACTGCAGAAATTCCTGCTAGCCGCTCAGGCGGCTTGTCCTTATTGTCTAGAGAAACAACCCAATGTCCGATACAAACACAGAAACCAACATATTGCCAGAAGATTACACTCCGCGAGAAATAGCGGTGAATGACTTAGGAAGCCAAACATTAGATGACGCCTTTGAGGCATCCATGGTCCAAGTCGAAGATGGCCAGCTTGTAGCTGGCAGCGTAGTCAAAATCGACAGAGAGGAAGTTCTGTTAGACATCGGATTTAAATCAGAAGGAGTTATCCCTAGAAAAGAGCTATCGATTCGAAATGATGTACCTCCAAGTGAGCTAGTTTCATTAGGGGATCAGCTCGAAGCCCTAGTTATCCAGAAAGAAGATAAGGAAGGTCGTCTGATCCTTTCGAAGAAAAGGGCGCAGTATGAAAAAGCATGGGGTGATGTCCAAAGAGTCAAAGAGGCCGACGGCATGGTTAAGGGGCTCGTTATTGAAGTAGTCAAAGGCGGGTTGATAGTCGATATAGGATTAAGAGGTTTTCTCCCAGCATCCTTAGTAGAACTTCGAAGAGTGAGAGATCTTCAGCCATATATCGGAATGGAGCTCGAAGCAAAAATAATTGAATTAGATAAAAATCGAAATAACGTTGTACTGTCTCGCAGGGCTTTCCTTGAAGAAACACAAAAAGAGCAGCGTGAAGAGTTCTTGGATCTGCTCAAACCAGGGGAGCGAAGAAAAGGCGTTATCTCCTCGGTTGTGAACTTTGGTGCATTCGTTGATCTAGGCGGAATGGATGGGCTCATCCATGTATCAGAACTCTCTTGGCAGCATGTGGACCACCCATCGGCAGTTGTGACCATCGGAGATGAAGTTGACGTCGAAGTTCTCGAAGTCGACCTTGACCGTGAGCGCATAAGCCTATCGCTAAAAGCAACGCAGAAGGACCCATGGAAAGAATTTGCCGACAGTCACCGTGTGGGTGAACTTGTCTATGGACGGGTCACTAAGCTAGTGCCGTTCGGCAGCTTCGTTCAAGTAGGTGACAACATTGAGGGTCTGGTTCACATCTCAGAAATGTCTGAGCATCATGTTGAGCTTCCAGAACAAGTAGTTACCCCAGGCGAAGAACTATGGGTCAAAATCATCGAGATAGACCTTGAAAGAAGAAGGATAAGTCTTTCCGTCAAGCAAGCTGCCGAGGGAGGTGTCGTGGCAGAAGAGTACCAAGAGCACTTCGGAGAGCAGAACTACGACACCGAAGGAAACTACATTGGTACAGCTATCGAATTAGATCCTGAAGCTGCTGCCGAACTTGATGAGGCTTGGTCTGCGTATGAGCAAAGCGAGCAAGCCCGACTCATGGGTGACGATGGCGTTGAAGACGCAGAAGAGTTACCAGAGTAACTCCCCACACTGCAAATGGCTGAGTTTGCGATAACTGGAGGCATCGGTTCAGGGAAGTCAACTGTTGCAGCTGCCCTAGAGACAAAGGGAGCGAAATTAGTCGACGCCGATGAGGTAGTTCGAGATTTACAACAATCTGGCGGCGAAATATTCGTCAATCTTGTCCAGGCATTTGGAGACGTAATTGTCACTAAGAATGGTGAACTAGATCGTCAGAAGCTTGCTGATATAGCTTTTTCTGACCCTAAGGAGCTCGAAAGGCTAAACAAAATTGTTCATCCAGCCGTAGGTGAAGAGATGAAAAAAAGAAGAGACGACTTTGTCCGCCAAGGCCAAATTGTTCTAATAGATATTCCGCTGCTGGTAACTCCGGAAGGTAACCTCGCTCGAAAAGAATATGAAGAATTCGCAGGGAAAATCGTTGTTGATTGCGATGAGAAAACTGCTGTATCCCGACTAGTCGAATTTAGAGGTTTCAGAGACGATGACGCATGGGCAAGAATCGACAAGCAAGCCAGTCGAGATCAGCGACTTAAATTCGCAGATTTTGTGATCGATAATAATGGAGATAATGCGTCACTCGAACCTCAAATAGAGGAGTGCTGGTACTGGATGACCTCACTCGTTTCCGAAGAATGATTTGGCTATGATCCAGTAATGGTCGAACGTTCATCTGGAGTTCCATTTAAAGTCGCGGCAGACTTTAACCCCGCTGGAGATCAACCCCAGGCAATACAAAAATTATCGGATGGCATTATAGAAGGAAAACGATTCCAGACGCTTTTAGGAATCACAGGATCTGGGAAAAGCGCAACAATAGCTTGGACTATAGAAAAAACGCAACGCCCAACTTTGGTAATAGCTCCGAACAAGTCACTAGCCGCGCAGCTCGCAAATGAACTTAGAGAATTTTTCCCCAATAATCGCGTCGAGTACTTCGTTAGTTACTACGACTACTACCAACCTGAAGCCTATATGCCGGCAAGCGATACGTACATAGAAAAAGATTCATCAGTGAATGATGAAATAGACAGGCTTAGGCATGCATCAACATCGGCGCTCTTAACGCGTAGGGACACCATTATCGTTGCGTCAGTTTCTTGTATCTACGGACTTGGATCTCCACAGGAATATATGACGCAGCTTCTCGTGGTTAGATCTGGCGAAGAATATGACCAGCGAGACGTCCTCCAACAGTTGATAGGTATGCAATATGACCGCAATGATGTAAACCTTGTTCGAGGTAACTTTCGGGTGCGAGGAGATTCAATTGAAATCCATCCTGCTTATGAAGAGAATGTGGTAAGAATAGAATTCTTCGGTGATTCTGTAGACCGGATTAGAATTCTTGATCCTCTGACAGGAGAAAAGGTCTCCGAAGTAGATGAAATCATCATCTTTCCTGCAACCCATTACGCTGCTAGCGCTGAACGTCTTAAGAGGGCTATTGGTGGGATTGAAGAAGAACTGCAGTCGCAATTGCAAAAGTTTACTGCAAATGATCAACTGCTTGAAGCGCAACGGCTTCGCATGCGAACAGAACATGATCTTGAAATGATGGGTGAGGTTGGATTCTGCAGTGGAATTGAAAATTATTCGATGCACATTGATGGGCGCCAACATGGTGACCCTCCGTATACCCTGCTTGATTATTTCCCCGATGATTTTCTATGTGTGTTGGATGAATCTCATGTAGCAGTTCCGCAGCTTCATGGACAATATGCCGGTGATCGGAGTCGAAAAGAAACTCTTATTGAACATGGATTTCGCCTCCCATCAGCTGCAGATAACCGCCCTCTTCAATTTAATGAAATTATGGACCGCTTAAATCAGGTCGTGTTCCTTTCAGCTACACCCGGAAAGCACGAATTGGAAGTCTCTGAACAAGTTGTCGAACAAATAATACGACCCACAGGGCTGGTTGACCCCGAGGTTATTGTTAAACCGACATCGGGGCAGATTGACGACCTTATCGAATTAGTAAATGGTCGAATTTCAAGAGGTGAACGTGTGTTAGTTACAACCTTGACTAAGAAAATGTCTGAGGATCTCACTGACTACCTTCTTGAAATTGGAATTCGTGTTCGTTATCTCCATAGTGATATTGACACTCTTGAACGTATTGAAATACTTCGCGACCTTCGATTAGGCGAGTTTGATGTACTTGTGGGGATTAATTTACTTCGTGAAGGACTTGACCTCCCTGAAGTATCGCTTGTTGCCATATTAGATGCAGACAAAGAGGGCTTTCTTAGAAGCGAAACTTCGTTAGTTCAGACAATAGGTAGAGCTGCTCGAAACGTAGCCGGCCAAGTTGTCATGTATGCAGACCAAGTTACAGATTCGATGCAACGGGCAATATCTGAAACGAATAGACGAAGAAAAATCCAGATTGAACACAACCAAAAACATGGAATTGACCCACAAACAATTCGTAAGGCCGTTACAGATATTCTTGCAATGATTCGCCCAGATGCATCTGGAGCTCCCGTTCCTGGTGCCAACAGTCGTTCAAGGGCAATGGACAGCCAGCGAAGAATAATCGAGGATTCAAGAGAAATGCCAGAAGCCCAGCTTCAGCGTCTAATTCTGACTCTAGAGGATGAGATGAATACAGCTGCGGGCGAACTTCGATTTGAATATGCTGCGAGATTACGTGACGAAGTTCGTGATCTGAAGCGTGAACTGCGAGACATGTCCTAGGGATCAAATCTTCTATGCTTAGTCCAAGCATGTAGCCATACACTAGCGTCGTAGAGAGAGCCGATAGGAGCCCTATGGGGTTAAAAGCAAGAGTTACTGCAAAGGTCGTTGACCTCTTTTCGCATAGCGAAAAGCCTTTAGAGAACACCAGTTTTCATCAAGGAGACCATGGGCTTTTTGGGCCAGGGTCAGTTAGCTGGGAGGTTCTTGGCGATGTTTCAAGTTTTGTGGGGGGGATACGCGCATTGATGGTGCAGGCGGCGCATCCAGAAGTAGCCGCTGGAGTAGCAGAGCACTCAGCATACAGAGAAGACCCTTTAGGTCGTCTAAGCAGAACAGCCTTTTATGTTACTTCAATGACATATGGGGCTCTCCCCGAAACCGAGCATGCAGTGAAAATGGTACGTCGCGCCCACATGGGGGTCACCGGAACTTCAGAACGTGGTCGACAGTACAGCGCATCTACTCCGGAATATGGGGCGTGGGTGCATAACACGTTAACTTATTCTTTCCTTCACGCTTTCCAAGTATTCAAACGGCCAATGACAGAAGAAGAAGCAAACAGATTTGTTGCGGAGCAATCTCTCATCGGAGAACAAATGGGGGCATCTCCATTGCCCAAAACAGCTAAGGAACTGAGGACTTGGATTACAACTCATCCAGATATAGCGAGATCAGAAGCTATGCGGGAAGCTATAGAATTTCTCCAAGATCCCCCCTTAGGACGAGCGGAGCTTCTTGGTTATCGGATACTTCAACGCGCTGCTGCTACAACGGTGGAGCCACAACTTCAAGAGACATTGGGATTAACGCCTTCGAGGTTCTATTTGCAAGCTGGAAAATGGCTAGTGCGCGCTCTTAGATGGGCTCTACGGTTTAGCCCTTCATGGAAGGCAGCTCTAATCAGAAGCGGCGCGGAATTCGATCCTAAGCTTTTTCGCGATGATGTTTAATTTATGGGTCATTGGGGCAAAGGCTTCGAAGTAGCGGAACTATTTCGCTAGTTGGCTCAAAAGGTCACACACCAGATCGGGATCACTGAAAAACGGAGAGTGGCCACAGTCCCACTCTACAACTGTGTCAGCAAGCGCTGACATTTGACGTTGCGTCTGGGGGTTTATCGCCTCGTCATTTCTGCACAAAACGTATGTCGTCGGATGCTCACGCCATGCTTCTCCGACACCAACGCTCACGGAGTCTATTGGGAATGGACGGAGTAGATTTATCGCATCTCGGGCTATTTGCAGATCAACATCTTTATAGAAAGCAGGTATAACGGCATCTGGCTTGACGGTTGAAAGCAAATTTTCATCGACTTCTATCTTTATCTTTGATTCTTGGGAGGGGTCAGAAGGTGCTCCCATGTTCATGCCATCTTCTAGGAGGATGGCACACAAATAAACAAGATGAGAGACGTTATTCTTGCCTTCCGCAGCCTTAGAGATAACCATTCCGCCATAACTATGCCCCACAAGAATCACCTCTCCATCGGCATAATCCAAAACGTTTGATAAGAACGCAGCGTCGTCGTGGAGGCCAGTAAATGGTAAATCCACACTAGAAACGTTGTAGCCGTCTCCGCTCATTCGCGATTCCACAAGCTCCCAGCACCAGGATCCATGCCATGCACCATGGACTAGAATTATTGACTTCATCCTTCGACAGTACTCCAAAGAAAGCATTCAGGAAATCTATGTCCAGTGCTGACCTTTCCCTATGAGTTGGTTAGATTGTCTATGTGGCAGCAAAACTAATCATTCGTGGGGCGAGAGAACACAACTTGTGCGGAGTTGACTTAGACCTTCCTCGTGACAAGCTCGTAGTCTTTACCGGAATATCTGGATCAGGAAAATCGTCACTTGCGTTCGATACCATTTATGCCGAAGGTCAACGACGATATGTTGAATCCTTGTCAGCATACGCTCGGCAGTTTCTTGGACAGATGGATAAGCCCGACGTTGATTTTATTGAAGGACTGTCTCCAGCGATCTCCATTGACCAGAAAAGCGCCAGCCGTAATCCGCGATCTACTGTTGGGACAATCACCGAGGTCTATGACTACCTCCGACTGCTCTTCGCGCGGATAGGGATACCACATGATCCAGAAACAGGAGAGCGACTTGTCCGCCAAACCCCCCAACAAATAGTCGACAGAATTCTTGGACTTGAGAATGGGATTCGGTTCAGGGTCCTCGCCCCGGTCGTTCGAGGACGGAAAGGAGCGTATGACACGTTAGTTACAGATCTAGCTAAACAAGGCTATACGCGAGCAATTATCGATGGGGTAACCGTCGAATTAGAGGACGTCGCTGGAACAAACGAAGATGGTACGCCGAAATTGCAGCTTGAACGATATGAAATGCACGATATTTCCGTCGTCGTTGATCGCTTAGTGTTGAGAGATGGTATCGAGAGAAGATTGACAGATTCAATTGAAACGGCGCTAGGACTAACAGAGGGAATAGCTCAAGTAGAGGTGTTTAAAGAAGACGAGTCAGAAGAATTATTGACCTTCTCACAGCACTTCAGCCGCCCTAGCGATGGGAAGTCATTTGAAGAATTAGCGCCAAGAAACTTTTCCTTTAACTCGCCATATGGAGCATGTGTTGCTTGTGACGGCTTAGGAACGACCTTCGAGGTTGACCCTCAACTCGTCATTCCGGACCCCTCGTTAACCCTTTTAGAAGGAGCTGTTGCCCCATGGGCCAGAGGCCGAAGCAAATATTTCCAGCTCTTACTGAAATCAGTCGCCGATGATCATGGAATTCCCATGGACAAGGAATGGGAGAAACTACCCGCAAAGTCCAAGAAACTGATCCTTCATGGAGGAAGCAAGAAACGTACAAAAGTTACCTATACGAATCGGTATGGTCGAACAAGAACCTTCAATGCGAACTTTGAGGGAGTCATTAAGTGGCTAAAAAGACGGCACTCCGAAGCGGACAGTGAACGCCAGCGAGAATGGATAGAGGGCTACATGCGAGAAGTCCCCTGCTCTACATGTGAAGGTGCTCGCTTAAAGCCTATGTCGCTGGCTGTAACAATCAACGAAACAAATATTGCCACTATTTGCAGTATGAGCATTAAAGAATCTGCTGCATATCTTGCAGGGCTGGAGCTAGGCGATAGGGACCAGATCATAGCATCACAAGTACTGAAAGAGATCAACGCGCGAATGGGATTCCTACTTGATGTAGGGCTTGACTACCTGTCATTGAATAGGGCTGCAAGCACCTTGTCAGGAGGAGAAGCGCAGCGGATAAGGCTAGCTTCGCAAATCGGATCTGGGCTAGTCGGCGTTCTTTATGTCTTAGACGAACCATCAATTGGCCTGCATCAGCGCGATAACAAACGCCTGATCGAAACCCTTCAACGCCTCCGCGACCTAGGCAATACGGTAATCGTCGTTGAGCACGATGAAGATACCATACGGGTAGCAGATCACGTCGTAGATATAGGTCCAGGTGCTGGCGAACATGGTGGTCAAGTAGTTCATTCCGGGACAGTGGCTCAGCTTAAGAAGAACGCTGCTTCCATTACCGGCAAATATCTGAGTGGGAAAAGAGAAATACCAGTTCCTGCGCTTAGGAGAAAAACAGGTGATGACTGGATCACTATACGAGGCGCCCGAGAACATAACTTGAAAGAAATTGACGCAGAAATACCGTTAGGCTGCTTCGTTGCTGTTACCGGCGTTTCAGGCTCAGGAAAATCTACCTTGGTTAGCGACATCTTACATAAAGCGCTGATGCAGCATATCTATAAGGCAAAAACCCCGCCAGGCCTTCATCGAAAAGTAGAAGGACTTGAAAGCCTCGACAAAATAATCAACATAGACCAACAGCCAATTGGGCGAACACCTCGATCAAATCCTGCAACCTACACCGGAGTGTTTGACCACATTAGAAAACTCTTCGCAAAAACCCAAGAAGCTAAAGTGCGGGGATATCTTCCGGGAAGATTCTCCTTCAATGTCAAGGGAGGCAGGTGCGAAGCTTGTTCAGGGGATGGAACGATAAAGATCGAAATGCACTTCCTCCCTGACGTATACGTTCCATGCGAGATTTGTAACGGGGCCAGATATAACCGAGACACTTTAGAGATTGAATTCAAGGGAAAAAACATTGCAGAGGTACTTGGCTTATCGTGCGAAGAAGCGCTCGAGTTCTTTTCAAACCAGCCACCAATCGCTCGACACATGCAGACGCTTGTGGATGTAGGGTTAGGTTACGTTCGTTTGGGGCAGCCGGCGCCGACACTTTCGGGCGGAGAAGCCCAGCGAGTGAAACTTGCGACCGAATTAGCAAAGCGGTCGACTGGCCACACCATGTATATCCTTGACGAGCCAACAACAGGTTTACATTTCGAAGATGTTCGAAAGTTAATGACCGTCCTCGGCCGACTCGTCGATCAGGGTAACACCGTCCTGATAATCGAACACAACTTAGATGTTATAAAAACCGCCGATTGGATAATTGACCTCGGACCAGGAGGAGGGGACGAAGGGGGAGAGATAGTTGCGGAAGGACCTCCTGAACTTGTTGCCAAAACAGATGAAAGTTTCACGGGACAATTCCTAAAGCCCATACTTGAGAACGCTGGTACTCTATAAGAGGTTCAACTTTCAAAAAATTCGAGCAAAGAGCCAGCTGATGATACAAAGACCACCTTCCCAGAGTATTCCTTCCAGACCTGGATCATATCTCTTCAAGGATAAAGAAGGAAGGGTTCTCTATGTAGGGAAAGCAAAGTCGCTTAGAAATCGTTTAAATAGCTACTTTCAACAGTTGAGCAAACTTCCAATCCGTACACAGCAGATGCTCGAAGAAGCACAAAGTCTTGATTGGATTCAGGTCACTAACGAGGCAGAGGCCCTTATTCTCGAACACAATCTTATCCAAGAGCATCAACCTCGCTATAACGTCCGGCTTCGTGATGACAAGAGCTATCCCTATCTAGCTGTGACAGTTAGTGATAAATGGCCGAGAGCAACACTAATCCGAGGCAAGCTAAAGAAAGCGAACAGGTACTTTGGTCCATACGTAGATGTTGGAGCAATCCGAGATACTCTCGATTTACTTCAACGGACATTTCCATTGAGGACATGCTCAGATGCAAAATACAGAAGGCATGAACGTTTAGGAAAACCCTGTTTGGATTTTCACATAAAGAAATGCTGCGGCCCCTGTGTCGACGAGGTGACAGAAGAGGGATATCAGAATCTTGTTACAGAGCTCCTGCAATTCCTTGAAGGAGACACTGAAAATGTCCTATCAGCTTTGAAAAAAGAAATGGAAAGCGCATCGGCAGCGCAGGAATACGAGCGAGCGGCGCGCCTAAGAGATAATTTACTGAACGTCCAAAAAGCTGCCGAACGACAGCTCATGGTGGGGACAAGGTCTGAAGACTTTGATGTGCTGGGAGTAGAGCAGGATGAACTAGGCGCATCTGTCCATGCGTTTTTGATAAGAAAAGGAAAAGTAATGGGGCAGCGAGCCCTGACAGTAGACAAAACCCAAGATATGACTGGTGAAGCTCTAGTAGCAAAAGTATTAGAAAAAATTTATATAGAAAAGAGTCCGATGGGATACCCCAAGAGGGTCTTCGTGCCGGAACTGCCTGAAAATAAGGAGTTTTTCGAGAGCTGGCTAAGTGAATTGCGAGGATCAAAAGTTCGAATCTCTGTCCCTCTCCGAGGCGATAAGCGTTCTCTGATGGAGACTGTCACCATAAACGCCCGAGATTCCTTTCAGCGCAACCGATTGAAACGAGCAACAGATCACAACACCAGATCACGAGCTTTAAGTGAACTCCAACAGTACTTGGATTTACCAAATGCCCCATTGAGGATTGAGTGCTTTGACATGAGCCACATTCAAGGAACAAATTATGTTGGGTCAATGGTTGTCATGGAAGATGGTTTGCCGAAGAAAAAAGACTACAGGAGATTCAAGATACAACGGGTAGCTGGCAACGATGACTACGCAGCAATGGAAGAAGTTATCTCCAGACGTTTAAGCAGCTATGTGGCTGAACTTGAAAAACCTATCAATGAGCGAAATGCCTTTTCGTACACCCCGCAACTGATTCTTGTTGATGGAGGGAAAGGCCAACTTAGCGCCGCGCTGAAAGCGTTTAAGAAGTCGAACATAGATCAATCGATTCCCGTTGCAGCAATAGCTAAAAAGAACGAGGAAATTTTCATTCCAGATCGTCATGGTCCCATCGAAATTCCCCGTGGGTCTGAAGCGCTATACCTGGT
>PVBE010097720.1_pt1 | contig 10946 bp, 10 predicted proteins | sample 1631181 | NCBI WGS metagenome assembly PVBE01 (sample SAMN08397723, study PRJNA350692) | Marine metagenome, whole genome shotgun sequencing project. | isolation source: water | place: Pacific Ocean | collected 2012-04 | reverse complement strand
ATCACCAAAAACCGAACCACTGTTGTGATTGCACATCGCCTCAGTACTGTGAGGCATGCGGATCAGATTATTGTTATGGATCAAGGTAATATTGCCGAGCAAGGTACTCACGATTCACTTTTGAATCAATCTGGCATCTATACAGATCTCTGGCGAGTTCAGGCTGGGTTGCGTACTGACGAATTGCTGTTGATCTGAATCAACTTTTGTCGAGACTTCTGCCTATGAAATTTGTGAGATATATTCTGATTAGCGCAATATCCATATGGCATGATTGTTTCGTTGTTAATCAACTACAATACATGTCATTTGGTTGTCTTGTCGACATAGGTTGCCAAAAAAAGAGGTTTAATTTTTTGTAAGACTGGGCTTCTCCTGCTAAGAAATGAAAGCAGCATCTTCTTGGCGCTGATTAAAGATCTTGCAGCAAGCTACAGTTAACAATTCAAATTGAACTTATGATTAACTCTAGCCGTCCAACACAATTGAGCGTTGGCTAGACTGTTGTTTAAAGCAGCAGAGCACTTTTATTAGAGAAAAATCTAAAGGGCTCTAAGATGGTGATATGACTCCCAAGCATCAAGGCAGTTCTGGTTGGCGTTCAATGACCACTGCCATTGGCGTGGGGCTGATCGCAGGTCTGTTCCTTTCAATTCCACTCAGTCGATCACTCACACACAAGACTGCAGGTACAAAAACTCCCCTGTTTGCCATTAGTAACCCCTTCAATGCTTGGCAAGGCTTTGGCAATCGTGATGTCGTGGTGCTCGGCATGGATGCAGGTCGTGGTAACACGGATGTGATCTTCACAATTCGAGTCGCGGGTGGCGAAACACGAATCATCCAGATTCCACGTGATAGTTATATTAATTCGCGTAATTTTGGGCCAATGAAAGTTAATGCATTGTACGCATATGGTGGTATTGAGGCGGTAAAAAGTGAGTTGACTCGGCTGATGCATCGCCCCATTAGCCATCACATCCTTGTTAATCTTGAAGGGATCAGAACTATTGCAGACTTATTGGGAGGTATTGAGGTTGATGTGCCGAAGCGCCTTTATTACCAAGATCAATCCCAGGGTCTTTATATTGATCTTCAGGCTGGAACTCAGGTATTGAAGGGTCAAGATCTCGAGGGGTTTTTGCGTTGGCGACATGATGGAGAAGGAGACTTTGGCCGCTTGCGCCGTCAACAACTAGTCCTCAAGAGTCTTTTTAGGAAGATCACTCGGCCTGAGAATCTTGTTCGACTTCCAGCATTGATAACAGCCGCAGGACGTAACATCAAGACAGACATGGGGCCTTTGGAGCTTGGAGGTTTAATTACAGCCATGGGTACCACCGAGCTTGAAACAACGCGACTAGAAGCCAAGCCATTCTTTAGCAATGGCATCAGCTACCTAGAAACTGAATGGCCAGAGGCTGCGGAAGCTAATGGCTCGCTTTATCGATTCCTGTTTTAAATAGATAGGCATCTAGATCTAGTCTAAATAAGTCTTCTTAGGCTCTTGAATAGAAAGTTGATTTAAAGTAATCGCTTAGCTTCTAATTCATGATATAAAAGAAATAGTAAGTAAAGGTTATAAGTTGGCTTTTGTTTTTAGTCTATTGCTTGTAAATAATAAGACCATTGCTAGCGTGAGCTTTCCAATAGCGTCTATAGTTTTCAGATTAAGAATGTGAATGATGTGATTACCTCTTCGAATAAGCCCTTGACTTTATTCCATCTAAACTCGTTAGTGCTTGCTGCTAATGTATATAAATGCCCCCGGTCTACTACTACTGTTGCCAGCTCATGACGTTCTCGATCTTGAATATGAACTGTATACTCCAGATCGTAAAAGATGTGTCCTCCTGCCTCACGCTGATTGGCGTCTACTAACTCAGCCTCTCGCCCACTGCCTTGAGGTGCAATCACTTCACGGCTTAAACGTTCCCCAATTGCGATTGGACTCCCTAGGGTTTGTAGATCTCCCTTTTCATCAACTTTCGAAACAGCCAAACTTACTGTTTCGTCGCTGTTGATTAAGTCGTGAAATACCACCTGAGGCCCTCCACTCATGCTCACACGGCTCCATCCATTGGGATAAAGGAATGCATAACGACCATCCGGGCTCTGGAAGGAGTTCAAGCCAGCATATGAACCACTGCAGGCAGCGAGCAGCATCACAAGAGCACAAGCGAAACCCACACGTGAAATGGTTCGCACAAGTTCAAGCATCGGAATAGAACCGGACTTGCTGACCATTCTGCCGGCGTACGGTCTTGGCTTGATCAACAATTGCCACCTGGTGAACTGCCAAGATTCCCAGTATCTGCGGCGGACCTCTGAGCGGCTTTACTCGACCCCTGGCTCGCTTGATCGACCAGTTCGAGCGTCTGCCTGGGATTGGGCCACGAACGGCCCAGAGACTTGCCCTGCATCTGTTGAGACAACCAGAAGATCAAATCCGCGCTTTTGCTGAGGCACTCCTCGCGGCCCGTTCTCAAGTGGGGCAATGTCAGACCTGTTTTCATCTCAGCGCGGAGCCTCTATGCGACATTTGTCGTGATGGCACGCGATGCGATGAATTGCTTTGTGTGGTGGCTGATTCCCGAGATCTGCTAGCTCTCGAAAGAACCAGGGAATATAAGGGCCGCTATCACGTCCTAGGTGGACTGATTTCACCAATGGATGGTATCGGGCCGGACATGCTGCAGATCCCCAGCTTGATTCAACGCGTTGATCGAGATGGCATCAGAGAGGTCATTCTCGCTCTCACTCCCAGTGTTGAAGGTGACACCACTAGCCTTTACCTGGCACGGTTGTTAAAGCCGTTCACCCAAGTGAGTCGAATCGCCTACGGCCTTCCTGTTGGTAGTGAGTTGGAGTATGCCGACGAAGTCACCCTGACTCGTGCGCTTGAAGGCCGTCGAGCTATGCACTAAAGCAATGTCTTCCACCCACCGCCAGACCCAATACAGCACCATTTTGCCCGCGGAGCGCCTTCCGGAATGGTTGCGTCGCCCCATCGGCACCGTCTCTCAGTTGGAGCAAATGCAGCAGCTGGTGAAGGGGAATCAGCTACACACCATTTGTGAGGAAGGGCGTTGTCCCAATCGCGGAGAGTGTTACGCAGCCGGCACAGCAACTTTTCTTCTAGGCGGATCGATCTGTACTCGTAGTTGTGCTTTCTGCCAGGTCATGAAAGGCCAATCTCCTCAGGCAATCGATCCGCTCGAAGCAGAGCGAGTTGCAGATGCGGTGCAGCAGATGGGTCTTCGTTATGTGGTTCTTACTGCAGTAGCAAGGGATGATTTGCCCGACCATGGTGTCAGTATTTTTACTGACACCATGGCGGCCATTCGCCAGCGAAATCCTCTTATTGAGATAGAAGTGCTTACGCCGGATTTCTGGGGCGGAGTCGCTGATCTGGCAAAGGCATTACAGGCCCAGAGAGAACGCCTCACGCAGTTGCTCGCGGCTGCACCAGTTTGTTTTAACCACAACCTCGAAACCGTCGAAAGGCTTCAAAGCAAGGTTCGACGGGGAGCCACTTATCACCATTCTCTTAATCTGCTGGCTGCAGCGCGGGAACTCGCTCCCAACATCCCTACCAAATCAGGCTTGATGTTGGGACTAGGAGAAGAGCAAGAAGAGGTGGTTCAGACTCTTGAGGATCTCCGTTCTGTTGACTGTCAACGGGTCACATTGGGTCAGTATCTGCGCCCTTCATTGGCACATATTCCGGTGCATCGTTATTGGCATCCTAAGGACTTCAAGAACTTGGCTGAAGTTGCTCGCAAGCTTGGATTTGCTCAAGTGCGTAGTGGGCCTCTAGTGCGTAGCAGTTATCACGCTGGTGACGAATGATCTCTGCGATCCAATCCCCGACAGGTTTGCCAACGACGGCCATTACGCTCTAGCACCTCACTGCACCTTCCAATCATCAACGCTCCTGCTCCCCCCCAGATCAACCTGAGTGGGAAATCCATCGGCGCTGCACCTAGTTCGCGGACAGTAAGAAATCCACGCTGCCTGAAATAACGAATTAAGCGATGGTGCTGGTGGCCAGCATCACAAATTGCTAGCAGTCGCGCCTGTTTACAAGGAGTGGCTTCAAGTGCCCAGGCCATGGTGCTAGCCCAGATGAGATCACCTACTCCAGCGGGTGCTTCAGGATGAACACGCATTGTGTCGAGCTGTAATCCCTTTACACCTCCATAGGCCCAGGCCTTCATCTCTCCCCAAAGTTGAATACGGTTTGCATCGAGAGCCTCTGCTACGACTAACTTTAAGGACCAGAGATTGAGTGGCCTTCCCTCCTTCAGCCTTAGCAGCAGACCAGCATCAGAGGCCTGCTTTTCCAACTCAATTAGACTTAGTTGAGTCATGGCAAGGGAATGAGAGTGACAAATTTTTAAAGAGCCAACGCAATACAGCCTAGTTACTAATGGCCTGCTGATTAGAGTAATCGTAGAATTCAAGATGAAATTTAGTTTCTACTCTCTGCTGCCTGCCTGTGTTGATTGGCGGATTTTTTGCGGCAGGAATTGATTTAGTGGTTCTTGACAAATCATTGTTAATTCCAGAAAAATAGAGCAGCATTTAACTGCAATATATGCTCAGATCCATCATCTTCCAAAAAGCAAGCCAGCGCTCTATGTATATAAGATCAGTATAAAGTTTTGCCAAGCAACAGATTGGTATGAGCATGTAGTTTTGTTTTTGCTAATCTAATTTTTGGGCTCATTAGCTGTCGGTTTAAACTCTAAATGTAAGCGATCTCTTGCGAAAGGGATGAGATGTATTGAGGCAAGCGATGGGAACCATCAAGGTTGCTTGAGTAATGAGCTTGAAACGGCAATACTTGACCTTTGTCTCGCGTAGCCTATCCCTAGTCAAGCTAAGCCAATTTCTTTTGATGGCCTTGAATGGCAAGCTGTGTAAACGAATAATTAGGCCTTTCTACATTGTTTATAGAAGGCTTCTCAAGAGTTTGTTTGAGCTTCTTCTCCAGCAGCGCTTTTATCGGGAAGGAAGGGCCTTTTGAATAGGTCTTAAGGCCTTGTCTGATTGCAATACCTTTGCCCTAAGAATGAAGCGTTTCAAAGAGCGAGCAATTTACGATTAACTGAAAAGTCCTAGAGGATTAAGGCCTATTGATTTTGCTTGGATTTTAGTGCCTAAAATATTCATGAGAGGCTCTAATAAGAGTCACTTCTATCGCTTAGCACCTAATTTTAGGTTTAATCTCAGGCTATTATCTAAACATAGAGCTCACAGAGCTTTCCTCATGGATGCGCCAAATAGCTTCGCCAAGCATGTTGGCCACTGAAAGTACCTGTAATTGAGGGAAGCGTCGTTCCGCAGCGATGGGAATGCTGTTGGTAACCAATACTTGTTCGAATAATCCTTCTTCGGATAATCGTTCGCAGGCGGGGGGCGAAAACACAGCATGGGAGGCACAGGCAATGACCCGTTTAGCCCCTTCTTGTCGAAGTAGACGAGCTCCTGAGCAAATGGTTCCCCCAGTGTCGATCATGTCGTCGATCAGGATGGCTGTTTTTCCAGCTACATCGCCGATCACTGTGAGACTTTCGGCAACGTTGTGACCTGATCGGCGCTTGTCAATAATTGCCAGTGGCGCACCCCTCATTTGTTTCGCAAAGGCTCGGGCTCGTGCAACTCCTCCCACGTCTGGAGACACCACCACGACTTCGTTAAGTTCTTGTGCTGCGAGGTAATCAACCAGGACTGGTGAGCCGTAGATGTGATCGCAAGGGATGTCAAAGTAGCCCTGGATTTGGGCGGAATGCAGATCCATGGCGAGGACTCTGTTCACGCCAGATTTCACCAGCAGGTTTGCTGTGAGCTTGGCAGTGATTGACTCGCGGCCAGCCGTTTTGCGGTCGGCTCTTGCATAGCCGTAGTAGGGAACTACAGCCGTGATCTGCCTGGCAGAGGCGCGCTGACAGGCATCCACCATGATCAGCAGCTCCATCAAATTGTCGTTCACTGGAGCGCAGGTGGGCTGAATCAGGAAGACGTCACAACCACGGATCGATTCCTGGATTTGTACATAGAGCTCACCATCAGCGAACCGTTTGCAGATTCTTGGACCATCGGGAACACCTAGGTAGGCCGCAATCTCTCTTGCAAGAGCTGGATTTGAGGTGCCGCTGAACAAGCGCAGACGTTGCATGTCATAGCTGATGCTCTCTTGTTCGGTACGGGCTGCGGTCAGAAAACTCGTCACGTCGCCAGCGAGCAATATCAGCTGTACTCCGATGCTAGTGCTGCAAAGGCTCTCATCTCAACTTCTTCTCTATGTAGGGTCGCCTGATGATTGCTCCCATCCCTTTTCTGGTTGGTGCAGGCCCCCTCCCTGATGGTCGGATGCGGTCTGGTTGCTTGCTTTTGGCTAGCGCTTGGGGAGGGGAGTTGAGCCATCATCGCTGCTCTGAAAATCCCCATCAGGTTCTTGGTTTGTTGCCTCCGAAGGGGGGAATGGTGCGACTGAGTGGTGATGCAGCCATGCTTCATCCAGATGGTGGTAGCTGGCTGGAGGCTCTGGGAGCATGGCGCCAGCCCACCATTTTGATGGTCTCGCCTTTGCCCTCCGGGGAGATTCCTGGGGTGGCATCTGCTTATGTAGCGCTCTGTGCGGCCCTCGATGTTCCTCTGGTCGGGGTTCTGCAATTGGGTGGCCCATGGGACCTCAGCCTTCGCCGCTCTGATGGTTTGCCGTGGTTCGGCTTGCTTCCAGATAATCCCTCAGCTTTGTCAGCAGTCCCTAATGGGGGCTGCTTGCAGCAGGAGCCCTCTTTGGAGGAGGTCGTGGCGCAATTGCGCCGACGGCTGCTGCTTTCGTCCGATTGATGAGGCCCTGTTAGTTGCCCTGCGGCCAGAGCGGCATGGGGTGGCTTGCCTTGAGTTGCCGCAGGGTTTGTTCCCCGGCTCGTGGGGCTAGAGGTAACTCGCTGAGGATTGGGAATTGATTGTTGCTAAGAGCCGCTGCCGTGAGGCTTAACAACTCACGAGGGGTTAAATCGGTTTGCACTTCTTTTGAAAACTCTTTAAGAAGTTTGGGGAGTTTCGCGAGGGTGTTCGGCTGTCGCAATTGTCTAGACAGACCGTTCAGGATCCATTGTTGCCTTTGACGCCGACCGCTTTCTTCTTCAGGACCAACGCGGTAGCGAACCAGTTGTTCTACCTCCCCTCCATTGAGTCTCTGCCGTCCTGCTTGCAAGTCCACCGAATAGTTCTGGGCATTGTCTTTGTGTTTAAAAGGCGCGTTGAGGTTGACCTCCACATCTCCGAGTCCATCGACAAGGACTCTTAGAGCTTTGCGGGGGATCACCACAAAGCGGTGGGGTTGTCCTTTTGTAAGGCCGAGGATTTCCGCAATCACATCGGCGGTAAGGGCAATACCCCCCCGCCCGTAACTTGACGCTAGTGGTTGCATCCCATTGCTTCCAGGCAGGGTCACAGCGAGTTCAATCGGCAGCTGAAGCACTTCAACAGGTTGCTTGGCCGCTACCTTCACGAGCATCAGGCTGTCGGCATTGGCTGAACCCATCGGGGCAGCTTGGTTTGTGAGATCGTTCAGTTGGTTCGAATCAATGCCCACTAACAAGATGATGATTGGTTCTTTGGGAAGCGGCGCTAGGGAGGTTGCTTTGTCCACTGATGGATCGCCTTTGGCGACTTGATCTGGCTCCGGCCAGAGCAGCCCCAGGGCGGTGCTTGCCAGCCAAAGACCACCCAGGGTCGCAGCCAGGCGTAGCAATGTACGGCCTGGATATTTCCCCATCCAGTGACCCACGCTCGATGGCGTTGGCGTTCTGCCTGAAGCTTGTGTAGGCATCAACCGTGTTGAGGACAGCGGCATCACAGTCTTGCTCAACTACAGCTCCTTAGGGTTAAAAGTCCATTGGCTCTTGGACTAACCGAGACTTCTGACAAGGGATCTTGCGAGTATGTAACGACCCGGCCTAAGTCCTTCCAAGATTGATTGGGGCTAATGGCTGATCTAGATGCTGACCACGATCAGATTCCACTGTTGTTTTTATTTTCTGGTGTTTTTTGATGGTTGAGGGCAGCTCAGCGTTAGTCCGCACGACCGGGGTGTTACTTCATCCCACAGCACTGCCTGCAAGTCCAGTTTGCGGCAGTTTCGGTGCTCCTTCAAGGGCTTGGTTGCAATCACTTGCTCGCCATGACATCGGCGTGTGGCAGTTGCTGCCTTTGGCTCCTCCTGATGCGACAGGGTCTCCCTACAGCTCCCCTTCAAGCTTTGCTCTTAACCCTTGGTTGCTTGATGCCGATGATCTTGTTGATGAGGATTTCCTATCCGCATCGGTTCTTAGTGAGTTGCCAGGAACAGTTCCTATCCAGGAGCCTTGCGCATCGGTTGATTTTGCTCTGGCAGACCTTCGAAGTCACCGACTTGGAATAGCCTTAAGGGAGGCTTGGTCAGAGCAGGCTAGAGACCATCATCTTGCCTTTGAGAGTTGGTGTGGCAAGCAGTTCTGGCTTGAGGACCACGTCTTATTTATGGAGCTCCGTCGTCAGCATCAAGGCCTCCCTTGGTGGGAATGGCCGGAAGGCTTGGCAGCTCATCAACGTAGGGCTCTCAATGCCTGGAAAGGTCATCATCAGGAGGCTCTGCTTGAACATCGTTTGCTGCAATGGCAGCTTGATCGGCAGTGGCAAGCACTGAGACATCTAGCAGGCGAGCTTGGCGTTTTGTTGTTTGGTGATCTGCCTTTCTATGTTGCGCGCGATAGCGCTGACGTCTGGAGTCATCAAGGCCTGTTCTCGATCCTTCAAGGAGGGGAGCTTGAGATCCAAAGTGGTGTTCCCCCTGATTATTTCTCCAGTACAGGACAACTCTGGGGCACGCCTGTTTATCGCTGGTGGCGGCATCGCTGGAGTGGATTCCATTGGTGGCGTAGCCGCTTTGTGCGTCAATGGCAACAGGTGGATCTTTTACGTCTCGACCATTTCAGGGCGCTTGCGTCTTATTGGGCAGTTCCTGGATCCGACACCACAGCGGAGCACGGGGAGTGGCGGTCTTCTCCAGGTGCAGCTCTATTGCAGCGGCTAAGGCGTGATGCTGGTGGCATCTTGCCACTTGTTGCAGAAGATCTTGGAGTGATTACCCCTGATGTGGAAGATCTACGAGACCAATTTGGTTTGCCTGGAATGAAAATTCTCCAGTTTGCTTTTGATGGCAATCCCAGTAATCCCTATCTACCTGAAAATATTAAGGGTCATCACTGGGTGGTTTATACAGGCACTCACGACAATCCAACGACGCTGGGCTGGTGGCAGCAGCTTGATTTCGACGTCCGTGAGCGGGTAGCAGATCGACTGAAGGGTGTAGTTCATGCCCCTGGCTGGCAGTTGCTGGAGCTGGGCCTAGCGACAGAGGCGTGTTTAGTGATAACCCCTCTGCAGGATTTGCTTCATTTAGATGATGTCGCTCGTTTCAATACCCCTGGCACTGTCGAGGGGAATTGGTGTTGGCGGTTGTCTTGCTTTGATCCAGCTCTTGATGGAGCCCTTAGCGGCTATGGCGAGAGAGGAGCTGTCTGGGGACGTTCGCTTGAATCGGCAGCTGGTTTGCTGATGGCATCTGCGAGTCGGTAAATCCCAGGATGATTGGGTTCGTGAGTATGCGCCTGGCCCTTCCAAATCACGCTGTCCTCAGGAGCAGCTGGAGGCTTGATTTCTAGTAGGAGGGGTGGCAGCAATTGAAGAGTGAGTGTCCCCTGAGCTTCGCTGAGATTTGTGAGATCTTTCCCAGCACTGTTGATTTTGAGCATGCGTGGCTGACTGAGATTGATCTCCAGTAGACCTATCTCACCTTGAGCTTGGTGCTGGATAAGGGTTGCGTTGAGCCATTGTTCTGGAGATCGTTTTCGTGCTTCTTCCAGGGGTCTTAGGCCAACAAGGGCGGGGTTGGCTGTCTCGCTTGCGTGCTGATCAGCAAGGGATTCAAAGCTGACTGTGATTGGCGAGAGTGTTTGACTGTTGAGTGCAGCAAGATGCTTTTGCTGGTGATTGAGGGCCAAGAGGCTGCTGAGCATGACCACGGCATAAATCACACTCCCTTGCCAGGTGGTGAATACATCGATGCTGCCGGGGGTGAATCGCGTCAGACCCCTGTTGGAATGAGTCTGGTTCCTAGCATTGCGTTCTGGCATGGCCCCGTTGAGGCTGCCTGGGGCTAGTTCAAGATGCTGCTCCAGCAGCGGAAGCATTGAGCACAGATAGGCTGGCTCTGGAAGTCGTTTGACCCACCCCCGCTCAATTGCTTCTAGAACTGGGGTAGTGATTCGTGTTTCTTCAGCTAAATCACGCAGGCTCATTCCACACTGTTCGCGACGCTCTCTGAGTTGACGACCAGCTTCCAGTAATGAGCTCTGGAATATCTGTTGTGGATCTTGTCTGGCTTCGACTTCAGATCTTGATTTTTGCCATGGAAGGTTTAGTCGCATCGTTGTTTCAATTGGATGGCTTTATGAAGCGCATCAACACATTGAGGGCTTGGTGATTTTCAGGAGGGGAGTCCATTCTCTCTCGTTAAGTGCGCGCCAGCAGCCTTCTGGTAATGCGTCTAGGGCAACATTTGCAATCGCAGTGCGCTGAAGGTCTAATACCGGGTGACCTAGTTGTTCGGCTACGCGACGGATTTGCCGGTTGCGGCCTTCCCTGAGAACCACCTTCAAAAGGCTTTGACTTGGGTGTGATTGCAAAAGCTCTAGCTCAGCGGGCAAGGTTGTTTTCCCGTTAAGCATTACGCCATGCCGCCAGTCTGAGAGCACTAGGGCTGAGGGTTTACCTTCCACCAAGACTTGGTAAGTCTTGTCATGTGCATAGCGTGGGTGGGTCAATCGCAGCGTGAGCTCCCCTTGGTTGGTGATTAGCAGAGCTCCTCGGCTATCGGCATCAAGTCT
>PVBE012617579.1_pt1 | contig 10947 bp, 9 predicted proteins | sample 1631181 | NCBI WGS metagenome assembly PVBE01 (sample SAMN08397723, study PRJNA350692) | Marine metagenome, whole genome shotgun sequencing project. | isolation source: water | place: Pacific Ocean | collected 2012-04 | reverse complement strand
TGGCCTTTTTGGCCTTCTTGTCGTCGTCGGCCTTTTCGGCCTTTTTGGCCTTCTTGTCGTCGTCGGCCTTTTCGGCCTTTTTGGCCTTCTTGTCGTCGTCGGCCTTTTCGGCCTTGTCGGCCTTTGCGGTCTTGTCGGCCTTTTCGGTCTTGTCGGCCTTTTTGGCCTTCTTGTCGTCGTCGGGCTTTTCGGCCTTGTCGGCCTTTGCGGTCTCGTCGGCCTTTTTGGCCTTTTCGACCTTTTTGGCCTTGTCGGCCTTTTTGGCCTTGTCGGCCTTCTTGTCGTCGTCGTCGTCGGCCACGGTCATCGGCGCCATGAAGCTGTCGTCAGCGGAGGTCGCCGGGGCCTCTGGGGCCTTCTTCTTGCGACGACGCTTGTTGAAGCGCGACATGAGCGCCTCTCGCGGGTCCGGGTTGGGGTTCTCGCGCTGGTCCGACCCACAGGTAGGGCAGTTGGGCTCTTCGCGGTTCAGGTCGTAGAACCTGGCGCCGCAGGAGAAGCAGACGTAGCGGGTGCCGAGGGCAGCCTTGTCGAGGGGCATCGAGACGCTCCAGAGTGGTCCGCGCTCCTAACCCCACCACGGTGGCGGGCAAGGGATAGGATGCAGCGCTCGCGGAGGTCGCATGTCCCAGGCCGGTCCGAGGCGACGACGCAGGGAGCGGAGTCGCCCCCGGACTCCCAGCATCCTGATGCTCGCGGTCGCGGTCTGCATTGTGTTGGGGGTGGTCTGCGGTTCGGCGTGGGTGGCCCTGTCGATGCCCGAGACGGAGGCACCCGAGGGAGTCGGTGACGTGCTCGGCGACCTCGTCCAGGACAGCGACGGGGACTGCCTCGTGCCGGCCTGCATCCACGCGGCGGAGGACGCGCTCACTCGGCGTTCGGACCTCGGCGGAGCCGAGCGGGTGCTGCACCACGCGCTAGGCCAGGAGCCGGACTCACCGGAGGCGTGGCTCCTCCTGGTCGAGGTCGACGCGCTGCGCGGCGGGGAGTTGGATCGGGCGCGAGTGCTGGAGGCGGTCGAGCGCTTCCATCCCGGCCACGAGGGGCTGGACCGAGCCCATGGCGCGGCGGCTCTGGCCTCGGATCGGCTCCTGGAGGCGAGGTCCCGCTTGCGCGATGTCGACGACCCCCGCCTGCGAGCCGACCTCCACCTCGCCCTGGGGGAGCTCGGCGAGGCCGGATCGCTCGCGGAGTCCCTGTTGGAGGCAGATCCCGCCGACGGGCACGGCTGCGACGTCGCCGCGCGGGCCTTGTGGGGCAGGGGACTGGTGGTGCAGGCGGAGGCCAGGATCGCCGGCTGCCTCGAGGCGGGCGCGGACCTGGGCCTCGCTGGCCTCTCCGGCGCCATCGCCGAGGCCGCTGGTCGTCACGAGACGGCCCTGTCTCGCTACGTCGCTGCCGGCGACCAGGAAGCCGAGCAGCGCCTGCGCTGGGCCCTCGGCGAGGGCGTCGAGGCTCCGCAGATCATGCCGGACGCGGTCCAGCAGGCCGTGCTGGACGCCCGCGAGCAGAACACCGAGGGGGCCTGGGCCATCGCGATCGCCATGGACCTGGACAACGCCGCGATCTGGCGCGAATACCTGGCCCACGCGGAGGGGCCCGAGCTCGCCGCTGCGCTGTCCGAGCTGGAGGCGATCGATCCCCAGCGCTTCGTCCTGCGGCGAGGCCTGGAGGGGCCGTGGATGGTCTATGCCCCCTCCAGCTGGGAGGAGGTGCTCGAGAAGACGGACGACCACCACTGCGTACGCCTGTTGGCTGGGCTTCCGGTGCACGAGGGGCCCGCTCTCTGGCGCTCGGCCAGCCTCAGCGAGCGGGGGCTCGGGGCGGAGGCGCTCGCCCTCGTCGAGGGGGACGGTGCACAGGCCCGGACCGCCCGCGTCGCCGCGTTGTTGGCCGGTGGGCGTGGCCTCGAGGCGCAGGCGGAGGCCCTGCGCGGGATCGACGATGACGAGCCAGCTCTGCGCCCCCTCCTCGCGCTCTCGATGGCGACTCGGGACGACCCGGAGCCGGCCTTGCGCGCCATCGCTGTCATCCTCGCCGAGCATCCTCGGTGGCGCGCCCTTCGCGCGGCCCGCTACGAGCTCTCGAAAGGGGTCGTCGGGTCACCTTGACAGGCATCGCTGCAAGCGGATAAACGCGGCGGGTTCCGCGCCTGGGCCCACGGGCGCTGTTTGTTTCAAGGGCTACCCATGAGCACCCTCACCACCAGTACGGTCTCCACCAAGCCGGCCGACGTCGTGCGGCAGTGGTACGTCATCGACGCAGAGGACCTCATCCTCGGTCGCATGGCCACCCGCATCGCGACCGTCCTGCGCGGCAAGCACAAGGTCAGCTTCACCCCGCACGTCGACACTGGGGACTACGTCATCGTGGTCAACGCGTCCAAGGTCCAGCTGACGGGGCGGAAGTTCGAGCAGAAGCTCTACCACCGCTACAGCGGCTACTTCGGCGGACTCAAGAGCATCAACGCCGAGAGGGTGCGGGAGACCGACCCAGAGCGCATGATCATGCACGCCGTCAAGGGCATGCTGCCGAAGAACCGGCTCGGCCGGCACATGCTCGACAAGCTGAAGGTCTACGGGGGTGCCGAGCACCCGCACGAGGCCCAGCAGCCCAAGCCCTTCCCAACCAGCATCTAGGAGCGCCCCGCACATGACCACCCAGTGGTACGCCACCGGCCGTCGGAAGGAGGCCACCGCCCGTGTGTTCCTTCGCTCCGGATCGGGTCAAATCAACGTCAACGGCAAGGATCTCGACGACTACTTCGTTCGCGACACGCTGAAGATGATCCTCAAGCAGCCGCTGTTCCTCACCGAGTCGGCGAACGACTTCGACATGCACATCACTGTCCGCGGTGGTGGCAAGTCCGGCCAGGCAGGCGCGATCCGCCACGGCATCAGCCGTGCCCTGTGCGTCAACAACCCGGACAATCGTCCGGCGCTGAAGAAGGCCGGCATGCTCACGCGTGATGCTCGCAAGGTCGAGCGCAAGAAGTGCGGCCGCCCCGGCGCCCGCAAGCGGTTCCAGTTCAGCAAGCGCTGAGTCGATCTCAGCCATGCACCCGCGAAGGCCCGCCCATCCGCGGGCCTTCCGCCGCTCTGGGTGGACGATCGCTGTTGACGAGTCCAGGCCTGGCGTGACAAACATGACTGTGCACGCCATCGCCGTCATCCCCGCGCGCTACGCGAGCAGTCGCCTCCCTGGCAAGCCCCTCGTCGAGCTCGCGGGTGCGCCGATGGTCGAGCACGTCTGGCGTCGGGCTTGCGCCTCGTCGGTCCAGGGCGTGGTCGTCGCCACTGACGACGAGCGCATCGCCCGCGCGGTCGAGGTCTTCGGCGGGACAGCCGTGATGACCTCGACAGAGCACCGCTGTGGGACGACTCGGGTCCACGAGGCGGTGCAGGACCTCGACTGCGAGGTCGTCGTCAACGTGCAGGGCGACGAGCCCCTCGTCGATCCATCGGTCATCGACGCGCTCGTCGCCGCCTTCGACGACGCGAGCGTCCAGATCGCCACCCTCGCCGCCCCTGGCGACGACGAGGGCGCAGTGAGGGTCCTCGTGGACGAGGCTGGCGATGCGGTGGACTTTCGCCGTGGACCCATCTCGGGCTCGCTGCAGCACCTGGGTCTCTACGCCTACCGGCGCGAGGCCCTCGAGGACTTCGTCTCTCTCGGCCCGACGGCCCGAGAGGAGCGTGAGCGCCTCGAGCAGCTGCGGTTGCTGGACCACGGGCGCCGCATCCGGGTCGTGGTGGTCGAGTCCGCCTCGCCGTCGGTCGACACGCTAGAGGACCTCGCGCGGGTCCGGAAGATTCTCGAGGAGCACATATGAGGAAGAAGTTCATCTTCGTGACTGGCGGGGTCCTCTCCGCTCTGGGCAAGGGGCTCTCATCCGCGGCGATCGGCGCCTTGCTCGAAGGTCGGGGCATCCGCGTGACCAACGTCAAGATGGACCCCTACATCAACGTCGATCCCGGCACGATGAGTCCCTACCAGCACGGCGAGGTCTTCGTCACCGACGACGGCGCAGAGACCGACTTGGACCTCGGACACTATGAGCGCTTCACGGCGAACACGCTGTCGCAGACCAACAGCTTCACGACGGGACGCATCTACAAGAACGTCATCGAGCGGGAGCGGCAGGGCGAATACCTCGGTCGAACCGTGCAGGTGATTCCCCACATCACGGACGAGATCAAGCGCAACATCTGGGAGGCGGTCAAGAACGTCGACATCGGCATCATCGAGGTCGGCGGAACGGTCGGCGACATCGAGTCGCTGCCTTTCTTGGAGGCCATTCGCCAGTTCCGGAACGACGCGGGCCCCGACAACGTGCTCTTCGTCCACCTCACGCTCGTGCCCTACATCAAGACGGCGGGGGAGCTCAAGACCAAGCCCACCCAGCACTCGGTGAAGGAGCTCCTGTCCCTTGGAATCCAGCCGGACATCCTCATCTGCCGCTCGGACCGGGAGCTGCCGAAGGACCTCCGCCAGAAGATCGCGCACTTCTGCAACGTCGCGGTCGACTCGGTCATCGCAGCGCCCGACGTGCCGAACATCTACATGCTCCCGCTGACCTTCCGCGACGAGGGCCTCGACGATCGCGTGCTCGAGAAGCTCGGCATCTGGGCTGCCCAGCCGAACCTCCAGCCTTGGGAAGACCTCATCGAGCGCTGCCAGAACCCGAGCGGTCAGGTCCGCATCGGCATGGTCGGCAAGTACACCCACCTCACGGACGCATACAAGAGCCTCAACGAGGCGCTGGCCCATGGGGGCGTCGCCAGGGCGACCGAGGTCGAGCTCGTCTACGTCGACTCCGAGAAGATCGACCCCAAGAACCCAGAGGGCCTCGACGATCTGGACGGCATCCTCGTTCCCGGCGGCTTCGGTGACCGGGGTGTCGAGGGCAAGATCGCCGCGGTGCGCTATGCCCGCGAAAACGGCGTCCCTTTCTTCGGCATCTGCCTCGGTCTGCAGGTCGCCACTATCGAGTTCGCCCGAAACGTCGTAGGCCTGCACGACGTGCACTCCCGCGAGTTCAATGCTGCGGCGGAGCACATGGTCATCGAGCTCATGGACGAGCAGCAGAACGTGATCGACAAGGGCGGCACGATGCGCCTGGGGGCCTGGCCCTGCGTGCTCGAAGAAGGCAGTCTCGCTGCCCGTGTCTACGGCAAGAAGGAGATCAGCGAGCGCCACCGGCACCGCTACGAGGTCAACCCCGAGTACCACCAGCTCCTCCGCGATCATGGGCTGAGGCTGTCTGGGGCGAGCCCCACCGGTCGCCTCGTGGAGATGATCGAGCTCCCCAGCCACCCCTGGTTCGTGGCCTGTCAGTTCCACCCGGAGTTCAAGTCCAGGCCGCTCGCGCCGCACCCGCTGTTCTCGGCCTTCATCAAGGCGGCGCTCGACCGCGTCGCGGCGCGGGCACGAAGAGAGCAGGGCGACATCGGCGTGATGCAGGGCGGCGCGGAGGCCTGAGGCGGGGCGCCAGCCCTTTCCGAGGGCCCTGTGGTGCGAAGGTTGCTTTGTGGTCTAGCAACTTTCGTGCCAGAATCTGGACGAGGTCCATGGCGCTCGAACTCAAACAGCATCTCAAGCTCCAGCAGACGCTGGTCATCACGCCTCAGCTCCAGCAGGCGATCAAGCTCCTTCAGCTCTCGCACATGGATCTGGTCGATCAGATCCAGTCCGAGCTGGTAGAGAACCCCGCGCTCGAGGAGATCCCGGGCGCCACCCACGACGAGACCCTGGCCGAGACCCTCACGCGGCTCGACAACGACAACCGCAAGGACCAGGCGGACATCGTCGAGCAGAACAACGGCGCCGGGACCATGGAGACGGACCTGCTCAAGGCCGCTGAGACCCCCGGGAAGCAGGAAGAGCCTCCTCAGCGTGACGAGAAGCTCAGCGAGGAGGAGTGGAACAAGCTGCTCGAGAGCTACTCCCAGAGCGGCAGCTACAAGGGCAGCGGGGTCGTTCGGGGCGAGGAGCTCCCCCCCATCGAGAACACCCTCTCCACGCCCACGACGCTCATCGAGCACCTCGCGTGGCAGGTCCAGATGCAGCTCTGCACGGACGGGGAGCGGCGAGCGGCCAACGTCATCATCATGAACCTCGACGACCGCGGCTACCTCACCATCCCGCTGGAGGTGGTCTGCGAGGAGGCCGACTGCGACATGGACGACGCCGAGGGCGCCCAGATGATCGTGCAGTCCCTCGAGCCGATGGGGTGCGGGTCGCTGACGCTGGAGGAGTGCCTCTGTGTCCAGGCGAAGGCCATCCACCCGGAGGATCCCTTCTTCACGGAGATCATCACCAACCACCTCGGGGACTTCGAGCGGCGGAACTACCCGGCGGTCGCCCGGGCGATGGACATGGATCACGAGGACGTCGTCGAGTACCACAAGATGCTGCAGCGCTTCGAGCCCTGGCCGGGCCGCGCCTACACGGGAGAGGACCCCCGGTACATCACGCCGGATGTCTACCTGTTCCAGGTCGGGGAGGAGTGGCAGATCGTCCAGAACGAGGACGGCCTGCCCAAGCTGCGAATCTCCCCCTACTACCAGCGGGTCCTGTCGCAGCCGGGCAGCGCGGAGGAGAAGAAGTACATCAAGGGCAAGCTGGACTCGGCGGACTTCCTCATCAAGTCGATCTACAAGCGCCAGGCGACGATCTACAAGGTCGTCAAGTGCATCCTCGAGAAGCAGATGGAGTTCTTCGAAGGCGGTGTCGAGCACCTCAAGCCGATGATCCTCCGCGACGTGGCGGACGAGGTCGGGGTCCACGAGTCGACGGTCAGTCGCGTCACCTCGAACAAGTACATCCAGTGTCCCCAGGGCATCTTCGAGCTGAAGTACTTCTTCAACGCCGGCATCTCACAGGTCCACGGCGAGGACGTCGCCGCAGCGAGCGTGAAGGCCAAGATCAAGCAGCTCATCGGTGCGGAGGATCCCCGCAAGCCGATGTCGGACGCCGCGCTCGCCAAGGAGCTGCGCAAGTACAACATCGCCTGCGCCCGTCGGACCGTCGCCAAGTACCGCGAGGCCATGGGCATCCTCAGCTCCAGCAAGCGCAAGGCGCTGTTCTAGTCGAGGGGGGCACCCGGTGCCCAGCCCTGAGCGTTGCCATGGGGTAGGGGGGCGAGGTACGAGCCCTGGTGAGCAAGATCCTGATCACCGGCGGTGCTCGCTCAGGCAAGAGCCGCCTGGCGCAGACCATCGCCGAGGGCCTCGGGACCGAGCGCGTCTACCTCGCCACGGCCGAGGTCCGGGACGAGGAGATGGCCCGGCGAGTGAGACGCCACCAGGCTGATCGAGGATCGGGCTGGTCCACCCTCGAGGTCCCGATCGACATCGCAGGGGAGCTCGACCGCGACGAGGTCGTCCTGGTGGACTGCCTCACCTTCTGGCTGACCAACGTGCTGCTCGCCGAGCTCGATGCAGAGGCCGAGCGGGATCGCCTCGTGGGTGCCCTGCGATGCGCTCGAGGTGGGATCGTGCTCGTCACCAACGAGGTCGGCTCCGGCATCGTCCCGGTCAACGAGCTCGCCCGACGCTTCCGCGACGAAGCTGGCTGGCTCGCCCAGGCTGTCGCAGAGGTCTGCGACGAGGTCCACCTCTGCGCCGCGGGACTCCCGCTGCGGCTGAAGTGATGGACCCCACTCACCTCTGCAGGGAGTAGAGGACCGCCCAGTCACCCAGCCGGTCGACCTCGGGCAGGTCCCTGGGCCTCTCGCAGTTGTAGATCATCGGCGCGGACGGCGAGACCCAGAGGTAGAAGCCGTCCTCCGGCAAGTGGGCGAGTGCGTCCTGGGCGGGGCGTCGAGCGTGGTCGGCCCAGAGGTGGGTCACCTCGACGCCGCGGACCTCGAGCATTCCGTAGAGGTCGTAGTCGCAGGCCCAGAGGGGAGCGCGCCCTGCTGTGAGCTCGACCAGCTCGCGCTGTCCCGCCTCGGTGAAGTGACGCATGGGGAGCTCGGCGAGGACGTGGTCCGTCGCGCGCAGGTGGAGCACCCCCGCGGCGACCCAGGGCGTGGCCAGGGCGACTCCGAGCACGGCCCGGCCCGGCGAGCGGGGGTTGAAGCGCAGCTGCAGCAGGCGGTTGCAGGCCAGGGCGAACCAGATGGCCACCATCGGGGTGGCCTGGGCGAGGTGATGGAGGTCCCGGTTGGCGAGCCACAAGAGGAGGACCTGCAGCGGCACGAAGAGGGCCATGAAGCGCAACAGGGCGTCGGCGCGTTCCTTCCGGCGTCGCACCCAGGCCAGCACGGAGCCGCCGAGCACGACACCCCAACCGACCATGCCCAGGAAGACCTGGCCCGGCGGTGGCCTGGCCCCGTATGCAGCGCCGAACCAGGCGAGGGGATCGACCAGGAACCAGCCCAGTGACCCGCTCGCTTCGCGGGCTGGCACGGAGCCACCCTCGACCAACCTGTGGAGGCCCTCGATGGCGCGCTCCAGTTGGAGGCCGAGGTAGTCGTGACTGGGGATGGGGGCGACGCCGAGGTGGTCCACGGCCGAGACTGCCAGCGGCGAGACCAGCACCAGGACGATGGCGCCCATCTTCCAGAGCGGCAGGGGGGGAGGGGGCTTGAGCAGGGGCTTGTCCCAGCGGGTCACCAGGGCCGAGAGCGCGAAGGCCAGGAGCGTGACGACGAAGGTCACCTTCGCGAGCAGGCCGAGGCCCACGCCGACGGCGATCGCGGCGCTGCCCAGCCGGCCCCCCGCCCAGCGGCGGGACCAGAAGGACCACAGGACCAACAGCGCCGATGCCTGGAGGAGCACCTCCGTGCCTCCAAGGACCTTCCGGTAGAAGACATAGGACCAGGCGGTGGCCAGCACCAGCGCAGCGACTCCGGCGGAGCCCGGGGTGCCGTGGTAGCGAAGGAAGCGGTGCACGAGCAAGAGCAGCAGCCCACCCAGCGCCACGTGCAGGGCTGTCACCGCTCCGAGTGAACCGGTCAGCGCGTAGACGGCCCGGGCCGGCCAGTCCGGGGGCCCGCCTGTGTAGCTGTTCACGGCCAAGGGGAGGGCGACGGGGCCCAGCTGCAGCCGCTCCAGCGGTCGGACTTGCGAGGCCCGCAGCAGGCCTGTCTCGACATCGGCGAGGACCGGCTCGCCGTCCACCCACTCGGTGACCACCCGGGGGGGGGACTCCAGCGCCCAGCTCGCCGCGACCTCTCCTACGACGCCGACATCGCGCACTGTCGTCAGGGCCAGCCCGGCATACAGCGCCAGGGCGACGATCAGGAGGAAAGGGACTCTCGTCGGCTTCACGCTCGGCCCTCGTCACGGCTCATCCGTCGTTGACCGGGACCTCGCTCTGCCAGGCGATGAAGCGAGCCTCCTTGCTGCGCCTCAGCGCCTCTTCGAGCATCTCCTTGCCCTCTGGGTGGTTCTCCGGTTTCTTCAGCTTGATCTCGTAGAAGCGCGTGTAGCCGTCGTCTGGCCAGATCTCGACCCTGGCGTCGAGGCCCCGGGCGTTCTCGCGGAGCTCTGCTCGATAGACCATCGTGAACTCCTCGCCGGGCAGCAGGCGCGTGTCCCACAGCTCCTTCTGGAGATCGGGGGTGATGCGTCGGCTGATGTGGCCCTCCTGGCGCGTGCCTTCGATGGGCGTGCCGGCCTCGTCGAGCTGCTCGAAGACGATGAGGACCGTGGGAGTGGTGTAGGTCGGGAAGCGGTGGCCCGCGCCGGTGTTCGTCACGGTGAGCTGTGCCTCGAGGGGCTCCAGGAAGCCGGTGCCGTCGCGGTTGAGCTTCGCTACGGCAGTGAAGGCGGCGGTCGCCATGTCCTTGTCGTGGATGCCCTTCCAGAGGTGACGCCCCCCCGGCATGTGGCAGTCCTGGCAGGTCGTGCCTTCCTCTGCGAAGGAGCTGCGGCGCCACTCCTGGTAGGTCTCCTGCAGCAGCTTGTCTTCGAGGCCCAGCTGGCCACTGCGGAAATCATGACACTGCTCACAGAAGATGCTGTCGCTGAAATCCGCTGCCTGGGTGGAGCCGCCGTGGGCGTTCCGGAGCGGCTCGGAGCCCTCTTCGCCCTCGATCATGGCCGGCTTGTCGTTCGGGCCGAAGCGCTCCCACTGGCGGACGTGGCAGCCGGCGCAGGTGAGGCCCTTCTCCTGCAGGTCCGCCGAGAAGTGCGGGTTGTCCTCGCCGTCGATGACCGGGTACTGCTCGGCGTTCGGCGCATGGCATGACTGGCATGGCTTGACGAAGGCCTCGTTGTCGACGAGCTGGCCGATCACTCCCGGCCCCATACCGATGGCGTGCCAGGACTGGGACCAGTCCGTGAGCTGCTGCGGGTGGCATATGCCGCAGGTGGCCGGATCCAGATCGGTCTCGAGCTCCGTCCAGTCCTCTGGAGCCTCGCCCTGGGCGGGGATCGGCGTCGCGAAGTGTTCGCGGACCCAGGTGGCGTCGGCCTGATCGACCCGGTCCTTCACCTTGAACAGCGGCGCGGCGTGGTCGTCGGGCTGGTCGAACTCGACCGGAACGTAGTTGGTCTCGTACCAGTGCTGTGTGGCCATGCCGATGAACACGATCAGGACGATCCACAGGACCGTGTTGATGATCCGCTCCAGCTTGCTCCGCGTCCGCGTTTCCATCCCCGCTCAGTAACGCTTGCGGCCCAGAGCAACGAGACCCCGACCGCGGTCGGGGTCCCGAGTATCGACTCCCTGGGAAATCAGGCGCCGCAGGCGTTGCAGGCGTTGCATGCGTTGCAGGCGTTGCAGGCGTTGTCAGCGTTGTCAGCGTTGTCAGCGTTGTCAGCGTTGCAGGCGTTGTCAGCGTTGCAGGCGTTGCATGCGTTGCAGGCGTTGCAGGCGTTGCAGGTGTTGCAGGCGTTGCAGGCGTTGCATGCGTTGCATGCGTTGCAGGCGTTGCAGGTGTTGTCAGCGTTGTCGGCGTTCTCGTCCTTGTCGCCACAGGCGATCAGGGCGAAG
>PVBE010403502.1_pt1 | contig 10947 bp, 12 predicted proteins | sample 1631181 | NCBI WGS metagenome assembly PVBE01 (sample SAMN08397723, study PRJNA350692) | Marine metagenome, whole genome shotgun sequencing project. | isolation source: water | place: Pacific Ocean | collected 2012-04 | reverse complement strand
GCTTTCTCTGTTCACAGCATTCAAACTTTTCGCTATTTTACGAAAGGAAAAACCCGATTTAATTCATACTCATGGAAAGGGTCCTGGACTCTACGGACGAATTATTGGGAAAGTTTTGAATATTCCAGTAGTGCACACTTTTCATGGCTTCCATTATGAAGCTCTACCAAAGCTCACGAAATGGGCCCATTTAACAGTAGAAATTTTTCTTGTCCTAATCACGGATCAGCATATCTTCGTAAGCGCGGGTGAGAAAAAAAGAGCTCGCGCCATAAGATTTCTGGATGAAAAAAATTCCATCATCATCCACAATGGGGTCGATCACAACTATATCTGCAATCTCTCTGTCAACCGAAACGCTGTTTTCAAGTCCATTGGATGTGAGGATTGGGAAAACAATAAAATCATTGGAACTCTTTCGCGCATTTCTCCTGAAAAAGGGATTCTCGATCTTATATCTGCAATATCTAAAGCGATTCAGGAAATACCCGATTTACGATTGATCATTGTGGGAGGATATCCTGACGAACATACGGACTACTATCTCCAAGTAAAAAAGCTCATTGAAAAAGAAAACCTAACGGAACACGTCCGTATTCTTGGGTATCGGCAAGACGCTATTGAAATTCTGAAGTGCATGGATTTTTATATTTCGTCTTCGCTGAGCGAAGGACTCCCCATCAGCATGCTGGAAGCACTCGCGGCAAAAATTCCAGCCATAGCAACAGAAATCACCGGCAACAAAGATATACTTCGCAATTCCGTTTTCGGTGTACTTGTGGAACCCTATTCACCAGAAAGTATCAGCCGTGGAATAGTTGAAATGATTCAATTGGCCCCAAAAAAACGAGACACCCTTGTTCGCAACGCTTTCAACCGGGTAAATGCTCATTATACAGTCGATGAAATGGTAGGCAAAACGGCTCTCCTTTATAAACATACCCTGAGCATGCATAGTTTATAAATAATCGCCCATCAGCGCATTGACAGGAAAGGACCTACTTGAAGAAACTCGCTCCATAGTTTTATCTTATGTAAATTTCAAATACGATAATATCGAGTCAAACCGCCATAGCATTCGCTGGAAAACCCTTGCATTTCCTGATCATCTTCCGTTTCAGCATAAATGCGCCTTACATGAGAAAGAACCTCTGTGTTGAGATGACTGAGAATTTTATTCTCATAACCTTCGATATCAATTTTCAAAATATCCACCGATTCGTACCGCCCCAAAACCTCCTCCAGCACCTGATTGGCCAGAATCACTTTAACCTGTATTGTCTTTCCCGGATCCCATTGAGCAAAATACGTGGCCCCTCCCTTAATCAGCCCTCCGTACCTCCCACTATCATCACAGGCAAAATCAAGCAGACCCTCCTCTACTCCAATCGCGCACTCTCTTAATTCATAGCGATCTTCAAAACCTTTCAAATTTTCCCTGAGCCTTTCAACATTACGGGGAACTGGTTCGAATAAGTAGACTTTTATATCTGGATTGCGTGTTAAAAAGTAGAGTGCGCTAATCCCAATATTCGAACCAAAATCTACAACCACAGAAATATCTTCCGGTGCTTTGTAATCCAGTTTACCAAAACACTCGATAAGGGTTATGAGATCGTCGTGGCTGAAAGCGGTTGCTCCCTGCAATCCCAATGGCGTGCGAACAAAAAATCGCCTGGGATAATCCCCTTTCTCGAATACATAGCGGATCAATACTTCGAGCGGACTTTTAAAAAAAATAAAGATATTAATAAAGGCCAGGTAAAAAGGCTTTTTGAACAAAGCGGCTGTAAAGTTTTTAATAGAGTGATGGGCCACGGTTTGGTCTGCTGATAATAAAACAATATAAATTAAAAATAATATAAGCCGGGCTCCAGGCTTTCACAAGCAACCCTGGAAATTCATTTTTCCTGATACTTTTTACCAGATTGAATCAGAAACTGCCGACAAATAGGCAACACCTCCCGATCCTCCCCTTTCAAGATATTTCACTTGCTTCCATCAAACTCAAAATTGTTTGAGAAAATTCGCTGACCGAATCAGGGCCCTGTCCTAAAACCGCATTTCCCATGCTGGTAACTGGCGTATCAACGCAAGTTGCATGAAGAAGTTCCAGTTCATATCGGGTGGCTTCATCCTGTGGCATGGGAATTTCTCCCGCGATCAAAGATGCCCTCACCAACACAACAATTGCTGACCCCATGGCCGCAATCACACTGCCAGAGCGATGATGGTCTGTAAGTATCTGCGGAACGATTGGGTCGTCCCAAAGTGACTTCCTGGCCCCTTTACCACCGATCAAAACCACGGCCTGATACTTGCCTCGAACACCCGGTTGTTTGTTCCAGTCCACTATCATCCCGTCAGGTTGAAACTTTTCCTTGTTCATACCACGGGCCTCCTGACCTGACATGGATAAAACGACAACACGAACTCCCCTCTGCGCCAGTTCAGACTTTACTCCATACAGCTCCTTTTGGCAAAACTGGCTTTTGGGAATAATAACTAAAACATTTTTCCCCGGTAAAACGCTCACAACATTCCTTTCAGGTTGATCAATCTTATTACTGCAAACAGGTTCAAACAATATAACATCCATTCTACCGGGAACTTTGATTTTCCCTCACATCCTGCTAGAATAGACCCGACTTGCTGCCCGACGATTATTATTAATTACCGACACTGCTTTATGAACGCAACTCTTGCCAACAGCCTCAATTTTATCTTGCAAGACCACAACTATATCTTGCAGGCTTTTCTGGTGATTCTGCTGGCTCTGTTCGCCAATCACCTGCAAAAGAAATTACTTTCGCGTCTCCTGGTAAAACTTGAAAAGACCCAGACAAAGTGGGATGACATTTTAATGTCCGCCTTGCAAAAACCCCTCAGCCTCATCATCTGGGTGGCAGGTATATCCTTTGCCGCCAAAATTATTCAGAAGGCAACAGGTGCCATTATTTTCGATGCAATATTTACTTTGCGCGATGCGGCAATCATTGGAGCCCTAGCATGGTTTCTGGTAGGACTCATCCATCGTGGTGAACAAAAAATACTCAAGGAAGATAGTGAAATTGACCAGACCACACTTGATGCCATAGCGAAACTATTACGAATTTCAGTGGTCATCACAGCTCTGCTGATCACCCTGCAAACACTCGGATACAGTATTTCAGGGGTGCTGGCCTTTGGTGGCATAGGAGGTGTCGCTGTTGGTTTCGCGGCAAAAGATCTACTTGCTAACTTTTTTGGCGGATTGATCATCTACCTGGACCGCCCCTTCGCTGTTGGAGACTGGATTCGCTCTCCCGACCGGGAGATCGAAGGCACTATTGAGAAAATAGGCTGGCGCGTTACCCGGATTCGCACATTTGAAAAAAGGCCTCTCTACATTCCCAACTCTGTATTCACCACCATAGCAGTCGAAAATCCCACAAGAATGCTTAACCGCCGGATTAAAGAAACCTTTGGCATTCGCTACGATGATGCCTCAAAAATGGAGATCATAACCAAAAAAGTTAAAGAGATGCTTAAAAATCACCAGGAAATAGATTCGACCAAAACCCTGATCGTTAATTTCAACGCATTTGCTCCCTCTTCGATGGACTTTTTTATATATACGTTTACCAAGACAACCGATTGGATTCATTTTCATGAAGTCAAGGAGGACGTTCTCCTGAGAGTGCTTAAAATAGTGGAAGATGAGGGAGCGCAAATGGCATTCCCCACCTCCACCATTCACCTTGGCGACGAAGAACTTCTAAAAAAGTATGGGCCTTAAATCGGTCCCGCTGTAGTTAACCAGCTCCCGATCAACATTTTTCCAAGAAACCACAAGAAACTCTATGACCAGAACAAAACGCTTTAATTTAAAAATTTTCCCTGCCATAGTAATCGCGCTCATACTTTTTCTTTCTGCATGCACAAGCCTGGGGCCCACTTCCTTGAAGGGAGAAAGGAATAATTACAATGTCGCCGTCCAGCGGACGAATGATGAGCAATTGTTACTCAATCTGGTGCGACTCAAATACAGGGACACCCCATTTTTTCTTGAGGTGAGTAGTGTTGCTTCTCAGTTCACTATGAAAACAGACGCAACGATCAATGCTGAACTACCCGATACGGGACTCAATATTTTCACATTTGGTGGTGGAGCCAGCTATCAGGAACGCCCAACAGTCACCTACTCACCGCTTCGAGGAGACAAATTTATCAAACATGTTTTATCTCCCGTCCCGCTTAAAACCATCTCTCTGCTATATCATTCTGGATGGAGTATTGAGCGTATCCTTAGATTATCCCTGCAAAAAATGGGTTCGCATAAAAATGCTCCCGGAGCTTCGGGACCCACCCCTGAACATCCTCCCCAATTTGAAGGGTTCGTGCAAGTCGTCAAACTATTTCGTTTCATGCAAAACCGTGGCGTCCTCGAAGTCGCACTAGACTCTTCCCAGGGAACATCCAGGCTCATCCTGCAAATAGCGGATGAGGCGAAAGACTGGCCTGAAGTCCGCAAACTTTCCGGCTACCTAGGCAACCCTCCCGGTCAAATGAGATATATTTTGTCCAACCACAAAACCGCAAACGAACCAGGCCAAATTCCGATCGTTACTCGATCTCTGCTCGGCGTCATGTTTTACCTTTCACAAGCCGTGGAATCTCCTGAAGCACATAGAAAATCAGGAAAGGTCACCATAACCCGTTATGAATCTGGTGAAGAATTCGACTGGAGCAAAGTCACGGGTGATCTATTACGCGTTCGGTCGCAGTTTAACATTCCAGACACAGCCTCTGTTGCGATTTACTATCGAGACCATTGGTTTTATGTTGACGACCGCAATCTAAGTTCTAAATCAACTTTTTCGCTTCTCACACAAATCTTCGCCCTGCAGGCAGGTGACATCAAAGACGTTTCTCCCATGCTCACGCTCCCTCTCGGCGGCTAGCAGGTTGATATTAAGTCAGGTCGCAATACTTGGGAACCTTGACCCATGAAATGTCCCAAATGCGGGTATCAACAAGCTTCAGGCGAGACCCGTATCGAATGCGAAATTATTTTTTCAAGATATTGTGACCATCAGGAACGTATAAAAGAAGCGCAATCTCCCGCCAAAGAAAATACTGCTGAATCCACGCCTGAAGATTCGATTCCCATATCATCAGACTCATCTTCATTTACCAGGAATCTGTTTGCTCTGCATAAATCCCCATGAAACCCGGTTTCCACTCCCGCAACCGCATCCATATCCTTCCTGTTTGCAGTATTGTTTTATTTACTAAACCAGCATTCAGTCATGGTGAACAATAATGAATCCATAATTTTGTATTTACTGCATCAAACCAACCTTGTCTTTCACGAATCCGGACATGTTATTTTTGGCATATTCGGCAGGGTCATAAAGTATTCTCGGTGGAAGCCTGGGACAACTCATGATTCCTTATGGTAATCGTTCACTTCTGGTATCGGCGTAATGTGACAGGATTCGCCTTTGGAGCATTCTGGTTTTTTGAAAATTTTCTCGATATAGCACACTACATGGCAGACGCTCGCACCCTGATTCTTCTCCTGATTGGAGGATTAGGACCGGAAACCCACGATTAGCGAAACTTGTTTGTGGAGTGGGATGTACTAAGACACGACACACAAATTGCCGCCTGGGTAAATACAACGGGATGGATCGGAATGTCATGCACATGGGCCTGGTTGGCAGGCCGATCGATATCAGGCCAGAAGACAATTTAAATCCCGAAAAAAGTAAGATCCGTTGAAAACCAATCTATTATTACAGTCAATGGTAGCAAAAGAATTCATTTTATTCGCCTTAATTCAAAAACGATGATAACCTCCTACCCTTTAACGGTAAACTTTCTTTACAATCTCCTCAAAAACATAAAATTTCAATAAAATATGCCGCACAACCTTTCAATTGTATTAGTTACTCCGGAAATCCCTACGAACACAGGTTCCATCGGTCGGCTTTGTCTAGCCACAAACAGCACCCTGCATCTGGTCGATCCACTCGGATTTGAAATCACCGATTCTAGAGTCAAACGGGCGGGACTGGACTACTGGAAATACCTGCAAATAGTACGGCACAAAAATCTGGAAGCATTTTTTAACTCACTACCTCCAGAAGCTCCGACTGCATTTTTTTCTACCAAGGCAAAAACCTCTGTCTTTGAACAAAAATTTATACAGGGGGCTTACCTAATTTTTGGGTGCGAAACAAAAGGACTGGGAGAAGAACTACTGGAGAAATTTTCTGAACATACTTTCAAGATTCCACAATACGATGACCGAGTACGTTCTCTTAATCTGGCCAATGCCGCGAGCATTGCAGTCTATGAAGCGATCCGCCAGTTAGGACCATGACTCGACAACTGCTGGGTATCGTGATTCGAGAATTAATTCTATAAGGAAATATCTGTCAAATCATCTTCATCGAATAATTCCTGGAGCATCTCCCGGTCACTGTTCTTGGTATTTTCCTCGTTCTTGCGATCAATATAACCATTGACCCGCTGAAGGAATTCGTCGCTAACGTTTCTCATCACGACATGAGTCATAGTCACCTCTCTGCCAAAACGCTCCAACAGCTCACCAAAACAGGCATTGAGAAATGGCGTGAGTAACGAATTGACCCCCTTAAAATCTACCTCAACACTGGCGCCTTTTACCAATTCAGGTGATATCAAGTGCAACACTTTTATCCCATCATCAATAGAGGAGCAGTTTTCCCCCACCGTTTTTTCCAGATAGATCCGCAACGCCATGTAAGCTCCTTATAATTAAAACTTTCCGATCAATTCCCAACCTTAACACAATAAAACAATCACATTTCTAAAAGTTTCTGACTTCAATATTCACAAAATCCTCCAATAATTACAAACTTTCCAAATTCGCCAAAATCTCAGAAAATGAGCCTCAAATAGGGTGGAATTTTCATTAAAAAATGGTACAACTTACCTTGTCAGGTCAATCATTTTTTATACATTGGTAAAATATTTTTACCTGCAGGTCATAAAAACAACCAATCGTGCCTCCGCACATTCACCAGAGTTTTTCCATCATTATTTAAAAATCACAATTCAATGGAGTCTATGATGACAGAAAGGGATAAAATCCTGAAAAGTATTTACGATGCTGTTGATGAAATGAATGAAAAGTTCGTTAAGGTTATTAATTCGCCAATGAGCCGTTGACCTTCCCAATACTCTGATGCAAAAAGCTATATTGATTGGTGTCGACTTTCCCAGCCACGGTTCTACCCCGATGGAAATCGCCATGGAAGAACTCAAGGGCCTTGCCGAAACCGCCCAATACAATCCCATTGCAATAATTTCCCAAAAATTAACGGCGGTTAACCCAAAAACATTTATTGGCAAAGGTAAAGTAGAAGAAGTCGCTGAGGTAGTTAATCATAATTCGGCAGACATCGTTATTTTTGATGACAACCTTTCCCCGGCTCAAAACAAAAATCTCGAAAACATATTCAAGTGCAGGGTGATTGACAGGTCATGGCTCATCCTGGAAATATTCGGCAATCATGCACGCACTCGCGAAGCCAAAACCCAGGTGGAGTTGGCCAGCCTGAAATACGCCTTACCGCGATTGACCAAAATGTGGGGCCACCTTTCCCGGCAAAGAGGCGGTATAGGAATGAAGGATGTAGGAGAAACACAGATCCAGTTGGACCGTCGCCTTATCCGTAACCAAATCACAAAACTTGACCGTAAACTGAAACAAATTGACAGCGAAAAAAAAACTCAAAGAAAAAGCCGTCGAAATGCTTACAAAGTCGCCCTTATTGGTTACACCAACGCTGGAAAATCCACTCTCATGAACCAATTGACCGGAGCGAACGCTCTCGTAGAAAATAAATTATTTGCCACTCTCGATCCCACCATCCGAAAAATCAAAAAGAACTTTCCATTTCCCGTTATACTTTCAGATACCGTGGGGCTTATCGACAAACTACCGCATGACCTTATCGCTTCCTTTAAAAGCACTCTGGACGAGGTAAGAGACGCTGACCTCCTTCTAAGAATGGTGGACATCAGCGATTCAAATGCCAACCGACAAATTGAAACCACCAACAAAGTGATCAACGAACTTGGTGTTGAAGATACCGATTCACTACTGGTGTTTAACAAGATCGACAAAATAGGCGATCCGGAAATTCTTAAGGCCCACGTTCAAAGAAACACGGAAGCTATCTGCGTTTCCAGTAAAGATGGAATCGGACTTGATACTCTTCGCAGTGCGATCGTCAAATGTTATGAAAGCAAACTCTCCCCTTATCGGGTGAACATCGATTACGAACACGCACGGGTGATTCCGCAGATCCGAAAGCACGTCGTCATTACAAATGCGGATTACGAAGAAAAATTTATTCGCCTGCACTTGAGACTGCCACCCGGAGGGAAAGAAAAAGTAAACGAAATTCTCAAGCAAGCCAGACAGTCGACCTCAGTCAGGCGGGAGTGAGCTTGGTAAAACTGGTTGCGACGACTAAATGACTATGAGCTTCACATGCTTTACCGCTATGCGTTTTTTCCCATGCGGCTTATTGAAAAAAATATCCACCTTCAAATCTTCTTCACGGCCTTCCCGCTTAATGATTATTCCCGCGCCAAACTTTGGGTGCAGAATTTTCGTCCCAACAGAATAAGAGGCATCCGAACTTTCCCTTGAAAACGAAGGTGCGGAAATTTCGTTGTACGCACTTCCAACCGTCGTTGATACCTGGTAGCGAGGAACCTCGGTTCGACTCTCGTTGACCATCACGTCTGAAGGGATAGCCATCAAAAACTGCGATGCCGGATAATTGAAGGTACTTCCATAAATCCTTCTCATGCGTGCGTTACTGATAAATAGTTTCTTCTTCGCGCGGGTGATACCGACATAGCACAAACGCCTTTCCTCTTCATATTCATCCGGATCAGACATCGAGCTGGCATGCGGCAGGAGTCCGTCTTCCAGTCCAACCATATATACGGAATCGTATTCCAGCCCTTTACAGGTATGAAGAGTCATCATTTGCAATACACCTCGAGTATCATCAATCGAATCAGCATCGGCAACCAGAGCCGTAGTATCCAGGAAGTCCTGCAAACTATCTCCTCTCTCCTCCGATTGCTGAACTGCGGTGAACAGCTCGTTGATTATTTCTACCCGATCTTTACTTTCGCGGGTGCCTTCTTTTTCCAGCATTGCGGAGTAGCCGGTACGCTCAACAATCTCACGAAACAAATCGATGTAAGCGCTGTTTTCATAGACCGCGTGTAATCCATCCATTATCTCAAGGAAATGGAAAATCTTGTTTGCCGCTCCAGACGCTACCAACCGGGAAGGTCCCACCTCCCGCAAACCCTCCATAAAAGTTATCCCTTTGCTATCGCTGTATGCGGTCACCTTTTCCAGAGAAGTCTTACCGATCCCTCGAGTAGGCACATTGATTATGCGACGGAGCGAAACGGAATCTGCCGGATTAATAATCACTCGCACGAACGCGAGCACATCCTTGATCTCTTTGCGTTCGTAAAAACGGAATCCGCCAATCAACCGATAGGGGATGTCCGACCTTCTTAAAGCCTCTTCCATAACGCGGGACTGTGCGTTGGTGCGATAGAGCACAGCCATGTCGTTAAACAGAACTCCTTCTTCCTGATTATGCTTTACAATACGCTCGCATACCGACCGGGCTTCGTCTCCCTCGTCCTCAGCGCGATAGTAAACAATAGGCTCACCCTTCTCGTTTTGAGTCCACAAAGTTTTTTCTTTCCGGTTATGATTTTCCGCCACCACCCCGGCGGCGGCTTTCAGGATGCTCTGGGTCGACCGATAATTTTCTTCCAGCTTGATCACAGAAGCATTCGGAAAATCTTTTTCAAAATTCAGAATATTTTCAATGTCCGCCCCGCGCCACCGGTAAATACTCTGGTCATCGTCGCCCACCGCGCAAACATTCCCGTGTGTGGACGAAAGCAGTCGAATCAATTCGTACTGCGTCGCGTTTGTGTCCTGAAACTCATCAACCAGAATTTGCCGGAACTGATTACTGTATCGCTCCAATATCGGTGCTGACTTTTTAAGCAGACGCACTGCCATGATCAGCAGGTCGTCAAAATCCAATGCGTTACTTTTTCTCAATCCCGCCTGATAAAAAGGATACACCTCGGCGGCCTTCATTTTGGCGCCAAAAGGAAGATCGTCTGTATCAATATCAGCGGGAAAAAGAAATTCGTTTTTGAATCCACTGATATGATTGAGCAATGCCTTGGGTGTGAACGCATCTGTGTTGATGTTAGCGGACTTCATACACTGCTTCATCAGGGATAACTGGTCGCCCGCGTCGTAAATAACAAATTCTCTGGGGTAACCCAGTTCATCGATATGTTTTCTCAGAAACCTCAGGCAAAAAGAATGGAACGTGCTTATCCATGGGGAAGATCCGCCGTCACTGGAGAGCATGTTTCGCACACGCTCTTTCATTTCACCAGCGGCTTTGTTGGTGAAAGTGATCGCCAGAATATGATCAGGATGCATTCCCAGTTGAATAAAATTTGCGATACGCGATGTGATGACCCGTGTCTTTCCCGAACCCGCGCCAGCGATAACCAGCAAAGGACCTTCCTTGTGCTGTACCGCTTCTAATTGTTGGGGATTTAATGATTCAAGATTCATGAACGTGGAAGAACTCTATTGAAGTCGGTTGAAAAAAGAACGGCGCTCTTTCGAACGCACCGAAAAAACGCCGCTCAACAACCGCTACAACTTACTCTTTTTTGGAGGTTAGGAAAAGATCAAAATTCCTTTTTCCTCCATGAAACCGTTGGACTACCAAGACTACTCTACGCATAATATTGTAGTTGCCCGATTCATCGGGCGCTTTTATAACCGCCCGATATCCACCCTCCTGTCATCTAATTCTAGTGAAAGGGGGACGG
>PVBE012498000.1_pt1 | contig 10948 bp, 6 predicted proteins | sample 1631181 | NCBI WGS metagenome assembly PVBE01 (sample SAMN08397723, study PRJNA350692) | Marine metagenome, whole genome shotgun sequencing project. | isolation source: water | place: Pacific Ocean | collected 2012-04 | reverse complement strand
TGCACGTGTCCTTGCGCCCGGAGAGATGCACCCTGCGCGTCATAGGGGAGAGCCCGGCGGAAGGGATCGCGCTGAGGGGCCGGGTGGAGCAGGTGGCCTACCTGGGTTCGAAGACCGACTACGTGCTGGAGCTCGAACACGGCGAGCGCGGGCTCGTCGAGGTCCGTCACGCGGGTCCTGGAGCTACGCTGCGACCGGGTGAGAGCGTCTACCTGTGTGCCGACCCGCGTGACTGTCTGGTGCTCCCGCTCGATCGCTAGTGTCGACTTTGTCAGGTCTATCGTTGTTGCTTCGCGATGGCCTGCGCCAACACTTCGGTTGCCCCCGAGATGTCCGGTAGCTTCTCGCCCGCATCGAGACGCGCCCGCTTGTCGTCTTCGGCCACCTGCATGCCAATCGCCCGCTCCGCCACCTCTTCGATACTGGCTGGGTCGAGGACCAGGATGCCGTTCTCGTCCGCAAGGATGGCGTCGCCTGGCCGGACCGCAACGCCGCCGCAAGAGATCGTCGTGCAGAATTCCCCGGCAAGACCCAGGCGCTTGGTCGTGATCGCCGAGGGGCCTCGGCACCAGATCGGGACGCCATAGGCGCGGATTTCGCCGAAGTCCGTCGCCACACCGTCGACGATGGCACCGGCCAGGCCGGCGCACTTGGCCGCATACTCGACGAGACCGCCCCACCCAGCGTGGCGCATGTCGCCGCAGCGATCGATGACGAGAACATCGCCAGGGCGGACCTGGCCCAGGGCGTAGCCCAGGACCGTGGCATCCGGCCCCGGGGTCTTCACGGTGACCGCGGTGCCGGCGATTCGACGATCCGGAATGACCGCGCGCAGCGCTGGATCCATGAAGCCGCTATGCAGGAAATGGCCGATGGTCGCCGGTTCCGCTTGCACGAGTCTGTCGAGCAGCCGCGCATCGATCTGAGAGGGCAGTGATTGGATTCTGAACATGGTGGTCAACGTACGCCAAGCCGTGCCGCCGTGTCTACGGGTGCGGCACCATCCTAGGTGCGTCTTTGCCCGTCTCCGAGATGCGACGCATTCAGGATACGACGATTCATCGGGACCGATCGCTCTTGACACCCACCTTGTGGCAGCCATAATCGGCGCTGGAACAGCGAACGGCCCGTATTTCTCAGGAGAGCCCCATGAGGACGTTTTCGAGCTCCTGGTACGCCATCGCACGCGTCGTGACCCGAACCGTGGCCCTCGGAGGCGTGTTGACCATCGGCTCGCTCCCGGTTTTCGCCCAGGGCGAATTTCATGTCGAGGAAGCGACCATCGACGACATCCACGAGGCGATCCAGCGAGGTGAAACGACATGTGTGCAGGTCGTCCGTTCCTATGTCGATCGTGCCAGAGCGTATAACGGCATCTGCACGCAGCTCGTCACCGAAGACGGCGGACCGGTCACGCCTGGCAAGGGTACCGTTCGGGCCGGCGCTCCCCTCGTGTTCCCGTCGACCACCGTGGCGGTGAGGCAGATTCTGTCTGATTTCGATGACTACGACGGTCTGCCGATCGAGTTCGGCCGCTTGGAGGCCACGCGGTCGGACCCCAGTGTCCAGCAGCAGTACGGCATGGTCGTCGGCATGAGAGCCGCGGGCCAGCTCAATGCGCTGAGTACCCTCAATCTTCGCGGCGAGCGGTCGGTGACGTGTCAGGCCGAGTGCGACAGGCACCCGTCGGATGGCGGTCTTCCGGCGCAGTGCCCCGCGGCCTGCGAGGGCTTTCGGAAGCAGCCCGACGCGCTCGAGAGAGCGGCGGAGCTCGATGCCCAGTACGGTCGGAATCCCGACCTCGACGCCATGCCGATGTACTGCGCCGTCTTCTCGTTCAAAGACGTCTACGACACCACAGACATGCGGTCGACGAGCGGTGCCGATGCGAGCTATGCGATGGATGCTCCACCCGAGGATTCGACGATCGTGGCCGGGTTGCGCGCCAAGGGCGCCATCATCTACGCCAAGGCGAATCTCGCCGAGTACAACGCCGGTGGCGGGAACCCTGGAGGGGCCAAGGCCGGCTCGCAGACGTTCGGTGCTGGTGCCCGCAGCAGCTGGGCCGGTACGTCGTGCAATGTCTACGATACAGCCCGCGAAACCGGCGGTTCGAGCTCCGGGTCTGCCGTGTCGGTCGGCGGTAACCTCGTCAGCTGTTCGATTTGTGAGGAAACCGGCGGATCGTGCCGGCAGCCGGCATGGCGCAACGGTGTCGTCGGCTTCGTCACGACGAAAGGGCTGATGCCCTACGGCGGATCCGTCGGCGTGGAGCCCTACCTCGACCGGGCGGGCGTTCACTGCCGCACGGTGAAAGACGCTGCCATGGTCCTCGACGCGCTCAAGGACTCGGAACGTGGCTACGACGATCCGCGAGACATCTACAGCGCCCTACCACGCGCGCTGATCTCCGAGGAGCCCTACGCAAGTTTCGTCGTCGACGACACGACCATGGGCAGCCCGGCGCTCGCGGGCATGCGCATCGGCGTCGTCCGCGAGTATATGGTCAAGCACACCGCCAACGATGCGGCGATGAGCGACCTCGTCAACGAGGAGATCATTCGCGTGCTGCGCGACGGACTCGGTGCGGAGATCGTCGAGTCGTTCGACCCGGAGTATCCGGACGATCCCTCGATTCCGAACATGACCTACACGTTCCAGCAGGCGATCGCCGAGATTCTGCCCGTGCATATGCCGGAATTCGTTCAGGAACAAGACGACGATGGCGAATACAAGTTCGCCGTGCCAGGCTACGACGTCACGACGCGCGACTATCTCGTCAAAGCCGCCGAGGGCAAGGCGCCACTGTCGGAAGACTTGAATCTCCGCAGCATCAACGCCTCGCCAGCGACGGCGAGCTTCAGCTTCCACCTGTCGCAGTACCTGATGCGCCGCGGGGATTCGACGGTGACCGACTGGGCGAGCTTGAACGCCAATTCGAAGTACTACGCCGAGTCTCGCGCCGTCGCGATGCGCAATTGGGAATACAAACAGAACATCGCATCGGAAGGCATCACGCGACGCGTGAAGATGCGTGACGTCATGCGGCTTGTTCTGCTCAACGTCATGCGCAGGAACGACCTCGACGTGTTGGTCAATCCGACGATCACGATTCCCCCGGTGCGAATCGGATACGCGCGCGAGCCGTCGGTCAATGACCGTCCGACGGGGCGGTTTCCCACGAGTGCCAACCTCGGCATCCCCGAACTCACGGTGCCAGCCGGTTTCAATCGAACCGTCTACGAGCCCGAGTACGTCCTGAACGAAGACAAGGACGACTACGACACAGTCACGAGCAGCCGCCAGACGCGTCTCGAGTCCCCGTTGCCAGTAGGCATCTCGTTTTGGGCGGGGCCCGGCGATGAGCCGATCATTCTGCGCGCGGCTTCGGCCTATGAGGTCGCGACCAAGCATCGCCTGCCGCCACCTGGTTTCGGACCCGTCGACAGGTAGGCCCTGACGCTCGCTTCGAAGTGAGATGCGTGGCGCCGAGCGCGGGACTTCTTCCACGCATCACTGTGGCAGGGCACTGGCCGCGCGCAACGGCCGCGCGTTTCGGATCAAGAGTGAGCCGACGATCGACAGATTCACGAGATTGAACATCAGGCCGACGGCGAACGCACCTCGGTACGCACCGGACACGTCGAAGATGAATCCTCCGAGCCAGCCACCGGCAGCCATGCCGACGGCCCCGAAGAAATAGACGGTCGCGATACGCCTTCCGATCGATCCGAAGGGAAAATGCTTGCTGATGATCAGCGTGTAGGCGGGGATAACGCCTCCGAAGGCGAGGCCGAAAAGGCCCGAGAGCACGTAGAGCCCGGGGAGGCTCTCGACGAAGAGGTACAGGCTGAGCACGACTGCCTGGCTGGCGGAGCCGACCGTCAGCATGCGGAGTCCGCCGATGTGGTCTGCCACCACACCCCAGGCGATCCGGCCGACGAAGGCGCACCCCAGCAGCAGCGTCAACACTTCTGCCGCTCGCGAGAGTGGGTGCCCGAGGTCGGTCGTGTGCGAGACCACATGAACGATGGGCATGGCCATCGCCACGCAGCAGCCGACGATCGCGAGGCAGAGCAAGACCAGCGCCCTGCCCGCTCCGAAGCCGAGGACGTTTCCATCGGGCGTGTGCCCGTCACGCGAGGTCGGCGCGGCGGCCACCGGCGCTCGGGGCCGAAGCAGCAGGGTGAGGGGAACCATGGTGACAAGCGCGAACACCGCATACGCCTGGTACGCCTCTCGCCAGCTATTCCTTTCGATCAGGAACCGGAAGACGGCCGGCCACACCATTCCCGCCAGACCTTGGGCGCTGACGACGATGGCTATGGCCAACCCGCGGCGACGGTCGAACCAGCGGGCCACGTTCGCGAGGAGCGGGGAGAACAGGGCGGCGTTGCCGAGCAGACCGATCAGGATCCCATGCGCCAACAGGAACATCCAACGATTCGTGGTGACGCTCACGACCAAGGCGCCAACGACGACCATCACCGCGCCAACGAGCGCCGGGGTGCCGACGCCCGCCCGATCAGACCAGCGGCCGATGAAGATCCCGCCAAGGCCCATACCGAAAAGCGTCATCGAATACGCCATCGATGGCACCCATCGCAGCCCACCGAAGTCTTGAGCCATCAGCTTCAAGCCCACGATCACCACGAAGTAGCCGCCAGCACCGATCGTCATCAGCAGCATCGAGGCTACGGTGACGACCCATCCGTAAGGCCTCTCGACGCTCTCCTGCATCTGGATCACCGGACGGATGATAGCCACCGCTGCAGCCTCTGTCGAGGTCGCGGGTGTGGACGGGGAGTGGTACCCGGAGCGGGCGATTCCTCTCCGGTTTCAACGGTCAGGAGCCGAGCTCGATCTTCTGTGGATGGGTAGGCGCTGGCGGTGGGACATCGAGGCCGAACGGACACGGACTCCGACGGTGAACCGCGGCACGTTGCGGATCGGGTCGCTACAACCCATCAGACGGCGAGCTCAAATCGACGCGATTGACGTTCGACGGGCCGAACGACAACCACGTCCCCGCGTATGGCCCATCGTAGACGCCCGGCTTCGACCAATCGCAGACGCCGTCCGAGAACATCTCCTGCAGCCGAGACTGCTCCTCAGCGGTGAAGGTCACGCCGTAGCCGCTCGAGTCGACCGGCTTCAGCTGGCACTTCACGACGTTGTTGGCCAGCGGCGCGCCGGCCACCTGGCGCGGCGTGAGGAACGCCGGGTAGAGCTCCTGACATACCCCCGAGTTCTCGAATGCCTGAGGCTGGTTGACCGTGACGGGCGGTTCGTCACGAGTGTCCCAACACGCGTCCACGAGGTCCGCGGGCTTCGCCCGTACGACCTTGACAGCCTGCGGGTCGTTCGACGTATCAGCCTGGATCTGCAACAACCACCGATCCATCTTGTCGAACAGCACCTTGAGGTCCGGCTCGTCTGCGGTGAACCCCCAGCGGCCCCCAATCTCCATGACGTGGTTGTCGGCGTGGCCGTTAGCCTCGGCGAGCCTGGCACGGGTCGTGTACTGATGGACGATCATGTGGATGTCGCCGTTGACCCGGTCATCGGTATAGCTGCGGTAGTCGATCACCGGAGTGGTGGCGAGTCCGCCACCACCGTTCAGGATGCGCCCCGTCTGACGGGCGGCACGTCCGGCCCGCGCGTTGGCGGCGTGCCGTTCCGGCACGTGGTTCGCGTCGGCGTCGAAGCCGCCGATGCGGTCGTTCAGATCCAGGAACTGAGCCCTGGTGATCGTCCCAGCGTTGAGCGCCGCCAGCCCGTACTGCACCCCGACGTTGTCGAGCGGTCGGCCCGCGAACCCCGTGTCCGGGTCGATGCCGTACACGTTCACCGTGTGGTCGTACGTCGTCGCCCGGGCACCGGTGGGGTTCGTCACCGGGTCATAGCGTTGGGAAACGGGGAGCGGACCGGGGTTCGCACCGCCGACCTGGTCGGTGGCGTTTCGCGCGACGTACTCACCTCCCTGGTCTTCCAATTCCAGGCCGTCCTCGTACACCGGATCGATCCGGCGCGCGCCGACGCTCATGTTGGGGATGCTGCCCCACTGGCCGAAGCCGGAGACAGCGCGCTGCTCCTCCTTCGTGAACGTCCCGGGCACGACGTGCTCGAAGTAGCGATGCAGGAGCCGCGAATCGCTTAGCGTGAAGATCGTCGCCGAGGTGACGTCAGGAAAGCTGGCGTAGACGATGATTCCGTCGAACACGCCGGGATAGTTGTCGGCGGTTTGGTGGCTCTGATACGAGCCGCCCGAGCCGCCCGTGCCGATGGTGTAGATCGGCGGCCCGTAGCTCTCGATAAAGCGTTCCTTCACCATCATGTGGGTCTCGGAGGCCAGCAAGTCGTTGCAGTTGTCGCTGAAGCGGTTCAGCGACGCGGACGTGATGGCGTACCCCTGCTCCAACAGCCCTTCCCGCACGTAGGAGCTCGAAGGCGCGTCTTGTAGCACACCCCCGGTCGCGACACCCTGGTGATACCACCCGCCTCGGCACCCGCCGCCGTGCGTGTAGATCAGCTTCCCGTTCCACCCCGGGCTCCGCGTCCAGGGGTCGGGATCGGGCTGGGTCGGATCGTGGAGGATCGCGCTCTCGTAGACGGCCCGGTTGGCCGTCCCTGTCTGCACACGAACCACGAAGGGCACCGTCTGGCCGTCGGACGTGGTGGTCTGCTCGACGTCTGCCGGGAGAGGCCCTGCCCGATCGGTGAGCGGCTTGAACACGCCCTCGGTGGACCGGTACATGTAGTCGATTCTCGTCTCCACCGAGCAGTGCTCGTCAAGCGGCGGACCGAGCTTCTCGCCGGTCACCAAGGTGAAGTCGTGCGTCTGGCACACGAACGGTTGCTCGTGGGGACCGGAGATCATGGGACCGCTGGCCGGATAGTTGGTCAGCGTAAGTCTCGCCACCGGATCGCTCGCCCCCTTTCCGCCCACGGCGCCCGCAGTCACGATGTTCTCACCCTCCCGCAAGCCGTCCACGAGGCCGAGCAGGGCGTGCCCTGCCGAGTCGGGTTTGAAAGCGCCGGTGACGTCGACCTGGTTCAGATCGATGGCGACGTCCCGTAGCGAGACCGCCTCCGGCACGCCGACCCGCAACAGCACGTCGTCGCCGCTCACGAGGTGGGGCCGGGACGACAGGCTCTCGATTGCAAAGCCATCGGCGGCCCGCACCGGTGGCGAACAGGCGACCAGCCAGCCGGCCGCCGAGACGGCCCCAAATCCCGCCGCGGCCGCCAGGATCTGCCTCACGCCGAGCTTTGTCATGCCTGCCATGTTCGTCTCCGGTTCAGAAGCTCCGCTGTGCCGGTGCTGTTGATGTGCGGCGGATCATAGCATGCCTGACGAGCCGCGCCGTGCGGTGCGTTCAGGTTGACAACGGCTTCCGTATCTTGCCGGTCACGTGCCCTTTCCAGCCTGAGTTGACCTCCAGCCGAGGAGGCAAGGCCCGGGGCGCCGGCCTAGCCGAACGCGAACTCCAGGACGGCCCTGGTACGTGCCGGTCGTGCAAGATCGAGCCGGTACGTCTCATGGGCGCCGTGGCCCAGCCGGGCGCGCAGCGCGGACGACTCGGACAGCCGTGCCAAACACACCGACCACGAGTCGATGTTGTCGGGGGTCGCCATCAGACAGTTCCGTCCATCCTCCAACACCTCGCGAAGCACCGGCAGGTCGGCGCTGACGATCGGGACGCCCGCGGCGAGGTACTCGGCCAGCTTCTGTGGAAACATCCAGCGCGACGTGTCGGTGCCCCTCCGCTCCAACGACACGCGGTGACCGTAGGGCATCAGGAGGACATCCATCAGTGGCATCAGGCAAACGGCACGCGCCGGCGGGACATGCCCCATGACGTGGAGATTGGGAGCAAGCGATCGGTGGCGGAGCTCCCGGATCTCCCGGTCGTTGCCTCCGAATATTAGGAACGGCGCCGTCGGGTGGCGTGGCGCGAGTGCCTCGATTAGGTCGATGCCGCGTCCGGGGTAGAGATGACCGAAATACGCGACCCAGAGTGCGCGGGCCTCGGGACCCGCGCCGAATTCGATCTCACGTCTGGTTACACGGTCGTCAGAGTCGACCGGGACGACTTCGGGGGGTGGCACGCCGCGAAAGACCCTCACGCGTCCGGGAGCGACGCCGTGAGCCTCGTCGAGGAGCGCCATCAGGGCCTTCGACAGGACGACGGCCTTGACCCGACTGCTCTTGAGGAGATGGCGCTGGAGTCTTGCTCGTACGCCTCGCTCCAGATCGTGGAGCTCGACGAGGTGATGAACGCGAGGCACCAGGGACAGCAGCCAAGATGCGACGAGGTTGCGCGACATGATGGCCACTGGGCTTGCGTCACGTAGTCGGTCGCCCAGCAGGCTCACCAAGGCGAGCAGGGCGATCGCGAGGCCTTCACCGCGGTGGAAGGGACTCCAGACAGAGCGAAGACGCACGCCTCTGAGGTCGACACCATAGTAGCGTTCCAGCTCGGCTCTCAGCTTCTTGGCTGCACAGGTCGGTCGACAGACGAGCAGCGTGACTTCGTGTCCCAGGCTCGCGAGCGCGGCACACAGCCTGACCGCGTAGACAGAGTTCGCCGTGCGCGACGGCGTGCGCGAGGGTGAAATGTAGACGAGCCGCAACGCACCCATAACCTCGCCCTTGGTGAACGATAGCCCGTACGAGCCGCTCCTTTCAATGCCGGTTGTCGTTCTCCGGTCTCGCGGACTTCGGCCCATGCTATCTTGGCCCGTACATGACCATTCTCGGGCTCCACTGGATCGACTTCGCCATCGTCATCGGCTATTTCGTCATCATCTTGTACATCGGTGTCTTCCAGGGCGCGAAGCGCACCAAGACCCTGGGGGACTTCTTCGTGGCGGGTGGCAAATGGGGCCCGCTCGCCTCTTTCATCTTTATCTTCGCATCGGCGATCGGGGGCAACGAGGCCGTCGTGGTGGGAGGGCAGGCCTATCGCACGGGGCTCTCGGGGGTCTGGTACTGGTGGAGCTTCCTCTTCGCGACGCCGGTCTACTTCGCGTTTGCCACCCACTTCAGGCGCGGCCGCGTCTACAACCTGGCCGAGTTCCTCGAGATGCGCTACGGCGCGCGCCTGGCGGCGACCTTCTCCGTGATCGGCGGCGTTGTCTGCATTCTCTTCGCCGGTATGGGTGTGCTGGCCATTGGCAAGATCGTCGCAGGTCTCACGACTCTCTCGGTCGAGCAGTCGATCGCCCTCATCTCGCTCATCGTCGGCGCCTACGTCTTCTCGGGCGGCATGATGTCCGCCCTGCTCACCGACTTGCTGCAGGGCCTCATGTGCCTCTTCATTCTCAGCTTCGTCATGCTGCCATTCCTGTGGATGGAGGTGGGCGGCATGGCCAGCCTGCGGACGCTCCCTCCCAGCACCTGGGACCTGGCGGGTGAGGGCATGACCCTCTGGACCGTGCTCGCCCTCAACGCGTCGGCCCTGGTCGGTGGGGTCGCCGCGCCGTGGATCTACAACTGGATCGCGGTGTCACGGGACGAGCGGGCCGCCACCCAGTGCGGCTGGGGGCATCTCTGGAAGCGTGTCATCACGCTGCTCTTCGCCCTCTACGGCATCCTGTTCGCGATCTACGATCCCGGGCTCGCCGATGGCGAGCTGGCCTGGGGGCAGGTGATGGGGCAGCTCTTGCCCGTCGGTCTGCTGGGGCTGCTCGTGGCCAGCTTCTTCGCCGCGGCCATGTCCTCCGCCGACGCGTGGGCGACGACCTCCTCGGCGATGCACGTCGACTACCTCTACCGCAAAGTCCTCCGCAGAGGGCGGTCCCTCCGCCACTACCTCCGCGCGTCACGCGTCTGGGCCGCCGCGTCGATCGGCCTGGCCGCGCTCTGCGCGCTCCAGGTAGAGACGATCCGGGACATCCTCAATATGAGCATGTCGCTCCTGGGCTTCCTGGGCCTTCCGATCTACTTCGGCGTGTATTGGCGGCGCGCCAACCGACTGGGTATGTGGCTCTCGCTCACGTTGGGCATGGGCGCCTACGTCACCATCATGCTGCTGATGACCGGGACGGGCCGGACGTTTCCCGACTCCGCAAGCGCGTTCCCGTGGGGGGTCTTCGTCTCGACCTCCCTCGCGTTGGTCGGGATGGTCGCCGGATCGATCTGGGGCAGGCCCGAAGACGCCTTGCGAGTGAAACGGTTCCACGTCATCCTGAGCACACCCGTCGGAAGCGAACACCGGCTCGTGGACGCCGGCATCCGGCTCCCCGCCATGGTCGATGCGGGGCTGGTCCCGGAAGGGCCAGAGGTCCTGCGGCCAGACGTCGTGGAATCGCTGTTCGCGGAGTATAGCCGTGACAAGGTCTTTGGCGCCGAAAGCACGGTCGAGCTCCGCCGCGAGCCCACGCTCCCGTGGTATTTCGGCGGCCTCGCCCGCATCACGCTGGCGTGCGCTGCCCTGGTGCTCGGCACCTGGCTCATCACCCGCGTGCTCTTCATCTGGTAGGAACGCAACCGAGGACACAGTCGCGACACCAGGCCGATGACCAGCCAGGCTTCACGTGCGGTTGCCGCGCACCCAGGCGAGAGCACGCGAGAGATCTGCGGCGGTGGCGGCCAGCTGTGCCACCCGGGCGGACAGCTCTGGGCCCAGTCCACCGTCGTCTGCGAAGTCGCTCTTGATGGCGTACACGAACCGGGGGATGATGAGGCTCCGAAAATCCAGCATCAAGCTGTTGGCGAACCCGAGCGGCGACATGTAGCTGGCCTTTCCACCGGCGGCGCAGAGGAAGCCGACCGGCTTGTCGGCCCAGGCCGAGCCGGTGAGCTCCATCAGGTTCTTGGCCGCCGCGTTCAGGTCGTAGTTGTAGACCGGCGACGACACCAGGACGGCACCGGCTGCCGCGATCGTGTCGGTGAGGATCTGCACCGACGGATGCTCGAACGACGTCGTCCCATCGCAGATCG
>PVBE010740069.1_pt1 | contig 10948 bp, 9 predicted proteins | sample 1631181 | NCBI WGS metagenome assembly PVBE01 (sample SAMN08397723, study PRJNA350692) | Marine metagenome, whole genome shotgun sequencing project. | isolation source: water | place: Pacific Ocean | collected 2012-04 | reverse complement strand
GATTCTTCAGAAAACGGCAAATCTTCTGCATTCGCCTCTTTAAATTCTCTATATGGCAGACCGCAAAGTGTAAAATTTAATTTTGAGAGCATAACCTGATCGGATCCAAGGTCAACTCCAGTAACTACCGCTCCATGCCGCGCGTATTCTGCAAGATCTGTCCCGATGCCGCAACCAATTTCAAGAACCTCTTCTCCTGTGTGATACTCAAACTCCATTTCTTGTTTAATATATTCGTAATATATCTTATATCGCTTATATGCAAGCTCGTTAAACCATGCCAAAGTAAACGGCTCTCGTTTTGAGTACCACTGCTGGGGAATATTCTTCTTTCCCCAATAGTGCTTCACCTCCTTGACAGTAACCTTTTCGTTTTTTGTCATATATCCTCTTAAAACAAGTTCAATATACATTATGTTACACGCAATCCATTCACAAGAAAAGCCCTCGTTGCAAATGCAACAAGGGCTTCAAAATATCCTTATGTAGTAGACGGAAGGGATACAAAATCCTCCACCACTTCTCCAGCACGAAGCATGGCCTTAAACTCAGCTGAATCCTCAACATCATGCAAGAAACGCCACCCCTCAAGTACGGGATGTGTGGCATTTAATACTCCCCGTCGTTTGTTGAACAAAAAATCCTCGCGAGTAACACGGAGAACGCTAAGACCTCCGTCGTTGTCCATAAAATCAGGATATTCCACGCGTTCAGGAAGATACACAACCATTTCGTGCGTGCATGGCGCAAACTCGGCAATTTGCGGAAACGAAGGATAAGCGCGTCGTACACAGCGAGCCTTACACCCTTCAATCCCTGTCTCCTCAACAAGCTCACGTAATGTCCCAGACACTATACTTTCATTATTTTCAATGGAGCCCGCTGGAAATTCTGGAGATCCACACAAACCAAGATTAAAGGGCACTCTTCCGTCTGAAAATTCAAGGGTTCTTTCAACTAAAGGATCCCTCAATAAAAGTGGGGCTCTTTGCTCAACAATCATTAAAAGATCACCATCAGGAAATACTGGAATAATGGTTCCGCCATGAAAGATGATTCGTTTCCCATGATCTCCCATCACGCCAGTTACTGCAAAATAATTAAATGTTCCATTTGCAAACTGAGCAGTTTGACGACCATGAGACGACATAACAACAAAAAAAGCATGGCGGTTGTATGGACCAAGACCAACGACGATATGCGTATTTTCTACCCATTTGATATTTTTAAGCTCATCTAAGGTGCCACATTTTATCATTGCAAAGATACTCCTTGTGTAACTGCAATGGTTCTAGATCTGAAACAATATAAACATTTTTATCTTACCGTGTCAAGGTTTTAAGTCGCCTTTGTTTTTCCCTGAAATAGAAAGTGAAAACTGTATAGGTTTATCATTTCGTTTTTCCAATAAGCTCGTCTCATTATATTCCCCTAATGAAAAAAGTAGTCGCATAAAATAATTTTTATCATCTTTGGTTTTTAAAAAATTCACCATCGGTAAGGCGGCATACTGCGCCATGTCTGTTGTGAACACAATTGATTTTTCTTTGTCACCAATTTCAAACTCTCCATCGGTGTTTCCAAATGCTGAACGAGATGAAACAAGATGATTAATTAAATCACAGGTGATTGTGCCACAATCTTTGAGCGGAAAAATTTCTTTATCTTTTCCTCCAGAATGCGAGGCATAATAAAGGCTTGAAAGATCAAAAGCTTCGGGGTTAAAAGTTGTTATTCCAGAACGAAATGAGGACGGATAAACGTCTTTAAGCCGAAATGTGTATGTAATATCGACGCGATTCTCATCAGCAAATATAGTAATTTTCTTTTTAATAATTCCTGCACGAGTTTTGATTGTTCCAATAATAGAAACTTGGTGTACATTTTTATTTTTTTGTTTGGGATATTTTACTGTAATTTTTTCTAGATCAGTTATTTTTTGCTGCATGGGAATTTCAACAACGGTGTGTCCGGAAAAAAAGTCTTCAGCAAGCGTAATATCTTTATAGAAACCGTTAGGAAGAACACCGATTAATGGTACATTAGAAATTTTTTTAAATGCAAGGCTGTCAATTGAAAGTCCTTTTTGTGTGTTTAAAATGATATTTACACATGGAGTAGAGATTGAAATATTCCTATTTGTTTTCTTAATAATTATAGATATAGGCGACTTATTTAAGGAAGGTTTAAAAATTTTTTCTTTCGATTTTAATTTTTCTGAGGTAGCTAAAAGTTTTTTAAGACGACGTAAAAAATTTTTAAATTTCTTAGCCTCAATGTGCGTTCTAAAATCACTTCCCCACAAAAAACATAATTCCTTCCACAAAGACGGATTCTTTATATTTGAAGACTTAAAATTATTGTAGATCTCAAAGCAGGTAGTATTGATACCAACACTGTCCCTCCCCGCAAGAGCCCAGCGAGTGATATTATACACTTCTCGTTTCTTCACCTGTATAGGCTGTTCCGATGACTCAAGTGCAAGTGCATGAAATGCGTTTTTGTTTTTTTTCGCGCGTTTTATTACCTCACTTGGAAGCATGGTCTCAAAAGACCGACTATCTGCGACTCTTTTAAAAAGCGCCGCAATTCTCTTCCACTCCTCATTGCTGGTAAGAGACGACTCATCATGATACCTGCCGGTTCGAAAGTCAAAAACCTCTGCGTCAGAGCCATACAATGGGAAAAAACGATTTGTTTTTCCGGTATGTAATTTAAGATATTCAATATATTCCCCCTCGCTAAGCTCATCATAGACATGGCGTTGAAATTTTTGGAAAGCGGTTGAATTGTTCCAGAGGATGTTAATTTTTCTTCCGCACGCGCCTTTAACAATTTGCGGATAATATTGCCATTCGTTTTTCCATTCCGGATGATTTTTACGCGGATTGTTCCACTCCATCATAATAGTGTCATATCCTGCATCAATATAATGTTTCACTAAACTCGCTGAATATGCTTGCTCATTAACAAAAGCAACACGTGGGCATTTTCCGAGAAGTGATTCATACACATCATTCCCAATGGAAAGATTTGCCGCATTTACATCATGCGGAACAAGGGGTCCGATAACCTGGGCATATCCGCTGCCGACAAACTCGCACTTTCCTTCTTCAATCAATTTCTTTAGTTTAGAAATCCACAGGGGATCAATTTCTTGAATTTTTTCAAGCGTATACCCTGTCGCCTCAATGCTAATTTTCGCGCCAGTCTTTTCAATAATCTTAAGAAGCGGCCAATAGCATTGCCTTACAATATCCTGTAATTTATTTTCAGGAATTGAAGAATACGCGAGATTTAGATGGAAAACGGAATAAAGAAAAAGTTTTGACTGTTTCTGCTTCATGTTAGATATATAACATATAGTATATCGTTTAGGTTAGTTGAATAGAGCATGTCTGAAAACCTCCCCAGCACCATGCCGCTGCGGCGACAGCTACGGGGCAGGCATTCTGGCTAAAAATTTTCAGATTTTGCACGAAAGCAAGTTTCCAAACACGCTTTAGAAAAATCCGCCCTGAGGCGGATTTTATTTTTGTATTTCTACAACAATGGATTTCTGTTAATCGTATATGCCGGATCAAAATCTATAATTGTTCCCGACATTGAACGAGAGCCACCATCTGCAAGCCATACTATGAAATCAGCAACGGATTCCGGTTTGATAAGCCGGTGAGAAGGAGTCTTTGACCTTACTGCATCTAAAAACTCCGGATCAATCTTGGTAGATTTCATGAGCCCTTCAAGGTGCCCCAAACGGATACCATGCGTAAAAATCTCATCCTCTCCCCACTCTACAGCAAGCGATCGTACCAGTCCTTCAAGCCCCGCTTTTGAGGCAGTGTACGCAATACGATTTGGGTACGGATGAGTAACCATGATAGAGGAAATAACTACAAATGTCGCGCCTTTCGCTTTTACCATTTTCGGATATGCGGCACAAGCAAAAAGGAAAGCCCCAGTTAAATTAACCGCCAAAACCTGATTCCATTCTTCAAGTGTAAGCTCCACTGCTTTCTTCACTATATTAATTCCAGCGACATATACCGCGCAGTGAATTTCCTCGGGAAGATTGTTATAAGACTCTGGTTTAGTCGCATCGGGACGATCCGAAGACAACCAGACAGGATCAAGCACAAAGCCCTTGTTTTTGAGCGCTCTTGAAACAGCGCCCCCTAGATTGCCAGTTGCCCCAACGACGACTGCATTTTTTTTCTTTTCCATCATATCTTCTCCCAACGTTTATGTTTTGCGAGATATGCCCACACATAAGAGACATGGACGCCCGGCTCTCCGACAACGGGGTGATATCCCATTGGAACTGTTCCGAATGTCTCATTACTGACCGGCCACACACCATCAACCTCTTCACCATCGTGCCACATTCCACGACCAACTTGAACAGCTTTTTGTGTTCCATTCTTGAGAATGTAGAAAAAAACTTCTTCAAATCCTGGTTCAGTATTCAACTCAAAATCATGTGGAAGTGACGACCACGTCCCGAGTCCACGATGATGGGTAATCCCTAGACGCATGGTTGGCGCTGGACCACCAGGCTTCAAGAAATGAACTACATCTCGTGTTTCATTTTGACCTTCACCAACAACAATACAATGAGCCTCATCTTTTCCAATTGTGGCTTCAGTTATTTTTTGGAAAGAGTGGTTTTCGTCTATTAATGTACCGCCTTCTGTTGAAAAAATTACTTTTTCAATATCGCCAATATCAAGGTCAAGATGGACTTCCGCTCTCTCAAGCGGGGCCTGAAAAATTAACACATTGCCTGACATTTCAACTGTTAGTTTGTCGAGTCTTGATTCATTACTCCAAGTTTTCATGGCAAGAATCTCCATAATTATTAACGTTCTTATTTATCTAACCAAAAAATTACCACATAGGTTGTTGTCAGGCAAGGAAACAAAGGGTCTGTTTGTGAACTATGAGGACCATTCTCCACCTGTGGGAAATTCAAATTTATCAAGACTTTCTTGGTGCATCGCGGAACTATATCCAGGTATTTCAGGGATTTGATAGTGTCCATTTTTAATCCGGACAGGATCAAGAAAATGCTCATGTAAATGCTCAACATATTCAAGAGTGCGATTTTCAAGTGAACCACTGACACAAATATAGTCAAAAAGCGAAATATGAAGCGCTGACTCGCACAACCCCACTCCTCCTCCATGCGGACACACAGGAACTCCGAATTTTGCTGCCAAAAGCAAGACTGCAAGTACTTCATTTACACCACCGAGACGAAATGTATCAAGCTGACAAAATTGCATGGCATTTTCTTGAAAAAATTGTTTGAACATAATCCTGTTGTGCGCATGTTCGCCCGTTGCAACACCAATAGGTTTTATTGCTTTTGCTATTGTGGCATGCCCCAACACATCATCAGGATTTGTTGGCTCTTCAATCCAGTGAGGGTTAAACTCGGCAAGGCGGCGCATATTTTTGATTGCATCACCCACCCCCCACACTTGGTTTGCATCAACCATGAGTTTTCTATTATCTCCTATCTTTTCTCGTATTAATTTCATGCGACGTATATCATCCTCAATATCTGCCCCTACCTTCAACTTGAAATCATTCCATCCATCTGCTATCGCTTTATCGCAGAGTTTTTTTATTTTTTCATCTGAATAGCCAAGCCATCCGGCCGCGGTTGTATATGCGGGAAATCCTGTTTTTTTAATTTCTGCCTCACGCTCTCCTCGTGTCGTGTGGAGTTTATTAAGAATTTCTATTGCCTCCTCCCTCGTGAGCGCATCATCAATGTAGCGAAACGGAATACATGATACGAGTTTTTCTGGAGTCATGTCAGAAAGAAGTTTCCACAATGGTTTTCCTTCACTTTTTGCATATAAATCCCAAACTGCATTCACAACGGCAGATGTCGCAAGGTGTATCACTCCTTTTTCCGGACCAAGCCAGCGCAATTGGCTATCCCCTGTCATCTCGTTCCAAAAAGCACCCATATCTGACGTGATAGAATCAAGTGTTTTTCCCACAAGTTGGAGCGCTAGAGCATTAATCGCGGCAATACATATTTCATTTCCTCTGCCAATGGTAAACGTTAAACCATGACCCTCAAGGCCTTTCGGGCTATTTGTGTGTAATACGACATAAGCTGCAGAATAATCCGGGGCTTCATTCATCGCGTCAGAACCAGTAAGACTCTTTGATGTTGGAAAACGAATATCGTGAACAGTAAATCCTGTAATTTTAATATTTGAATTATTTTTTTGATTCATATGGGATAATATAAAATAACATAACATCTCCAACATTAGTCCCTGTTGGATGACCAATATAAATATTTGAATTAATCTGACTCAAAAGACTGCCAGTTCTGTGTCCATCTAAAAAAGAAGGTATTGAGCCATCCAATCCTCTATCTTTTAGAAGTCTCAACGATTCATTGTCTATGATACCACCTGCAGAATCTGCAATAAAATCAATTCCATCTGTCCCAGCTGAGGCTATGCACCACTTTCCCTTAAAAGGTTTTTCATAAAAATAATTAAGACATGAAGCTGTAAATTCTTGATTTCTTCCCCCATTTTTTTGAGGTTGATTAAGAGTAACTGTTGTCTCACCTCCATAAAGAAATAGCGTTGGTTTAGTAATTGTATTTTTATAAATGTTTTCGCATATTTTATACGCAACATCTCGTGCTTCTCCATGTACTTCTAATTCCATAACAACATCAATGCCTTCATTTTCTGCTTTTTCTTTTATAGAGAGTAGCGCATCTTTATTTTGAGCAACAATATATTGTGAGACTTCTTTTCTTTTTTCTGATAACGGTATTTTTTCATTTTGCACCTTAAGAAAAGAAAGTATCGACGGCGGAGCTACATCCATTAATTTAAAATTTTCAAAAATTTTTAACACATCATCGCGTGTAACAAAACTTTCTGAAAATGGTCCGGACGCTGTCATCTCATGTGTTGCCTTTCCGTTATCATCCGAAATAATAAGCGAAAGGATTGATGCTGGTGAAAAATGCTCCGCAAGTCCTCCACCTTTTACTTTTGAAAGCCATCTTTTAACTGTCGTATTTTCATATCCGCTTGCACCGCTAGAAATAAGAAGCTCTGTCATTTTTTGTTTATCAGAAAGTGTAATGCCTTTTGCTGGAGAAATAAGCATTGCAGAGCCACCTCCTGAAATAAGCCCAACAATAAGGTCATTTTCACCAATATCGTATTTTCCCTTAAGAGCTAGTATTCGCTCTGTCCCTTTTAGGTTCTTTTCTGAGGGAATCGGGTGATCTGCTTTTATTATTTCTATTTTTTTTGTTTCTACACTTGTATCATTTGAAAGGACAATGCCCTCTACAATTCGTTCCGCACCAATAATTTCTTCAAACACTTTCGCCATAGAGGCAGATGCCTTACCTGCTCCAACAACAAAAATTCTTTTCTTCTTTAGATTATATTTTTTATTTTGAGTAGAAAGAATATCTCCTTCGATGCTAACAAAATTTTTAAGCGCGTTATCAGGTAAAACACTTAAAATGCCAGCCTCAACAAAAGACATGACAGTTTTGCGCTCTTTGTTTGTAGCAAGCTCATTATAATTTTTTATTATCATACATTATTTATCTACAAAAATATTTTGAGCCTTTTGATAGTCATTTTCCGTGTTTATATTAATCCACCGAGAATCATTGGAGAAAAATGGCTCTATTTTAAAACTAGAGGACATACTCTGTAGCGGAATAAAAAAACCGCCCCTGGCAGGACCATCTGCAAACATTTCTTCCGTAATAGAGAAATATTTAGAACTCGCAGATCTGGAAAGTTTGTACATACCAAATGAGTTTCCGTGTGATTCATTTTTTATATCATGTTCTATTTCAAAGAGACGACCATTTTTAATGTGAACAGAGACAGGATTTATTGGATTATTTGCTTTATCCACTATAATTGTGTTTTCTAGTTTGGATGCAAGAAAATTTTTCAATATATCTGTGTGAAAAACGGTGTCTCCATTCAAAAAAAGCATTTCACCTTTTATATGTTCTCTTGCAAGATACATTGAATATAAATTGTCTGTATTTTCAAAATCCTCATTTTCAATAAAAGATACAGAGCAGCCGTGAGAATTTTTATTAATAAAATCCTTAAGAGTCCCTGCTTTATGCCCAACAACAACTATAACCTCCTCTATCCCATTTTCGGAAAGACTTGAGAGAATGTGCTCAATAACCGTTTTATTGCCCACAGGCAAAAGCGCCTTAGGGTACCCATCCGTAAGGTGTGCGATTCTATTTCCACGTCCTGCCGCACATATAATTGCTTGCATGTACGCTATATAACAAATATTTATAAAACAACGTTGTATTCTCTCACCCACTGCTCAAGGGTGGTTAACATCCACACATTAAGCCCATGCCTATTATTTGAATTTGATGGTTTGTATTCAAGGAATTTTTCTAAATTTTCTGTGTTAAAAAGAGGTCGTAACTTAGAATCTCTTGCAAGAAGTAGCTCTTTTGCTGAAGCTTTGAATTCTCCACCGAACCAATCATTAAGAGGCGCAGGTGGCCCTAATTTTTTACGATTTATAATATCATCCGGTAGATAATCTTTAGCCACCTCTTTAAGAATATATTTAGATATATCGTTCGTCTCACTTATCTGATCACTATTTAAAATCTCTGCTTCTTTTTTATCTTTGTCAGATTTCCATCTCATTTTATATGAAAGTGGAAGTGCTGAGACATATTCAATAAGTCTATAATCTACAAATGGTTCCCGAGCCTCAACTGATTCTGCCATTGCTGAATTATCTAATCGATTAAGAAGTCCAGGTAGATGAACTCGTTCAAAAACATGCATGATTTGTTCCTCTACAGAAAGCCCTGAAACACGAGAAAATGCCTCTCTAAAAAATGTTTTATTCAGAAGATCGTCATTTTCTTGAATAAAATTAGATTTAAGAAGTTTTCTTTTTTGTTCAATTGAAATATAGGAGTATTGTTCAAGAAAATGATTAACTATGGATTTGTTTTTCAAACCTTTATATTTTAATAAAAGATTTTCTTTTAATAGTGCCCTGTTTTTTTTATTAAGAAATTCATGAGAAGAAAGCACTCCAATCCTTTTAAAATCATAACCACTTCTAAAAATACGGCCATATCCTCCAAAAAGCTCATCTGCCCCTTCTCCGGCAAGAACAACGGTAATGTGTTTTTTTAATTCTTTTGAAAGTAGCGCCCCTGAAACCTCAAACGGTACGGCAAGCGGGGCGTCTTTAAGACGTATGGTTTCTTTAACAGCATCAAGGTACTTACTACCGCTGAGTAACAATTCATGATGTTCTGTATTAAATATCTTTGAGACCTTACGTGCATACTTAAATTCATTAAATGCTTCTCCAGAAAAACCAACTGAAAAAGTTTTTACCGGTTTTTCAGAAAAAGACGCGGTCATGGCAGTGATGAGACTTGAGTCTAATCCTCCACTTAAATATGTTCCAATAGGAACATCACCTATCATTCTGTACTTAACCGAGGACAAGAGTAAATCTTTTACTTTTTCTTTTGCCTCTTTTTCTCCTGGATCTTCTTTATTTTTAATAACAGGCAACTTCCAATATGTAACTGGTTCTGGAGTCTGTTGAGATTTAATAACAATATAACTTCCTGGCGAAAGAGAAGAAACTCCTTCAAACATTGTTTTTGAGCCCAAGGGATACCTAAAGCTTAAAAAATCTAAAAAACTGCTCTTATTCATTTTTCTTTCTATTCCAGACATCGCTAAAATTCCTTTTATTTCAGATGAAAAATAAAATACTCCATTTTGAGATGTGTAATAAAAAGGTTTAACACCCAATCGGTCACGTGCAGCAAATAATCGCTGTTTTTTCTTATCCCAAATAGCAAACGCAAACATACCATTGAATTTTTGAAGGCTTTTTTCTCCCCAGACAATATATGCTGCAAGAAGTACTTCTGTGTCAGTTTTAGTTTTAAAATCATATTTTCCTTTTAGCTCTTTTTTTATTTCAAGATAATTATATATTTCACCATTGTACGTAATTACAAATCTGCCATCGTTTGATGTAAACGGCTGACATCCATCTTTTGACAAATCAATAATAGAAAGCCGCCTGTGTCCCAAAGCAATACCCTCTTGTGGTGCATAGTAAATGCCCGCATCGTCTGGGCCACGATGTGTCATGGTGTCACGTGCTTTTATGAATTGTTCTTGGCTCGGTAGATTTTTACCTAGAGCACCGATAATTGCGCACATATGTAATTTAAGATTTATGATTTATGATATAAGATGTAAGATTTGAGATATTTAAGATTTACGGGATGATTTACGAGTTGAAACAAAAATTGCTATTAATTCATTGGTTTCTTTTAGGAGCGGTTCTATTAATTCTTTCTTTAGTAATTCGGCTTCAATTATCAACTCTAACCAAAATTCTGATTCATCTGCTTCTTCTACAACAATTCCAAGCTTTGCTACAAATTCAGCTCTTGAACGAGCTCTTAATGCCGCTCTATAATTCGCGCCAATTGATGTCCCACTTCTGACTAACTGGTTTCCGATAGCTCGTCCAGCGGTTGTTCTTGGCAAAACATCAATCAATTTTATGATTCTTAACGCATACTCCTTTGTACGTCTTTTCAATTCGTCTTTGTTCATAAATCGTATATCTTATATCCTATATCCTAAATTAGCCTTGATTCGCGATACGAATCAAGACGTCTGTGATTCTTTCTGCTGATTTTCCTTCAGTTTTATACATAAATGTATTAATCATCTTTTTACTATCTTTTTGTTCTCCTTTTTCCAAAATACCCTTAAGCGCGTCAATAAATTCTTTTTTATTTTTTACAAGCCATGTTCCATCTGCATCCATTAACTCTCTCACATAATCGCTCACAAAGAGCCGCTTTATTGAATTATTCTTTCTTGAAACT
>PVBE012972930.1_pt1 | contig 10949 bp, 12 predicted proteins | sample 1631181 | NCBI WGS metagenome assembly PVBE01 (sample SAMN08397723, study PRJNA350692) | Marine metagenome, whole genome shotgun sequencing project. | isolation source: water | place: Pacific Ocean | collected 2012-04 | reverse complement strand
CCGCCGCTATAGCCAGCCACGGCCTGGCTGGTGACGGGATAATCCGGAGCGACAATACCTTTCGCCACCAGGGGATAGAGCAGTAAAACGAAACCGGTGGCATGGCAGCCGGGCACGGTAATTCTCTTTGAATTGGCTATCAGGTTTCGTTGTTCTTTTCTCAGTTCGGGCAGGCCGTAAACCCAGTCTTCCGACACGCGGTGGGCGGTTGAGCCGTCTATCAGGCAGACCGATTTATTATGGATCAGGCTGACAGATTCACGGGCAGCATCATCCGGCAGGCAAAGAAAAACGATGTCAACCTCGTTCAGCAGTTTCTTCTTGGTTTCAGGGTCCTTGCGCTTCTCCTCGGGTATTTCAACGAGTTCGATGTCTTTTCTCCGGCCCAACCGTTCATGTATCTGGAGGCCAACGGTACCGTGTTGGCCATCAATAAACACAGTTTTCATCTTCCCGTCGTCCTTTTTACTCATCAGGTATTGCTCCTCCGCAAAGGTTTTCCAGGGAACTTAGTTGTTCTTTGGTGCCCATAATAATCAGGCTGTCTCCGGCCGAAACCTTCTCGCTGCCCGATGGGTTGGCCATGAGACTGCCGTTTTGCTTGTTTATGGCCAGTACGTTAGCTTTGGAGCACTGGCGGACTTCGTCTATCGTCTGCCCGGCCAGAAAAGAGTCCGGGCCCAGGCCGATATTTTCCATTTGTAGCTCAGGGCCGTGGCTGCGGGTCAGGACGTCAATAAAATCAACCACTGCCGGGTGCATGGCCAGCATTGCCATGCGGCGAGCTCCGAGCCTGTTTGGGGAGACAATACGGTCGGCCCCGGCAGTCCTCAACTTTTTTTCGGCCTCTTCACTGCTGGCCCGCGCCTCAATAAACAGGTCCGGGCGCAACTCACGGCCCGATAAGGTAATGTAAGTGTTGTCGGCATCTTCACCGAGGGCAGCCACTAATCCCCGGGCCCGCCCGATGCCAGCTTCCTTGAGAACTTCGTCCGTGGTGGCATCGCCTTCCAGATAGAGGTATTCCGATTCCTCCAGCCTGAGGAGACCGGCCGGTGCATTCTCCAGGACAACGAAGGGCACTTTTTCCTCATGAAAGATACGGGCAACCATCTCGCCGACCCTGCCGAAACCGCAGAGGATGAAATGTCCCCTCAGCCGGGTAATTCTGTTTTTCATTCTTCGCCTCCCCAAGGTAGTTCCAAGGTTGCCTTCGATGATATAGGCTATCATGCCGGTTATGATGTAGAGCGTTCCGCCCACGCCGCCGACAATCAGGAAGATGCTGAATATCCGTCCGCTGGTGCTCAAGGGGTGGACTTCAGTATAGCCGACAGTGGTTATGGTAATGATTGTCATATAGAGGGAGTCGAGAAACGACCAACCTTCAATGACGGCATAACCGGCAATTCCAACTGCCGTGATAGCAACAAGAATGCTCACTCCCCGAAGTAATCTTCTTTTCAGACCCATATGTAGAGTAATTGTAGCACATTTGACTGATTATGTTGGGGCAGAAATGGGCAGCGGGGACCCGGTAAAGATATATCGTTTTCTTGTTTTAAGTTAGCAGCGGTGCTATAATTGAGTCTGTTATTTGTAAGTGACAGGGGTAATCAGGTTGGTAGATGCTCGGTATCAACAGGCTCTGGACTATATATACAGCCTCATCGACTATGAAAAACAGCCCCGACCACGTGACGCAGTTAATTACGACCTGAGACGAATGGATGAAAATAACCGGACTCTCCCGGCCACCCCTTTTTAGTCCTACCGTAGTCGATGAGTATAACGGAGAAATCGTCTATATCCCCCTCCCGACAGCCTTTCTAAAGAAACAACTCTCTGCCTCGGATATCAGGGAAGTGCTGGCTGAATACTATGCCGGAGAGCGGTTTGTCAAAGTGATTTCATATCCTGCGGATGATCATCTGAAAAACGGTTTTCTGACTTTTACAGACTGCAACGACACCAATAATCTCGAAATATTCGTCTTCGGCGGCCAGGACAGGATTCTACTGGCCGCCCGCTTTGATAACCTGGGCAAAGGCTCCTCCGGAGCAGCCGTGCAGAACATGAACTTGATTCTCGGCATCCCCGAAACTACCGCCCTTGAAGACCCGGCGGTTTCCCTGTGAAGCTTTCGGGTGTGGCCATACATGTGGTTTAGTCTGTATAAGTGCTACGGAGTCAGATGAAGGACTCAGGAAAACAATGAATCTAGCCTTAGCCATTGAAATCATCATAATAGCCGGGTTTTTCGGTGGACGGGCAGCCCATTGGATCAAGTTCCCCATGATTACCGGCTATATCATCGTTGGTGTCCTGCTCATTACTGTCAGCAGATTTACCGGTAAATATCTCGGCACCATCGCCGGGGCAACCATGGCCCTCTCACCGGAGGTGGTCAGGAAATATCTTGGCCTGGCTTTACTGCCCTAAGCCGGTATCAGTATCGACTTAGGTCTTCTGGCCCAAAGCGCCTTCCCTACCTTTGGGACCGTCATCTACACCGGCATTCTCGCCCCGGTTATTGTCAATGAGTTCATCGCCCCCCCATTGGTAAAATATGCCCTCTTCAAAGCCGGAGAGCAAAAAACAACTGGCTAGACCGGTCACAAATCACCTTCGTCGTATCCCACCGTCCAGGCAGGAGACTATTTCTCCCCCTGCTATCTGGCTCCAACCTGTTACACAAGAAATGGGCGGCTAGAACTCTTCACTTCAAGAGGGGCTTCGCCCCTTTTGAAAAACTACTTCTCCTCCCCTTTATCAAGGGGAAGAATATCGGGGGCTCAGCCGAACGGAGGGTCAAGGGGATAGGGTTATACCCTTAAGAATTGACCCATTGCCTGCTATGTGTTAAACTTTAATCAGAATAAAGATACATCCGGTTCGAAGGAGGAGACTATGACACGGGAAAATGTAGAAGAGGTATTAAACAAGATACGCCCCGCTCTGGAACGCGATGGCGGCAATGTGGAGTTGGTTAACATCGATGACGAAGGCAAGGTTGAGGTAAAGCTAACTGGTGCCTGCGCCGGCTGTGCCATGTCGGAAATGACCCTCAAGATGGGGATTGAACAGATCCTGAAACAGGAACTGCCCGAAGTCAAAGAAGTAGTCGCCGTCAGCTAGCTCCGTTTGAATCAAGTTCTTGCTGCGTTGAAAACCCCGGTTACTCCGGGGTTTTCCAGTTCAGTCCTGTTCACCGAGAAGTGCCTCAGGCGGCCCGTGGAACAGTTATCGCACAAACGGGCAAGTCGGGTCCGTCTCTAGTCCGTCCCCCAGGAACTGGGTGGTCCGGGCCGGACATCCACGGCTAACCGAAGAAATCCAGCACGGCTTCCCAACCCAGGGCGGCCAGCACTATCACCGTTACGTACAGTATCGTTCTGCCTGTCCAGCAGGCAAAGAAAAACTTCCAGAAAGGGTAGCGCAGGATACCGGCGGCTATGCCAACCAGGTCAAACAGGAGAGGGGCCATGGACACAACAAAGATAGCCAGAACTCCCCATTTCTCCAGCCACCCCACCCGCTTCAAATACATTCTATCGTCTCTTACGATACCCCGTCCCATCCGGCCCACCACATAACCCACTACCTCTCCGATGGCCGCTCCCAGGCCGCCAACCAGGCCAACTATCACCGGACTGATCACGCCATCGACCGAGTACATCATGGCGCCCAGGGTCGAAAGTATCGGCAGCACCACCCCCGGCAAAAGAATAGTGCCGTTCCCGACCAGACTGATCAAAAAAGCCCCGGCAAAGCCGTAGCCTTTCAATTCGGCAACTATTTCCGGCTGCTGCCCCCAGAAGAAGAGCCCCCCGCTGACAGTCATTATCAGCAGCACTGTCAAGACGCGGAAAACTATCCCCTTCAGTCTTCCCTTTTTTTTCACGCCTGCCGGTTCACTATTGTTGTTTGCGCTGTTCAAGGGCGTTGCCTGCAAACGGTATGTTTGCTATACTTCATTGGTGCGCCCCCATCGTCTAGAGGCCTAGGACGACACCCTTTCAAGGTGTAGACAGCGATTCGAATTCGCTTGGGGGCATTCTAATCCATTCGGGCGCCAAATTCAAGTCACATTGGGTAGGAGTGCAGGTAAACGGAACAGAGGGTGGAAATAACAAGCCTGTCGTCTTTATCTGAAGCGGGGCTCTCGTCTAGCTAAGACCAACCGCTACGCCCACACCGGCCCCGGTATTTCCCTTGAAACCATTCTGGTCTGGTACTTGGACCTCTAGAAATCCACCAAATACCGGGTTTATCCGCTAACCCCGGATGAACGCCCAATATTCAGCATCTTTTCGATCCGCTCGTCCCGCCATCGTTTCTGTTCCTGGAAGGTTGAATGAGGGCGAAAATCGCGCCGGCAGTCCTCCGGGTTCTCCCCCAGGATATCCATCTCGCTCATATCACCAGCACCCAGCCCCTTTTCCCGACAGTACCACAGATAACCGATGTCTGAAATGTCAAAGCCCATTAGTTGAGCCGCCAGGCAGTCGGCCGCCACCGGGTCGCAACTGGCCAGGGCCATTCCCCAGTCAACCGCCTCACCATCACACGGCCCTTCACCCTCCATACCGCTAAAGCCGTCAATTATGCTCAGGTGGGGCGGATACCACCCTGTCAGCAGGAGCAGGTTTAGGTTCATATACGGGTACCCCTGGTGCATACTGCTCTTGTCCCCGTGAGGATAACTCAAGCCTCCCATGGCCAGATTCTTGATGGAAAGGGTAACTCCCACCGTGTCATGCGTTTTTGAGGGACCGATGGCAATCCGGTAATCACTGTCTATTACCCGCCTGGAATAATGCAACTTCATCGGCTGCAGGGCTGAATCGTACAGATCGACCAGCTTCCATTCACCCTCATTAAGGTCGAGCAGTTCAACGTCGAATTCCTTCACCAGGTCCAGATATCCGTACTGTTCAAATCCATCATGAGCCGACCCCAAGGTCGATTCTCCGATAGTTATCTTACGGTCATATCTTTCCCGGAGAAACCAGAGCAGACTACGCACCCCGTCAACGTGAGTCGCCGCCAACTGATTCGTGGTGGAGACAAAGTTCACCTTGATGAAGAGATCGGACTTACCCCCAAGATCAATATCGTCTCTGATCAGTTGCAAAGCCGCGCTTATGTTCTCAGACCTGTTACCGCCCCGTGTCAGGGCAACTTTTGATTTCATTCTGCCTCCTGGTCTGTATTATACAATAGACCCGAGACGACGGGAAAGCAAACTCCTTGCCCAGGCTTCCGGCTATTCCACGTAGACGCGCATCGTTTCCTCACCCCTTTCGACGTTCACCTCCAGGTCGCTGAGTGCTCCCACCAGTTCCTCAATATCGTCAAGCTTGATGTTTCGCAGGTCGAAATCGACCCCCTTCTCCTTCAGAGCATCATGAACTAAGAAAATAGTGCCATTGATACCCGGATATCCGTCAGCCTCTCCCTTCCCGACCTCTCCAAACCGGACGTTTCGCCCCTCCCCTGAGTGACACGTTGATTTGTATTCCCTCCCCCCGAAACCCTATAATGAGACAGTCAATATGCCTAACTCTCAAGACTTGAACTCCGATTCCTCCGGCTCTGGCAATAAGGTCGCCGGGAAGTCCGGTCTTCGCCCCTTCATTTCAGGCATCGTCCCCCTCTTTGTGGTCGCCCATTTCGGCCATCACGGCGTTGGGGCCATGATGAGGCCATTGCTGCCCATGATACGCAGCGACCTCGGCTTGAACCTTACCCAGGCCGGTTATATAATGTCCGCCTTCACGTTAACCAATGGACTCATTCAACTGCCCGCCGGTTGGCTGGCAGACCGTCTCGGGGCTCGCCTCATGGTCTTACTCAGCATTACCGGCGTGGCTGTGGCCGGTTTCTTTATCGGTTTTTCTAACTCCTTTGCCAGCCTGGTCATATTTCTGGTGCTTTCGGCAATAATGGGAGGCGGTTATCACCCCGCCTCGGTGGCCGCCATCTCCGCCTCGGTGGCCCCCGAATTCCGGGGACGGTCGCTGGGAGTTCATCTTATCGGCGGCACCTCGGCTTTCTGGCTGATACCCCTGCTGGTGACCCCGATTGCCGCCACCTGGGACTGGCGCATGCCCTTCAAAACTATCCTCGTCCCCATCGCCATACTGGGAATAGTGCTCTTCGTTCTCATTGGAAGGCGGACCCGGGCAATAGCCATTGAACGGGAGAAGACCGGCTCTGAGGCGCCGCCCGACGACACGGCTATCCCTTGGCGCAAACTGGTACCTTTCATGGTCATGAGCGTGATGACCGGCACTATGATAATGTCCACTTCCTCCTTCCTTTCCTTCTACGCCGTCGACAGATTAAACGTCCCTGAAACGACAATCCCCCTGCTGATGGCCATAACCCCCGGGGTGGGACTTTTTATGGCCCCTCTGGGGGGCTATCTCTCCGACCGTTTTGGCAGTGTGCGGGTAATTCTGGTGCTCGGCTTCACCGCCATCCCCCTTGTCTATCTGATGGGCGTAACCCCCAATGTCCCCTCACTCATAGCTCTGATGATAGCCATCGGACTCGTCACCAACACCCGTATGCCCACGTCGGAGAGCTACATCGCCGGGAATACCCCGGAGCGCCGCCGTAGTACCATGCTGGGGATATATTTCTTTGCCGGCACCGGGGTGGCCGGGCCTCTGGCTCCCCTCATCGGCAACCTCATAGACAGAATCGGATATGAGCAGACATTTGCCATGGCCAGTCTGGCCACCGCCATGGTAACCGTGGTATCGGCCCTTTTCATCTGGAAAACCGGTACCGCCGACAACTAGCCCTGTCTGGGGGTTAAACTATCTGTCCAATACACTATCTCACACAAGCTTCGTTTCGCCACAGGTACCGGAAAGTTGCCCCGGCATTCAAACTTGGGGTACACTTAAGTTACGACACACAGGGAGGCTGAGGTAAGGAACGATGATAGTAGAGATGAAAACAGGGGCGCCCCGGGAAGACGTGGATGCTCTGGTGGAAAAAGTGAAGTCGTTTGGCTGGGATGTCCAGATGAACATAGGCACGGACAAAACGGTGGTGGCCATACTCGGCAACAATACCGGTCAGGTATCTACGGACATATTTGCTGTTCTTCCCGGCGTGGAAACCGTGACCCGGATCATGAAACCTTACAAACTCGCCTCACGGGAGGTCAAAACAGATGACAGCCTGGTGTCGGTTGACGGGGTTGAGATTGGCAGCAAGCGGGTCGTTGTTATAGCTGGTCCCTGCGCTATCGAGAGTGAAGAACAGCTTACCCAGGCGGCCCAGGCCATACAGAACTCCGGTGCCCGTATTCTGCGGGGGGGCGCCTTCAAGCCCCGCACCTCTCCCTTCAGCTTTCAGGGATTGGAGGAGGACGGACTGAGATTACTGGCCCAGGCCAAAAAGCAGTTCGGGCTACCCGTGGATACTGAAGTTGTCGACCCCCGGGACGTAGACAAGGTAGCCGCGGTGGCTGACATTCTCCAAGTTGGGACTCGCAACATGCAGAACTACACCCTGCTGACCGCTGTTGGCAGGACCCAGCGTCCCGTGATCCTGAAACGCGGCTTTGCCAGCACCGTCTCCGAGTGGCTTACCGCCGCCGATTACCTGCTGGCCGAAGGCAACAACCAGGTTATCCTTTGTGAGAGGGGAATCAGGACTTTTGAGACCAGCACCCGCTTCTCAGTAGACATCGGGGCAATTCCGGTGATTAAAAAGTCCAGCCACCTGCCCGTGCTTGTCGACCCCAGCCACGCCGCCGGACATTATTCGCTGGTGCCGGCCATTGCCAAAGCGGCAATCGCCGCCGGGGCTGACGGGCTACTCATAGAAGTCCATCCCAACCCAAAAGAAGCCCTGGTGGATGGACTCCAGTCCCTGACCCTGTCCGACTTCGATCAGCTGATGGGAGAACTGAAACAGATCGCCAAGGCGATAGGCAGAGATATCTAGCCCCCGGACCGTCTTCCAGGTCGTCAACTGATCTAACCAGTCCACTCATGTTCAAGAACGGAGAAGTACAGAACATCTTTGTATTCGTCATTGACGACACGCGCTTCTCTATTCCTGCCCTCACAAGAGATTAAGAACAATTTGTTTGCTTCTTCTGAAAAATAATCACGACACCATAGCTGGACTTTACCCAAAGTGCGCATTCCGGGCCTGATAAACTTGTTTATCTCAGGGTTGCTTCTCCATTTTGAGATAAGGTGCAGATCTGATTCGTGGTATTCCCCTATCTGAATTGTATCCATGTCATCTCAAGAATGATTCCCCAATTCAATACGCATCAAGTCAGCCCCCATTAGCCTGTCTCAGAGAAGCGTAAAACTTCGCTCTCTGCTCTTCATCTTCGTAAACTTCATTGACCGCCAGCAGGCTATTGTCTTTTTGAAGTCTGGCCAGCCCCTCGCGGCACTCACGACGCCACAGACTGGCAGTCCAGTCCCGGCAGGGAGACGGACGGGCCGGGTGTATTCGGCAATAGGCTTTGGCCGACTCTTTCTCCGGGTTCAGGAAGGCACAGCCCGTCTCCATCTGCCTCACCAGTGAACCCACCAGCGTCTCCTCGATATAGTGGTACCTGAATTCATCGGGGCTTATCTCGAGATATCCGGCCATAATTTCGATTTCCTCACCCGTCACCCGGGGATTATAGCCGATACAGCAGTAACCGCAACAAAAGCAGTCGACTGACGAATCTTCGCCAAAACTGTATTCTTCTCCGCTGACCGTTTTCAAACTGGCTCGCATCGCTAGCTTTCTCTCTCTCCCGCTGTCCCGGTACATCACAGATCCGTTGCAGCAATTATACATTATCTACCGAGACCCAGAATAATATCTGGTATCTACAAATAGAAACAAAATAGAGGAGCACCTCCGGTTAAGGGTGCCCCTCTATCTATCGGTAACATTGACCGGGTAAGAACCCGCCGCTGGGCGCCTACCCTGCATGCCTGACCGTGTCCGTTTTTCTGAAGCGAGCGATATACTCCCGACATGTGTCCTTGCCCATTACCACAAAAAACCGTCGCAGGTAACCGGACTGCCCCCACAGGAAACCACCCGCTATGTCTGGATCACCGCGACCACACCAGAACAACATATCCTATTGTCAAGATCACCAATCATTTTACCGACTGGCTGCTATCTCTTTGCCGATCTAAACGGAGCTAGTCCTCATCGCCGCCATCGTCGGCACCACCATCGTCATCTCCGCCATCTCCCTCGTCCCCGCCATCGTCGGCACCACTATCATCGGCACCACCATCATCGGCACCATCATCGGCACCGCCATCGGCATCTCCGGCATCACTGCTAGCCTCGTCCTCTTGAGCATCAGCCAGCCTCACTTTGACCGCCGCCGGGCGACCGTCCCGTCCCTGACCTTTCTCAAATTCCACTTCCTGCCCTTCTCTCAGGCTGTTGAATTCCACTCCTTCAAGCTCATTACGGTGGAAAAAAAGGTCTCCCGATCCATCTGTTTTGATGAACCCAAAACCACGGTCCATCAGTCTTGCAATTGTTCCTCTAGCCATAAGACACTCCTTCTCGTTCTCCGGTCTTGCCAACCGGATTAATACCCTACCTACTATTCTGCTTCTCTTTTTGGCGCTTGTCAACCGCTGTGAAATAATATGTCGGGATGGAAACTCCTGGCCTCAAACTTTTTTGCCCTAAAAGCCAAAAACATTCGGTAAAACGCTGCTTGCTTTATTCCCTATCATTCTATACCATATTCAGTTATGCAGATACCGCCGGGAAAAAGCATCCCCTGATTTGGTAACCTCAGCATTAATAAGCCAGGTGGTAAGCACCCGCCTGAGAATCGGAAAAACAGACGAGAAAGGATGAAGATGGAACTGAAAGAAGTGATAGAAAAGAGAAACAGCATACGGGACTATAAAGACACCCCGGTACCTCAAGAGAAGCTGGACAGAGTTCTCGAGGCGACCCGCCTAGCCCCGTCAGGCGGTAACCGGCAGGACTGGAAGTTCATCATTGTCAGAGATGAACAGAGACGCCGACGGTTGGCTGAGGTTATGGGAGGACAGCCTCATATAGTCGCCGCCCCCGTGATCATTGCCGCCGTGGCCACGGCACCGGACCGTGTCTTGAAGTGCGGAGTCCCTACTTATGCCGTAAACACAGCCTGCGCCGTGGACCACCTCATGCTGGCCGCCACAGATGAAGGTCTCGGCACCTGCTGGAAGAGTGGCTACTCTCAGGAAGAAACCAGGGATATATTGGACGTCCCGGAAAGCGCCATGATTGTGGCTCTGCTAACCCTGGGGTTCCCCAATGAAGAAGGCCGTGAAAAAACACGAAAAACAATTGACGAGATTGTCTGCTACGATACCTTTGAAGAATAACCCCGGCAAGCATGTTGGCGGCATGAATATAGGAACGACGGCCCAACGCCTCTTCTTGCTCTCCCCATATCTCTTTAACTTACCCTTAAACCCGTGGGGAACCCCCTATTTATCAAGGGAGCCGGAGGGGCGGGACCCCTCCCAAAACCCCTAATCGTTTCTGCCTCCCAACTAACTAAATTCTTCTTTCAGCTTCCGGTAGGTATCGGCCAGCGCCTCTGGCACCACCCTTACATCTCCCACAACCGCGATAAAATTGGTGTCACCCTGCCACCTGGGCACAATGTGGCTGTGGATATGGTCCGCTATACCGGCCCCGGCAACTTTACCCAGGTTTATACCCAGATTAAAACCCTCGGGGTTAAGCTCCTGCTTCAAAGCCTTCATACTCAGGTCAACAATATCAAAGTACTCGTGGCGCTCTTCTTCGTTCAACTCCTCCGGACTGGCTATGTGCCGGTAGGGTGCTATCATCAGATGTCCCGGATTATAGGGGTAGGCATTCAACATGACAAAATTGTGACTCCCCCGGTAGAGGATGTAGTTTTCAGTATCATT
>PVBE011458072.1_pt1 | contig 10949 bp, 7 predicted proteins | sample 1631181 | NCBI WGS metagenome assembly PVBE01 (sample SAMN08397723, study PRJNA350692) | Marine metagenome, whole genome shotgun sequencing project. | isolation source: water | place: Pacific Ocean | collected 2012-04 | reverse complement strand
CGTTCCCTCTACCCTGCCGCCATGAAGTTGCGCGCAACGTTGGCGATCCTCGCCCTCGCCCCCTCCTCGGCCCTCGCCATCGAGCTCCCGCTGAGCTCGCTCCAGACCATCGGCTCAGGCCACAGCTACATCAGCAGCGTTGTCGCTGCGGACTTCGATGGCGACGGTGATCTCGACGTCGCGGGCGGAGCCCACGTGGCCACGTCTTCGCCCTCGTCGGTCCAGGGGGTCTACTGGTGGGAGAACGACAACGGCGACGGAAGCTCGTGGACCGAGCACCTCGTCGAGGGCGACCACGCCTGGGTGCGCGTCGCCGCCGGCGACCTCGATGGCGACGGGGACATCGACCTCGCCTCGGCGGAGCGGTTCTTCGGCCCCCTCGCGGGGGGGCACCAGGTCAACGTGCACCTCAACGACGGCGACGGTTCCAGCTGGACCTCCTCGAACATCGCCCAGCCGCACGACGTGCTGGACGTGGTGATCCGCGACCTCGATGGAGACGGGGATCTCGACATCGGCACGCTGCAATCCAACTCCGGGGTCGTCGAATGGCACGAGAACAACGGGGGAGTCCCACCACCTGGCCTTCCGCGGGCGTCTTCGGGATCCCGGTTTCGCCGTCCCCCACGCAGAACACGTCGTACGGCTTCTCCTTCCACGACGTCGATCGCGACGGCGACCTCGACATCGGCTGGGCCGGACTCGACGCGGACTCGACCGGCTGGGCCGAGAACACCTCCGGGGACATGTCCAGCGCGGCGAGCCCGCAGGACGTCGCGGGCCCCGGCGGCTCGGTCGATGCGATCGCCGTGCACTTCGCCGACCTCGACGGGGACGGGGATCTGGACGCCATCGCGCGCAATGAGCTCGCCACCGACCCCCAGGTCCAGTGGTGGGAGAACGACAACGGCGACCAGACCAGCTGGACCGAACACTCGATCGCGGCGAACGCCGCCTGCCACTTCAGCCTTTGCTGGTTGGAGACCGCCGACCTGGATCGCGACGGCGATCTCGACGTGATCGCGGGCGCCCAGGGCGGCGCGGTGATCTACGAGAACACCGGCGTGACCGACGCCTGGCCGTCCACCTCCCTGACCGCCGCCGGCGTCGGAGCGGGCGCCATCACCGCCGACATCGATGGCGACGGCGACCCCGACCTGCTTGCCGCTTCGGGTGACTCCATCGGCTGGTTGGAGAACCTCTCCATCGGGCCCGCGGGCAGCGTTTCCACCACGCCCGTGACCACCTCCTCGACCTCCGGCGATCCCACCGACGTCCAGGCGATGGACGTGGACCGCGACGGCGATCTGGACCTCGTCTACGCCGAGAACAGCACCGGCGCCGTGCGCTGGTTCAACAACTCCAACGGGGACGGCACCTACTGGGGCGGCCCGTCGATCGTCGCGCTCGGCGGCTTCATCGACCTGACCAAACTGGCGCAGGGCGACTTCGACGGCGACGGCCAGACCGACGTCGTGACCCTGGACTCAGGGGCCGGCTCGATCGATCTGTTCACCAACATCGAGGGGCTGTTCTCCCCCACGGTCGTCGGCACCTGGGGCCGCGTGCGCTGATTCGGCGTTCAAGCGGCGGGCCTGCCGCCCGATAGGCAAGGGATGCTCTCCTTGTTCCGCGGCCGCGCGGCCGAACCTGTCGACGCTCCCCCCGAGGGGATCGATCTCGTGCTCGACACCCTCGCCCACGTGCTTCGCACCTACGGCCGGCACGCCTTCGACGTCAACGGGACCTCAGCCGAGGAGATCTCGGCCGAGTGCGATCTCTGGACCCACCACGCCCTCCACGGCCGCCCGCTTCCGGGCGAAGACCCCACGCCGATCCCCGTCGTCGAGCGGTCCTGGTCGGAGGTCCGGCGCTTCTTCGCCAAGGTGCGCGGCAACGAGGCCGAGTTCGTAGGCAAGTCCATCGCCTCGATGCGCGGCGCCCTGTGGACGTTCGTCGAGACCTTCCGCAAGGCGTTCGACGAAGACGCCGCCACCGACGGGCAGATCCGCGAACAGCTCGCCCGCCTGCGTGATGTCTCCGCCTCCGCGGACCCCGACACCCTGCGGCAGACCGTCCATGAGGTGAGCGCGAACCTCGAGGAGGCGCTGGAGGAGCGGGCCCGCCGCCAGGCTGCGGCCGTCGACCAACTCGGCGTCCGACTTCAGCAGGTGCGGGCCGACCTGAAGCAGGCCCGCCGGGAGGCGGTCACTGACCCCCTCACCGAGGTCCCCAACCGCGCCGCGTTCGACGAACGCCTCGCCTCCGGGGCCCTCCTGAACTCCTACGGATCCCAGCCCGAGTCCCTGCTCCTGCTCGACCTCGACCACTTCAAGCGGGTCAACGACGAGCACGGCCACCGGGCCGGCGACCACGTGCTGAAGGAGGTCGCGCGGGTGCTCGAGACCGTGGTCGTGCGCCGCTCGGACTTCGTCGCCCGCTACGGCGGGGAGGAGTTCGCGGTGATCCTCGACGACACCGACGAGTCCTCCGCGGTACGCGTGGCGGAGCGGCTGCTGCGCGCGGTGCGCGAGCTCGAGATCGAGTGGGAGGGGGAGTCCATCTCCCTGACGGTGTCCATCGGCGCGTCCACGATCCGACCCGGCGACAGCGCCGCGACGTGGCTCGAAGAGGCCGATCAGGCCATGTACCGGGCCAAGGACACCGGTCGGGACCAGGTAGCCGTCAGGCCTCCGCCTTGAGCACCCTCACCGCGCCGTAGAGCACCATCGCGGGACCGAGCCCCCGAGCGCGGGCGCCGTCGATGCGGTCCGCCAGCCCGGTGGCCCGCTCGAACACTTCCCCGTGCTTCTCCCGGTAATGCTCCCAGCAGCGCTTCAAGCCCAGGCGAAGCCCCTTGCCGCCGCCCTCGGCGCAGATGTCGCCCTCGTAGGAAGTGAGCGCCTTGCGGGCGAGGATCAGCGTCAGCTCGGAGATGTTGGCGTTGAGGTCGCTGATGGCGCGGGACTCCCAGCCGTCGCGGGCATCCGCCGGAGTCGCCAGCTGCCGTCCACGGAGCAGACGGGTGTCGATGGCGATCTTCTTGAGGAGCAGCCCCGCCTGGACGACGCCGAGCTTGTCGACGGACTCGGCCAGGAGCACCGCTTCGCCGGCGTCGACCATCAGATCGAGGCCTCCGGCGCGCTCGGCCTTGGCGCTCTTGATGTTCCGGTTGCGGAGGTAGCGCAGGTTCTTCTGCAGGCTCCGCTTCTCCGACCGGTCCAGCATGCGCGTGAGGTTCTTCTCGTACTTGCGGAAGCCGGGGCGGAACCGCCTGATGGCCCCGACCGGGTCGAGCACGTCGACGTTCCGCAGCAGCAGCCACTGGGCCATCCGGGAGACGGCTTCGCCGACGTGCCGGAGCTTCACGTACTCCACCGAGGCGCGCACGCCGTCGATGTCGCGCAGGCTCGCCGTCAGCTTCCAGGAGTCGAGCAGCTCGGCCGCGATGAGCGAGGCGTAGGCGACCTCCACCACGTCCCGCCCGGTGAGGCGGCCCATGCGGCTGAAGTGCGTGACGCCGAGCACGTCCACGAGCTTGTTGGTGATGACCGTGGCGGCGATCTCGCGGCGCAGCTGGTGCTGGCGGATGGCGTCGCCGAAGCGCTCGCGCACCGCCTTGGGGAAGTACTCCTCCAGCGACCGGTCCACGTCGATGACCTGGAAGCGCTCGTCGTCCAGCAGCGCCTCGTAGACCTCCATCTTCACGAACGGGCCGATCTTGGTCAGCTCCGGCCGCAGCAGGCCTTCCTTGTTGCGCATGCGGCGCTGGATCTCGCCGTCCTCGGGGAGCACGTGGCGCCCCCGGTCGAGCCGTCCGGCGGCCTCCAGGTCGTTCAGGAGCACGCGGAAGTCGTCGAGCTTGTCGGTGCTGCGGGCCACATCCAGGCTCAGCATCAGGCTGTGGTTGTGGTTGTTGGCCTGGACGTCGTCGCTGACCTCCTCGGCGATCTCGAGCATGACCTTGTTGCGCTCGGCGAGGGTCAATTCCCCGGCCCGCATCAGGTCGGCCGCGAGGATCTTGAGGTTCACCTCGTGGTCGGACATGTCGACGCCGCCGGAGTTGTCGACGGCGTCGCTGTTGACCCGCCCTCCGAGCTGCGCAAATTCGACCCGGGCGGCCTGGGTGAAGCCGAGGTTGCCGCCTTCGCCGACGACCCGGACCCGCAGGTCGCGAGCGTCGCAGCGGACCGCGTCGTTGGAGGGGTCCCCGGCGTCCTTGTCGCGCTCGTGGGACGCCTTCACGTACGTGCCGATGCCGCCGTTCCAGAGCAGATCCGCCTCGGCGCGGAGGATCTTGGCGACCACCTGATCGCCCGACAGCTCCGTCTTGTTGGTGCCGAGGACCCCCTGCACCTGAGGGGTCAGCCGGATCGACTTGGCGTGCCGGGGGAAGATGCCGCCGCCCTCGCTCAGGAGGTTGCTGTCGTAGTCGGCCCACATGCTCCGGGGTAGCTCGAAGAGGCGGTTGCGCTCCTTCCAGGAGGAGGCCGGATCGGGATCCGGGTCCAGGAAGATGTGCATGTGGTTGAACGCGGCGAGCAGCTTCACGGTCTTGCTCAGGAGCAGCCCGTTGCCGAAGACGTCGCCGCTCATGTCGCCGATGCCGACGGCGGTGATGACGTCCTTCTCGGGGTCGAGGCCGAGCTCGCGGAAGTGGCGGCGCACGCACACCCACGCCCCCTTGGCGGTGATGCCGTACTTCTTGTGGTCGTAACCCGCGGAGCCGCCCGAGGCGAAAGCGTCGTCCAGCCAGAAGCCGTAGTCCTGGGCGATGCCGTTGGCGGTGTCGGACAGGTGCGCGGTGCCCTTGTCGGCGGCGACGACGAGGTAGGGGTCGTCGCCGTCGTAGCGGACCACGCTGGCCGGCGGCACGATCGCGCCGTCCACGACGTTGTCCGTGAGGTCGAGCAGACCGCGGATGAAGACCTTGTAGTAGCTGTCGGCTGCTTCCCGCGTCTCGCTGCGGCCGGGGTAGGTCCCCTTGAGGATGAACCCGCCCTTGGCGCCGACCGGCACGATGAGCACGTTCTTGACCATCTGGGTGTCCATCAGGCCGAGGATCTCGGTGCGGTAGTCGGCCTGCCGGTCGGACCAGCGAAGGCCTCCCCGAGCGACCGGGCCGCCGCGCAGGTGCACGCCTTCGACGCCCAGGTGGTGGACGAAGATCTCCCGGTAGGGCCGGGGGCTGGGCATCTCGTCGACCTTGCTGCAATCCACCTTGAACGACAGCGGGTGCCCCTCTTCGGTGGCGCGGCTGAAGTAGTTGGTCCGCAGACTCGCCGACAGCAGGTTCCAGGTGCGTCGCAGCACGCGGTCCTCGGCGGCGATGTCGACGCCGTCGAGGTACTCTAGGAAGGCACGGCTGTTGCGCTTCACGAGGCGCCGTCGGTCCGCGTCGCCCGCCTTGCCGAGGGCCGGCTTGAACATCGACCGGAACAGCCGGAGCAGGAGCTTGGCGGCCTCCGGATGGCGCCGCCACGCGCGGTGCACCGTGGGGATCGGATCGGCCGCGCCGAGCTGGCGGGCGTAGGCGATGTAGGCGCGGAGCACGCCGACCTCGCGCAGGGACACGCCGGCGCTGGCGATGAGGCCGTTGAGGCTGTCGTCGCGCGACTGGCCGCGGAGCACCTGCTCCAGCCCCTCGACCAGCAGCGCGGCGCTGGCGCCGAGGTCGACGCCCTTGTCCGAGGGCACCACGCGGAACTCGTCCACGAAGCGGGTCTGCTCGTCGCCGGTGCTGATCGTCGAGCTGCTCTGATCGATGATCCGCAGCGCGAAGTTGGCGATCGTGGGGGCCGAGTCGGTCAGGTAGATCTTCTCGGGCTGGTAGACCTTCAGCCGCTTCACGCCGCCGACGAAGTCGTCCACGTCCTCGGCGAGCGCGACCTTGAGGTGTCCGCGCTCCCGCACCGCCTCCAGCAGCTCGACGTCATCGGCCGCCTCCGAGGGGACCACGCGTGAGTGGTACTCCTCCGGGAAGGCGGCGCCGTAGCGCGAAATGAGGGTGTCGGCGGCGGCTTCGGTGACGCCGGTGGCGAGGATGCCTTCGAGCTGCTCGGTCCACGAGCCGGTGACGTCGTTGACGGCCGCTCGGAGCGCCTCCTCGCTGACGTCGACGAACTGCTCTTCGGCGGTGAAGTAGTACTGCAGGACGACGTTGTCGAACTGGCCGATGGCCACGCGCCAGTCCATGTAGTTGGCGCCGAGGGTCTCCAGCAGGCGGTCCGCGATGGCGATGCGGATGTCCTCGTTGAAGCGGTCCCGGGGCAGCGAGACGAGCACGAACGCGGTGCGGTTGGCCGGCCCCTTCATGAGGTGGACGCCGGTCTCCTGCCCTTCCTCGGCGGCGATGATGAGGCGCATCGCCCCCTCGATCGCGTCCACGTCCGTGGTGAAGAGGAACTCGACGGGGATGGCGCGGAACGCCTCCTCCAGCTTGCGCGCGAGGTGGCTCCCGGGGAGCGCGGCCTGCGCCTGGAGCACGCTCTCGAGCTTCTCCCGAAGCATCGGGATGCGCGGGATCTCCTCGCTGATCGCCTTGCGGGTGTAGAGGCCGGTGAACAGCGCGAACCCGCCGTCGAGGCGGATCGCGACGTGGTCGGTCTTGCCGGGCCGGTGCACCTGCGCCTCGGTGTCCCCCTTGCCGAGGAAGACGACCCCCTCGGCGGCGGCCCAGGGACGTCCTCCCTGGGGGAAGGCGAGCTCCCCGTCGGCGCGATGCAGGCCGAGGCCGGCGTCGGTCTGGACGGCGAGGGAGTCGATCTCGAACTCGGCGTAGCCGATGAAGACGAAGTTCTCGTCGACCAGCCAGTGGAGGAACTTCTGCGCCACGGCGACGTCGCGGTAGTCGACGCCTTCGCCGTGCACGCGCTCGCTGAGGTGGCTCCCCAGGTCCCGGGCGCGATCAGCCATCGCCTCGTGATCGGCGACGACCCGGCGGACCGAGCGCAGCTGGTCCATGACGGTGGCTTCGAGGCTCGTCCGCCTGTCGGCGTCTTCGATGCGCGGGATCTCCCAGTGCATCATCGACTCGAGCGCCATGCCGTTGCTGGGGCGCGGGTCCAGCCCGACCAGAGCGCCGCCCTCGTCCCGTTCGGTGCCGAAGATCGGGTGGATGACCCGGACCGGGGGCAGGTCCAGCTTCGCCAGCAGCAGCCGCAGCGAGTCCAGGATGAACGGCTGGTCCGTCATGCAGGTCTGGAGCACGGTCCGCGTCTCGAGGGAGTAGCCGTGCTCCTTCGGATTGGGGTTGATGACCCGCACCTTGATCTCGTCGTCCTCCCGCTGGGCGACCCACGCCGTGAGGTTGCGCCACTGGTCCAGCAGCTCGATCAGGTCCCGTTGGGCGAGGTAGCCGTCGTCACTCCGGACGAAGAACCCCTCGGCCAGCAGGCGCTTGAGGTGCACGCGGGGGTCCGTGCCGTCGATCGCCTCCAGGAGGCCATGGATCGAGGTGCGTACGGGGCTGAGAGAAGCTGGACGCGAGGGGTCGGTCGCGGTCATGGGAAGGTCAGGCCTCCGAGCACTCCGGGGGAAGGTCCGCGGCGCTCACGGGGATCAACGGTTCGTTGGTGGCGGGTGCCAACTCGAACTCCTGCACGGTGGTGACGCAGGTCGGCAGACCGGCGGTTCCCTCGCTCGGATCGGCGCACGGTACGCAGATTCCGGTGCCGAAGAAAGAGGTGAAGACGTCGCACAGCTCGTCGGGGGCCATGCCGAACTCCGCTTCGGAAGCGGCGAGGTCGATCCGGGCGAGGATCGAACCCGAATTGAACGCTGCTCCGCTGGCCCGCATCTCCGCCTGGAAGATGCCGCCCTCGACGATGGCGCCGAAGGGGGCGGGGAGCCGATCGCCGGCCGCGAGGGGGGCGATGAGATGGCGCCGATCGAGCGTGGCGGGGAGGGCCCACTGCTCCGTCGGCTGGCACAGATCCTGGGTTGTCTCACCCACCTCGGTGAGGCCGACGGTGACGACACGTCCGCCGTCGAGGTCCGGCTCGCCGAGGTGGACCAGCAACTCGGGCAGTTCGTCCCCGGGGGTCAACGCGGACGCCAGGGGGGAGGACGGGACGCGGTAGGCGCCCTCGGCGGCGAGGTCGATCCGGTAGGTGGCGCTGCCGAGATCTTCGGGGTTCTCGCCGCGCTCGGGCATCGCGACTTCGATCGTCGCCTCGCCGATGCGCTCGCCGTCGTGCACGGTCACGTCCACCGCCAGCGTCGTCTCCTCGGGGGGCACGTCGGCGGGGAAGGCGACGGCGCAGCCGAAGGTCCCGGTCCAGGCGCCGAACAGCGGCACGTCGGCCGCCAATTCGATAGACGTCGCGGGACACAGGGTGCAGATCTGGATCCAGCCGGGGGCGTCTTTGAGGCTGTCGGCGGTCACGCGGGTCAGCGAGAGCGGGGCGCCGTCGTCGGCGCAGGTGACCGGGGGAACGGGCTCGTTGGGATCGGGAGGCTCCGGCCCGACCGTCGGGCAACCGAGCAGCCCGAGGGCGAGTCCGCTGGCGAGGAGCTGCAAAGCCTTCATGCGCGGCGGAGTCTACCCCGCTAATCTGCCGGGGGTGGCGGTGTACGAACACCATGTCTTCGTCTGTTTGAACGAGCGGGACGAGTCCGACGCGCGCGGCTGTTGCATGGCCGTGGGCGGGGGCGATGTCCACGCCTGGTTCAAGAAGGCGGGGAAGGAACGCAACTGGAAGGGGCGCATCCGGGTCAACAAGGCCGGCTGCCTCGATCAGTGTAACTTCGGGCCGACGGTTGTCGTGTATCCGGAGGGCGTCTGGTACTCGCCGACCACGCAGGAGGAGGTCCTGCAGATCTGCGACGAGCACCTCGAAGGAGGGTCTGTCGTCGAGGAGTTGAGAACACCCGGTCTCGTCTGAGGGGAAGGCGATGCAGCGCATTCTGGTCGTCGAGGACGACCCGCACTTCGGGCGTCAGCTCGTGGACCTGTTCGGATTCCACGGCTACGACGTCGAACTCGCCGACCATGGGGCCGAGGCGCTCACACGATTTCAAAAGGGTGGCGCGGACCTCATCGTCACCGACCTGATGCTGCCGCAGATGAGCGGCGTCGACTTCGTGAAGCGGCTGCGCAACGGCGGCGGCGAAGGCGGCGAGGTGCCGGTCATCATGATGTCGGCCATCTACAAGAACCCGAAGATGTTCGAGAGCGAGCTGCGTTCGCTGAACGTCCTGGAGTTCCTCGCCAAGCCCTTCTCCCTCATCGATCTGGGCCGGAAGGTCGACGCGATCCTCGACGAGAAGGTGGCGGCCGACCTGTCGGACGCGGACGTGACGAAGACCGGCTCGTGGCGAGTCGAGGAGATCGGGGGGATGCTGGGCGAAGGGGAGCTGGGCTTCCCAACGATCGGCTCGTTCGACCGCCGCAAGCTCCTCGAGATCCTGATCGACGTCTTCAAGTACCACGCAGCTGGCCGGTTGACCCTGCGGCAGGGCAAGAGCGAGCGGCGCATCTAATTCCTCAACGGCTACCCCGTGTGGGCGCGATCCGAGGACGAGGCGGAGCTTCTGGGCGAGGTGCTGGTCAAGCTCGATCTGATCACCGCGCAGCAGAAGGAGGCCTGCCTCGCGCTGGCGGAGCGCGACGGGATCATGTTCCGCGACGCCGTGATTCGGGCCGGTCACCTGGACGAAGGGCGGCTGTTCCGCGCGGAGCGGGAGCGCGTCCATCGCATCGTGGTGCAGACCTTCGAGTGGGCCGCCGGCGAGTACGAGTTCACCCGCCGCGACGACTTCGTGGACCGCGTGGGGGTGTTCGAGGTGAACCCCGTGGTCTGCTTCGTGGAGGCCGTACGTCGCTTCCTGTCGGTCAACGAGCTCGCCGCCGACATCGAGCCGCGGAACTCGGAGCTTCTCGTCGAGGGGTCTCACTACCGTCGCCTCGTGGGCTACCTGAAGCTTCCTGTGGAGGTCGGCGCGCTGCTGGAGTGCATGGCCGGCGATACGAGCGTAGGCACGCTGTTCCAGCGGTTCTGCATGGCCCGTGAGGCGTTGATCAAGAACCTCTGGATCATGTTCAGCCTGGGCATCGCGGACACCATCGCGGGGCCGGAGCAGCCGACCCGGGAGACCCCCGTGGTCGACGCCGAGGAGCCCGCAGAGGCAACCCACCACGAGACGGGGTTCATGCCCAGCCTCGCCGAGTTCGAGCTGGACATGGACCTGCTGGACGACGAGGACCAGGGCCACGAGCCGGAGATCAGCGACTACGCGCGGTCGATCGTCACGGACTACGTCGTGATGATGGCCGGCACCTACTACGACGTGCTCGGTCTGACTCCGGAAGCCGAGCCGGTGGACGTCGACCGGGCCTGGCTGCGGGCGCGGGGACGGTTCGACGTGCGGAAGCTGGAGGCGGGGGATCCGTCCGAGGTTCGGGAGAAGGCCAAGACCCTCATGGACCGGGCCGAGACCGCCTGGCGCACCCTCCGGGATCGCGTCTCCAAGGCCGAGTACGACCGCAGCTTGAGCTCGCTCGACTCGGGGGACTTCGTGAAGCCGGGGTGATACCTTCCTGGCAGTGCACCGGCTCCCTCTAGCCCTTCTCCTCCTCGTTTTGACCGCCTCTTTGCTCCCCGCCGGGGCCGCACAGGCCGGCTCGGTTCAGGGCGGATCGCTGAACGCGCCGGGCGAGAAGTCGCACAACATCGCCGCTGGCTTCCCGGAGATTTGGTACGTCTGGGAGGGCTACACCAAGGAGAAGTTCGCCCTGGGCGCGCGCGTCGGGCTGCAGGTCTGGCCGCTGTCGATCAGCATCGGCCTGAACGCCCGCATCTCCCTGCGTGAGGAGGGCCGCGTCGCCGTCGCCCTGCTGGTGGTGCCGTCCTTCAACGTCGCCGGCTTCGGGGGCACGCGAGCCACCTACGTGAGCAACTTCGGCTTCGGGCGGTCGCGCACCTTCCGCGCGAGACTGGGGCCGGGCG
>PVBE011836869.1_pt1 | contig 10950 bp, 11 predicted proteins | sample 1631181 | NCBI WGS metagenome assembly PVBE01 (sample SAMN08397723, study PRJNA350692) | Marine metagenome, whole genome shotgun sequencing project. | isolation source: water | place: Pacific Ocean | collected 2012-04 | reverse complement strand
GATTCTCGTTCAAGATCCCCGACGGCACCCTGGCGGAGGTGACGCTGCGGCTCGTCGGGCGGCGGCTCTACAACGTCAGCGTGTACCGCCGCATCGCGGACGGCGGTGAAGACCACGAGCGCCTCGCCCGCTTCATGGGCAGCTTCGTCGTGGAGTCCGAGAAGTGATGCTCGCGCTGCTGGTGCTGCTCGCCGCGCCGCCGGCCGACGATCCGCTGGCGCTCGCTCGCGCCGCAGCGCAGCGACGACCGGAGCGCGTTCAGCTGCTGGTCGAGATCGCGCTCGCGCAGGCGCCGGCCGAGGCGCGCCAGCAGCTGGCGAAGATGCCACCGAGCGCAGAGGTCGTCCGCGGCTACATCCGGCTCGGCGACGTCGCCGCCGCCCAGGGCACTGCGGCGCGGCTCCCGAAGCCGGAGGCGCTCGCCGGCGAGCTTGCCACCGCCTGGCTCGCCTCCGGCGACTCGAAGCGCGCCCTCCAGGTCGCGCGAACCCTCGCCTCCACGCCGAGGCTCGCGGTGCTCAACCAGATCGCGTTGCACCGGGTGAAACAGGGCCCGCCGGGGGACGCCGTGCGCGTCGCGTTCGATGCGGGCACACCGGTCAACGCAGCTGCGGTGAAGGCGACCCTGCTCGCTGCGGCCGGGTCCGTGGCCGACCTGGACCGACGCCAGGCGCTGATCGAGGCTGTCGAGCGCGCCGCCGACGACGATGCCACGCGCGAGGGCGTCTTCAACGCGTGGCTCCGTAGCGGATGGCGACGCAGGGCACGCAAATGGGCGGAGGCCAACGACGAGCCCGAGTGGGTGGCGAAGGTCGACGCGCTGAAGGTGCCGCCCGTGAAGGTCGCTGCACCGGCGACCGTCCCGGCCATCGCCGCGCCCCCCGCCTCGGTCTTCAGCGTCGACGGGGCCGGTATCTACGGGATGTTCGAGGTCGTCGAGCAGGCCGACGAGCTCCTGCGCGAGGGGCGCTACGCGAAGCTGCCGGCCCTCGCGCGAAGGGTCGTGTCGCTGACGCGCGCCGAGGACGTGGAGGAGAGCTCCGGGGATCCGGAGGACCAGGAGGCGGTCGGCGAAGAAGAAGGCGACGCCGACGAGCCACGTTGTGAGATGCCCCCCGACGACGACGACCGGGTGCTCTTCGTCGGAGAGCTCGCCGAGGTCCTCGCCGACAGAGGCATGGTCGAGCTCGCCGTCAAGACGCTCACCGCGATCGACCACGACGCAGCACGCGCCGAACGGCAGGACCTGCTCGTCGACATGCTCGTCGAGCAGGGGCGTTTCTCCGCCGCGCTCGGTCTCGCCCGCTCGATGGGCAACCCCGATCCGGCGGACCCGTGTGACGCCGAGGTCTGGAGCGGAGCGCTCGGGCAGGACGCCCTCGAGCGGCTCGCCCCAGCGCTCGCAGAGGTGGGGCAATTCGACCTGGCGCTGAAGGCGCTCGGGGCGATGACGGAGCCGCCGCCCGATGAGCACGAGGCGTCGGCGGATTGGGCCGACCCGATGGACACTGCGACCGAGCTCGTCCCGGTATTCCATGCCGCGGGGCGGCTCCCCGCGCTGATGAAGGTGGCCGGCGGCGACGGGGAGGCGCGGGACGCGCTCCTGCTGGAGGTGGTCGCCACGCTCTCGGCCGCGGGTGATCACGTCGGCGCACGCAAACACGTCGCCGAGATCACCGATCCGACGACGCGGGTCCGCGCGCTCGTCCGCCTGGGTGCCGCGAAACGCGCGAAAGCGCCCTGACCCGGTCTCGATCAGGCTTGGCCACCTCGACGGGCGGGAGGGTATGCACAACCCACATTTCGTGCCACATCCGTCCGAACTCCGCCGAGGCGATCACGAGGGGTCAAAGTGATGCGACGAACGACAAGCTGGGCCGCGGTACTGCTCGCGGGGTGCCTGACCAGCGGTGGGAACGGCGGCGACGCTCACGGCGGGACGCGGATCGCGAACGCCTTCTTCGGAGGCGGCCGCGCACCCGCCGTCGCCACGCCGGGCCAGGGTTCACCGGGGCGGGTCGCCGTCGGCAGCGACGACGCGACCTGCCAAGGCGCGTGCGCGGCGCTCGTCGCCTGTGTGGGCGACATCTGCGGCGTCGAGCTCACCGCGCGGCAGACCCGCAACGGCGAAGCCGCGTGCGAGATGAAGTGCGACACAGAGGCGGTCCGCGACGAGCTCGAAGACGCGGTGGAGGCCACCACGCAGGAGTGCGCCGGGGCGCGCACGGTCGCGACGGACGAGGCGCTCTGCGACGACCTGACGGCGGAGGACTTCGACGACGAGCCGAAGCCGCCGGCTCAACCGTCGGGCGGCGACGATGGCCGTGGGTCCAACAACGCTCACGAGGGCGGCGAGCAGGGCAAGGTGGACGAAGAGGCGGATCCGCAGGCCCGACTCAGGCTGCCTGCCGACGCCGGAGCTGCGACCGAGTAGCGCGCAGACTCAGGCGATCACGTCGACGCGAACGCCCTTGGGGCCGATGTGGATGTAGTCGGTGCCCGCGCGGGCGTTGTAGAGCCGGTGCGAGTCGATGCGCGTGCTGGCTTCGACGCGCGCGCGGCCGCGGCGCGCACCCGCAGCGTCATTGTCGAGACGGTAGACGCCGTCGACGGGCGTGAAGTCGATCGTGTCGCGCGGCGCGAACAGGCTCGACACCGCGTCGACCACGCGGCGGACGCCACCGCCGCCCGGGCGGTGGAGTGCTGCGGCCGCGCCGCCCCTGCTCGTGCTCGAGACGCGCATCGTCAGCGCACCCCGACGACGAGGAAGAGGTCACCGCGTGCCCGGCCACCCCAGCTCGGCAGGCCCTGACCGCGCAGGCGGAAGCGGGCGCCGGAGCGGGTGCCGGCGGGGACGTTGAGCCGGACGCGGCCTTTGGCGACCGGGACCTCCACCGTCCCACCGTGGCGTGCCACGCGGCGGTCAACGTCGATGTTGCCCACGAGGTCTGCGCCCTCGCGGCGGAAGCCCGCGAGCTCCTGCGGCTCGAGGACCAGGTAGAGGTCGCCGTCAATCTCGCCCCCCAGACCCGCGGTGCCCTTGCCGGCGATGCGCAGCCGCACACCGTGGCGGGCCCCAGCGGGGATGGCGACGCGCACCTTCTCGCGCACCTTGATGCGACCCTTGCCACCGCATACACACTCGACGTCGCCGCCGCGCTCACAGGTCGGGCAAGCCGCGGCGCGGGTGACGGCGATGGTTCGGTCGCCGCCGGTCATGACGAAGTCGAGGTCGAGGGGGAGCCGGAGAATGACGTCCTCGCCGCGGAGGTCGATGGCCGCCTGCGTCACACGGCGAGGACGGCGAAGCTTGTCACGCAGGCGCCGCAACAGTGGGCGTTTGCGGGCGGGGCGAGCCTCATCGACAGGACAGGCCGCGCTGCTCGGACAGGCGGCTTCGGTGGGCGCAGGCTGGGGTTCGGCCGGCGCCTCGGTGGACTCGAAGGGCGCCTCGGCGCTTGCGTGGGGCTCCGCCTCGACTCGGTCGGCGCGCGCCGCCCGGGCCGCCTCGGCCTGCCCGCGCCACTCCGCCCAGGCCGAGGCGTGGTCGACCGGCGCCTCGCTGCGACGCGTCGGCTCGGGGCGAGCCGGACGCGCCGGGCGAGGGGTCGGACGCCGCGGGGCACGGCGCGGAGAGTGGGCCTTCTCCGCCTTCTGACGCCCGGTCAGGATGTTGTAGGCCGCGGTGATGCGCTTGAAGCGGTCGTCGTCGCCGGAGTGAACATCGGGGTGGAGGCGACGAGCGAGGCTTCGGTAGGCGCGCCGGACCTCGCCCACCGGCGCGGCGGCCGGCAGCCCGAGGACCTGGTAACAAGCGGCTTGGGTCAGGACCATCCGTGGTAACTCCCGTGGCGACGCATCTCCTAGTAGCGAGGAGCGTGCCAACTCGCAGGACGCCGTATAACGTCGCATCGTGCCTGAAGCCGTGCACGGGGTTGCGCACCGAGACTGCAGACAAGCCGAGCCCCTGACCCATCATCTACGCGTGAACATTGGCAACGGCCGACTGCGCACCCCCTTGCACGGCCAACTCCTACAGGTGCGCATCCTCGTGCACACTCTGACGGTCCACGATACGTGTAGGCTGCGTCCATGACGCGTCGTGAGCGCATCGCGGGCCTGGAGCGCCGGGCGACCGCCGATCCCGCCGGATACCGGCATCGCCTTCTCGCGATCGGGGCGCTCGGCTACGTCTGCATCGGGGGGCTGGTCGCGGCTGTGGTCGCCGGCACCGTCGTGCTCGGCATCCAAGCCGTCAACGTCGGCCTGGACGACGCGGGCTTCGTCAGCCTCATCCTGCTGGTCGCCCTCGGAGTGCTGCTGGGGCGCTCGCTCTTCGTTCGGCAGGAGGCCCCGGAAGGCATCGTGCTTCAGCGTGACGACGCGCCGCTCCTCTTCGAGTGGATTGACGAGCTCGCCCCGAAGCTGAAGGCGCCGCGGGTCAACCGCGTGCTGCTCAACCACGAGTTCAACGCCTCGGTGATGCAGCGCGGCCGGCTCAACGAGCTCGTCGTCGGTCTGCCGCTGATGGCCGTTCTGACCGCCGAACAACTCAAGGGGGTCATCGCCCACGAGCTCGGTCACCTGTCGACGGGCGACGGGCGCCTCAGCGCGTGGGTGTACTACCAGCGGCTGCGTTGGGAGCGATTGCGGCTGCAGCTGGCCGATCCGCCCGGGCGCTGGATCCTGGCGCCCATCGTTCATTGGTACCTGCCGTGGTTCGACGTGTGGTCCTTCGTCCAGGCCCGCTCGCAGGAGCGACTCGCCGACCGCGGTGAGGTGAGCACCGTGGGCGGGGAGACCGCCTCGAGCACCCACGCCAAGCTCGCGCTGGTGACGAATTGGTATGTGCACCGGTTTCTGCCGGACCTGGTCGAGGCGGCGATCGACGAAGGCGGTGCCCTGCGTGACCAGGCCACCCGAACGCTGGCGGCCCTCGACGTGCCGGTCGCCCCGGAGCGGCTGGCGTGGTGGCTCGAAGCCGCGCGCCGGCTGGAGACCAACGACGAGGACACCCATCCGGCGATGGCGGAGCGGATGGAGACCGCGGCCCCCGGATACATGCCCAGCTTCACCGGCCTGGTCCCGGAACAGACCGCCGCCCGCGTCATCCTCGGCGACCGCCTCCCCGAATGGGTCGACCGACTCGACGCGCAGCCGGAGTCGGAGACCGCAGAGGTCTGGAACGCCCAGCGCGACCGGGTGCGCGAGGCGCGGGATTCGCGAGGCGGCGACCGCGGACGCGGCGTGCTCGCGAAGTGGAACCGCGCGCGCAATCGTGAGCTGAGCGACGGGCTCGGCGCCGCCGCGTCGATCTACCGGGACATCGTGTCGCGTGACCCCGACTTCGGCCCCGCCTGGGACCGACTCGGGCGCCACCTGCTCGAGGTCGGTGACGACGAAGGCCTCGCGCATCTGGAGCGCGCGATGGAGCTCGACCCGGAGATGGCCCCCGAGCCGGCGATGCACGCGGCGGACGTGCTGCGCGCCGCAGGTCGCGCCGAGGAGGCTGCGAAATGGGAGCGCCGCGCCTCGGAGGCCGCGGCAGCGCTGTGGACCGGCCCGCTCGACGACCGCTGTCGCCCCTGCCGGCCCAAGCTGCCGCGGGTCTCACGCGACGCGATTGGAGAACGGGTGGAGGCGCTACCGGAGCTGTCCCGCGCGTACCTGGTGGGCCTGAAACCGCCGCATGGCCAGCCGGCGACGGTGCTCGCCGTGAGCGTCCGGTGGCGTTGGTTCGTCAACGTCGACGCGCTCTACGACCGGCTCGGCGAGTATCTGGACGACGTCTGGATCCCCGGCCACTTCGAGGTGGTCGAGCTCGACGACCCGGACTGGCGTTGGCTGCGACGCCACTGCGACCTGGACGGAGAGCGCCTGGTCTAGGCGATTCCGTGGCGCTTGAGCTTGTAGAGCAGCGTCCGGCGCGCGAGCCCGAGAGCGCGGGCGGCGTGGGTGCGGTTGCCTTCGGCTTCCGCGAGCGCCCGCTCCAGGATCCGCCGCTCCGCGACGTGCTGCAGCTCGGTCATCAGCTCGTGGAAGTCGTCGACCGCTTCGGGCAGCTCCAACCGCAGCCCGGACGGGTCGACTGCCTCCAGGCCGAGGTCCTGCGGCTCGATCTCGTCGCCTTCCGCCACCAGGACCGCCTGTTCCATCGCGTGCTCGAGCTCGCGCACGTTGCCCGGCCACCGATGTGCCAGGAGCGCCCGCGCGGCGGCTCGACCCAGCGGCCGCTCCGGGCGGCCGTGTCGCGCGGCGAAGCGGGCGAGGAAGTGGGTGGCCAGGGGCATCAAATCCTCTCGGCGCTCGCGCAGCGGAGGCAGGTGCACGGTCACGACCTTCAACCGGTAGTAGAGGTCCTGACGGAAGCGGCTGGCCTCGATCTCGACCGGGAGATCGCGGTGCGTGGCCGCCACCAGGCGCACGTCCACGACCACCGGCCGCCGGCCGCCGACCCGCACGACCTGGCGTTCCTGAATCACGCGCAGGACCTTGGCCTGCACCGACAGCGCCATGTCGCCGATCTCGTCGAGGAAGAGCGTGCCCCCGGCCGCCCGCTCGAAGGTGCCGGCGCGCGCGTCCACGCCGGTGGCGACGCCGCGCTCGATGCCGAAGAGCTCGGCCTCGAGCAGCGTCTCCGGCAGCGCCGCGCAGTTGATCGCCACGAACGGCTGCTCGGCCCGCGGGCTGTTGTGGTGCAGCGTGCGGGCGATCACCTCCTTGCCGGTGCCGCTCTCGCCTGTGATGAGCACATTCGCCGTGGTGTCGGCGACCTTCTCGACCAGCTGCAGAACCCGCCGGAACGACGGGCTGGTCCCGACCAGCCCGTCGAACCCGAAGCGCTCTCCCAAGGCGCGCCGCAGGTTCCGGTTCTCCGACGCCAGCGCCTCGCGGCTGCGGCTCACCGCGGAGAAGAGGCGTGCGTTCTCCACCGCCATGGCCACCGCGTTGGCGATGATCGCGAGCAGGCGCTCGTGGCGTGGCTCGAAGGCGCCAGGCGCAGAGTCGGAGAGGTTGAGCACCCCGATGACCCGGTCGCGCACGGTGAGCGGCAGGCACATCAAGCTCACGGGCGTCACGTCGGACTCGGGCAGCCGCACGAAGCGCGGATCCTCGCGTGCGTCGTCGAAGCGCAGCGCCTGCCCGTTCGACGCCACCGAGCCCGCGATCCCCTCCCCCGCCGCGAAGATGGCCGCCTCCGCCGCCTCTTCGTAGGTCACTGCCTCGTCGTCGAACGCGCCGCGCGCAGCCACCCGGACGAGCCCGCCGGACGCCTCGACGAGCATCACCGAGCAATGCTCCGGCGAGACGGCCTCCAACAAGAGGTCGACGGTGCGGCTGCAAACGGTGTGCAGGTCGAGGCTCGATCCCAGCGCGTCGCCCACCCGGCGAACCAGCGACAGCGCCTCGACCTTCTCCTCGAACCGCGTGGTCAGCTCGGAGACGGTGCGTGCGTATTGGTCGCGCTCGCGCTGCAGCCGCTCGAGGTCGCTCACCGAGCGCCGTTGGTCGGCTGCGGCTCGAGACGCAGATTCGTGTTCACCACCGCCTCCTGGAGCGTGCGGTGCATCCGCTCGACGGCGGCTCGCAGCTTCTTGGCGGTGAGCCCGAGCAGCCGCCACGCGCCCGCGTCGAGGTCGGGCATCACGTGGTCGCCTGCGAAGCCGAAGCCGTAGCCGCGCACCATCAGGTCTGCGACGTGGACCACCGCCGACGCCTCGCGGTAGCGCTTGGCGCGCCCGGGCGCGTGGTGACAGGCGATGGGCTCGGCCAGCGACGGCGGCAGGTTCCAGCGCGTGACCAGCCACTGACCGATGAGGTCGTGGCCCACGCCGAGCAGCTGGTCCTCGGCCTCGAGGATGGGCACCCGCTCGCGGGCCGCGAAGTGCACGACCTGGCGATAATCTCCGGGCAGCTGGCTGGCGAGCACCACCTTGCCGATGTCGTGCATCAGCGCGGCGGCAGACAGCTCCTCGACCCGCGGCAGGTCGAGCACGCGCGCGAGCGAGGTGGCCGCGACGGCGGCTCCGAAGCTGTGCTCCCATAGCCCGTGCATGTGCTCCTCGCGCTCGAGCATCTCCATCGCGTCGGTGCTCAGGATGAGCCCCTTGATGATGTCGAGGCCGAGCATGCAGAGGGCGTCGTATACGGTGACGACCGTGCCGCTGACCCCATAGAAGGCGGCGTTGACGAGACGCAGGATGCGCGCAACGAGGATGGGGTCGGTCTCGACCACCGCGGCGATCTTCGAGAAGGACTCGTCTGCCTCGCCGTCGACGATCACCTCGTTGATGCGGACGATCGACTCGGGAAAGGTCGGCAGGCTCTTCAGCGCGTCAACGCGGCGCTTGAGCATCCGCCGCCCGATGTTGTCGAGCAGCCGCTCAGACGGATCAGCCACCGGCTCGGCGCCGCTCGCGGACTCGTCGATGTAGCGCCGATCGCTCATCTCAGAACTTCGGCCCTTCGAGGTCGAGAAGGAAGTCGAGATAGACGTCGCGCACCGCGTCCTTGAGCTGCGTCATGCGCCGATCCTCCGCCACGGTCGAGAAGCGTTCGTCGAGAGCGCGTAGGAAGGCGTGGGCCTCGGGCACCTCCTCCCACGGCTCGATGGCGACGTCGTCGTCGACCTCGACCACCTGCACGCCCATGTCGTAGAGCTCGACGAGATGGCGACGCTCGAGCCGGGTCCCCTTGCCGAGCACGAGCTTCCCGTCGGGCCCGCAGACGGCCACCGCCAGGCGCAGTCCCTCATGGCACATCGATGTCTGAACGCGCATCACGGGAGTCTCGCCCTGGCTCCGGGTCGGGTCAACAGCGCCAACTCGCAGAGGTTCCTGGAGCGTCAGCTCGCCGCCGACTTGCTCGGGGCGCCCTCGTCCATCGCGGCTGGGCGCTCCTTCTTCGAGGCCCACCAGTCGCGGAAGCGGACCTTGTCGGGAAAGGGCTCGCCTTCGAATCGCCCCGTCTCGGCGAGGCGGGCGAGGGCCTTGTCCTTCGCTTCGTAGCGTTCGAAGACCCAGGCGCTGAGGGCCTCGTCGTCGGTCGGCAGCTCATCGACGGGGTAGCGGTCGAGCTTGATCTCGACCCGGTCGACCTGCGCCTGGTAGCAGTCCACGAGCGTCGGCGCGCCGTCGGGATAGCCGATGGTCAGGTCGTAGACCGCGTCGATATGGCCGCGCAGCCCGTGCATCGACGCCACGAAGCCTTTGGTCCGAGGCACCATCGTGTGCTGCGGCACGTACAAGCCGCGCTCGCGCGCAAAGGCCTGGGACTTCGCGAGCTTCTCGGGCGTCTGCCGCGTGCCCTCGAGGAACGAGACGAGCTGTATCGGGATGTCCTCTTCCTTGAACTTCCGAAACGTGCGCTCGATACCGGCCTTGTCCCGGGTCCAGTCGCGCTTCACGAAGACGCAGTCGAGGAAGAGCATCCCCCACCCCGGCCCCGGCACGTATCGCATCATGTCCTTGACGAAGAACTTGGTGTCCTCGACCCGCCCGCAGCGCCACGCCATGCAGATGATCGTGAGCACGTCCGCCATCGTCTGGTGGTTCGCGATGATCAGCGCGTTCTCGCGCCACGGCGGCCGGTCCCCTACGAAGCGCATCTCGCAGTTGGATTGCACCTCGCCGAGCAGCACCCACCAGCCCCAGATGAAGCGGGCGAACACCAGGTTGATCGCCCGACACACGCGCGGCGCGAGCGGATAGAAGACGGCGCTGAGCACCTGCAGCGGATTGATGACGAAGATGAGGATGACGTAGGACAGGATCCCGGTCGTCACCCCAAGAAACCGGCGCATCGAGCCTCCGAAGTCGGCCGGAGACTACCGCAAGATGCACGTCGACGGGCGCATGGCGTTGAAACCGCGCCGCGGGCGTGGATCCATGCGGTCTGAACTGGAGGAACCATGCGCATCGCACTCACGCTCGCGGTCTTGCTGTACGCAGGCACCGCGTCGGCCGCACTCAACGCCTACCTGACCATCACCGCTGAGACGCAGGGCAAAGTCGAGGTCGTCTCGATGAAGCGCACGAAGGTGGTCTCGCCGCGCGACGCAGCCAGCGGAATCCCGACCGGGAAGCGTCAGCACAAGGCCGTCGTGGTCGTCATGGAGCTCGACAAGGCGAGCCCGCTGCTCGTCTCGCTGGCCAAGGGCGGGAAGCTCGAGAATGTGCGGCTGCGCGTCGGCGGGGCGAAGGGCGAGAACGTCACGCTGAAGAAGGGTTACATCGCCGCACGCGAGCGCAAGGGGAAGAAGGTGCGCGTCGTGCTGCACATGTTCGGGGCGCCAGGATGGAAGAAGCTCGCGGCGAAGCTCCGGGCGAAGCCGGCTGAGTTCAAGCCAGCCGTGAAGCCCGCCGCGAAGCCGGTGAGGCGGCGCCGACGCTGACCCCGGGCCCGGCCGACCCGGCGGGGCAAAGTTCTGCACCATCGAATACTGCGCGCGCCGGCGGGGTCTCTTCCTATGAAGGAGAAACCGATGCGTGCGATCCACGAACTGATGCTTGCCAGTGCCCTCGCCGCCGCGCTGGCCCCCGACCGCGACCCTCCCACCAACCACGCGGCGCCGCAGACCCCACCGGGCCGGCCTCCAGATGAACCCGAGGCGTCGAAACCCGAGCCCCTCCCACGGCTGCGCGCGGCCAGCTAGACCGGTGCAGCAACCTACCCTGGCAGCGATGGTGCCCTAGCCCTTAAGGTGCGCGCCAAGGGACGCATCCTCGCGAGCCACCGGCCGTGCAGGCGTCCTGTTGCCAAACCGGGGAGCCTGCACCTTGCGCTTGATGTTGAAGACGAAGTGGTATGTCGCCGCGACCTTGCTCGCGTGGTCGCTCGCTGGCTGTGACAGCGGCGGCGGCAGCAGCAGCAATAACGACCCCGACCCCGACATGGGGATGGGCGAGGGTGAAGGCGAGGGCGAAGGCGAGGGCGAGGGCGAGGGCGAGG
>PVBE011426039.1_pt1 | contig 10952 bp, 9 predicted proteins | sample 1631181 | NCBI WGS metagenome assembly PVBE01 (sample SAMN08397723, study PRJNA350692) | Marine metagenome, whole genome shotgun sequencing project. | isolation source: water | place: Pacific Ocean | collected 2012-04 | reverse complement strand
TGATCTACAGCCTGGTGCTCGATGACTTCGGCCTGGACCGCAGCAGCATCTCCGGCCTGGACTTCATCCAGCATCAAGGCGGGTACAGCTTTGATCCGCTGCGCCAGCGTTCGGCCATCTACAACCTCATCGCCCACACAAAGGAGCAAGCAGTGCTCTCGAGCCAGACCTCGCGGGCCTATCTAGAGAGCTTCTCCGGGGACAACCTGGCCCACCACCTCGACATGCTCTCCGCCCTGGATGCAGCCGTACGCGCTGACGGCGGCGTGCTGGTGATAGCCGTCCTGCCCCTGCTCTACGACTTTGACCACTACCCATTCGAGCCCATCCATCAGACCCTCGCAGAGGCCGGCGCTGCCCGGAACCTGCGGATCCTGGATCTGAAGCCGGCGCTCTCGGCCCAGCCCGCTGCAGACTTGTGGGTGCACCCGACCGACCATCACCCAAACGAAGTCGCACACCGGATCGTGGGGAAGACCCTGGCGGAGTACCTGCAGCGCGAAGACCTGCAGGAAGGGCTGAAGTGAGGCGACTTGCGGCAGGGTGGGTGCAGGCATCCATGGGAGTACTCGCGCTCAGCGGCTGTGCGCCCGACAAGGACCCGCCCTCCAGTGCTGGCGATAGCCACAGCGGACATGGTGCGGTCGTGGACTCAGGGGAGAGCCTGTCGCCCTGCGAAGACCAGCAGACCACCTTCGACTCGGTGCTGGCCTTCATGACCGAGGAGCTCGAGACCTACGGGGTACCCGGAGGGAGCGTCGCTGTGGTCTGCGATGGCCAGTTGGCGTTCTCCGCAGGCGTGGGGGTCAAGGTGGCAGGAGGCACGGAGTCCATCACCACCCAGACCCGCTTCCAGATCGCGAGCGTGACCAAGATGTTCACCGCCGGTGCTGCGATGAGCCTGGCAGACGACGGAGTCGTGTCCCTGGACGAGCCAGTCTCCTCTGTTCTACCCAGCATCAACACTCAGGCGCCCTACGAAACACCCGCCACCCTGCACCACCTGCTGAGTCACACCGCAGGCTTTGCCACCCGTTTCCCAGACGGCGTGTGGACATCCTACGAGCTGGACGCCTTCTTCGAGAACAACCGGGACCAGCCTCTGTGGAGTCCACCTGGCGCCGTGTACAACTACAGCAACCTCGGCATGTCCCTGGCAGGGCTGACCCTGCAGAGAGCCGCAGCACTCCCCTTCGGTACCCTGGTCGAGGAGCGCGTGTTCGCCCCTGCCAACATGCCTCGGGCCACCATGTCCGTGGACACTGTCCTCAGCGACAAGGACTTCGCTACCGGCCACACGGGAAGCACGGGAAGCCACACCACGATCGCACCGGACGAGTCGTACTACCACACCGGCTACTACGGACCCATGGGTGGTGCCTGGGCGAGCGCCACCGACCTTGTTCGCTGGGCCGAGGTACACCTTCAGGACGGCGGGGATGTGATGAGCCCTGCATCCATGGACCGCCTCCGCACCTCGCACACCCCCACTGGGCGCGTACCCGGACAGACATCCGGCTACAGTCTGTTCCTGGACACGGTCTACGGCGGGCAGGTGCTCTCCCACGGTGGCTCTGTGCCTGGATACCTCACAGACTGGAGGATGGTCCCAGACGCGGGATTTGCTGTAGCGGTGGTGGTCAACGCGGACTGGTACTGGCCCGGCTACATCACTGATCACGCGCTTGAGAGCTTTGGGGTCCGAGGTGCGCTGGATACTTCGCTGTATGCCTACGACGCCAGTGAGTGGGGCGATCTGGTCGGGGTGTACGAGGACCCGAACGCCTACGGGACCATCATCGTGAGCCAGACCAGCGCGGGCCTGCAGGCGGAGTTTGTCGACAAGGGCTTTGTGAGTCCGCTCAGCCCAGTCTTCAACCAGACTTTTTCCTATATGGATGAAGAGCTTGGCTCGACGCTGAGCATGGTGTTCTGGCGAGAGGGAGAGAGCGGACCTTCGCAGTACCTGGTCTCCTTGATGGGCGTGGGCACCAGGACCGGAGACTGAGCGCCAAGAGATGATAGGACTGCGCCCATGCTGACCAGTGGCCCCCTCCTCGCGCTGATCCTGCCCTTCGTGGACCTCGGGGACATCCCGCCCATGCAGACGCCGCCCATGCCCAATGGTGCAGCCCGGATGGAGGCCCACGCGGGGTGGTTCCTGGCGGTGGATACCGGGATTGAGTTCGAGACCAGCCTGGTGGGCGCGGGCTACCTGGTGAGCTTTCCCGATGGCAGCCGAGCGAAGCGTGGCACCCTGGCGACCCGCCTGGCTGCGACCTGGTTCACCCCAGGGGAGTCCGACATGCCCCTGGACCGCTTCTGGGTGGGTCCGTTCATCCGGGCCGAGGGCAGCACGGATCTGCTCGGGCGGCACGAGGGGCTGGAATTCGGCTCCGTGAACAAGGCGGTCCTGGACTTTGGGTTTCGCTTCTCACTGAGAGAAGATCACCCCTCCGCTGGTGCCATCGGCATCGGCTACGGCATGAGCCACGATCGGGAGGGAGTCGCCTTCGAGGGCATCAAGCACGGGCTGCGGCTGCAGCTCGATCTGGCCTTGCGCTAGGTCCTACCAGACCACCGGGTTGGTGGTGGCGCCGTACCACACCCCGGGCAGGGTGTTGGTCATCTCGACCTCTCCGGTGGAGGGACTGATCTGGAGCACCTCTCCCTCCTCGGTAAAGCCGTACAGGGATTCGTCGGCGTAGCCGAGACCGAAGACATGCTCCACGCCGATCTCGCCTCGATGCGAGGTGTTGCCTGTGTTGGGGTCCACCACCACCAGGTCATCGCCCTCGCGAACCGCCCAGTACAAGAGCCCATCAGGCAGGCCCACCAGATCTCCCGAGGTCTCATACACGCCCTCAGGTACGAGCACGGTGAGCGCCCCGGTCAGGTCATCGATGAGGTACAGCCCATCGCCTCCGCCCACCAGCCGACCATCGGATGTGCAGGTCAGGCCAAAGAGGGGCAGCTCCAGATCGGCGATGCGCCAGACCTCTGCGGTGTGCCCATTGATGCCGTACAGGCCCTCCCAGGACACGCCATAGAAGCGGCCATCCGAATCAATCGCGATGTCCGTGATGAGCTCCAGCTCAGTGCCATCCGCGCTGTGGAAGTCTCCGACCAGACCAAGCAGGCCTGTCACCGGGCTCCAGGAGTACAGCGTGGTCCCTGTGTGCAGGTAGACGGGCTGGTCCGGGGGATCGACCGGGGGATCCTCGATCTCACCTGTGTCCTCCGGGGGATCCTCCACGATGGGCTCGCCGGAGTCCTCCGGCTCCTCGTGATCCTCCTCCTCCGGCGGAGCGGTGTCCACAGAGGGTGCGCCGGCCTCGTCTGTACCGGTCTTGTGCATCAGATAATCGGAGCAGCCTGCAACAGATGCCAGAAGCCAGGGAAGAACAAATGCACTCACGCGACCCACAGGACCTCCTCGGGTGCGCCCGTCTATCGCAGAGGCCCCGGTTGTTCCATGCAAAAATGAACCACCGCTCAGTCTTTCTCGCGCCGTGTATCCTCAGCCCATGAATTCCCCGAAGATCCTTGTTGCCGGCGGTGGACCAGGAGGCGCCACTCTGGCCGCCATCCTGGCAAAGGAGGGTGCTCAGGTCACCCTGGTGGAGCAGGCACAATTTCCCCGGCATCATGTCGGTGAGTCTCTCCAGCCAGCCTCCTTCAACCTCCTGGACTTCCACCTGGGGCTGGGACCGCTGATGGCCAGCCAGGGCTTCCCCCTGAAGTTCGGTGCAATCTACGAGTGGGGACAAGCCGCCCAGCGCTGGAGCGTGCTCTTCGATGAGCGACTCGCAGAGGGGGCCGACCACCTCGACCGAGAAGCACTCCTCAGCGGCGATTACCTCCACGCCTACCAGGTGGAGCGGTCCGTGTTCGATCAAATCCTGCTCGATCACGCCGCCACACGCGGCGTGATCGTTCGGCAGGGGGTCGAAGCCCGCGCACCAGTGATGGATGGAGAGAGGGTCACCGGACTTCTGGTTCGCGGACCAGACGGTGAAGAGACGCTGGATGCCGACCTGGTGATCGATGCCACAGGCACACGCTGCCTCATGGGCCGACACCTCGGACTCACCCAGGAGGTGAAGGACCTCCAGGCCACAGCGACCTACGCCTACTACGAAGGTGCCGGAGGCGCCGACAAGACGCTCGGGCGCAGCGTGCAGATTGTGGTGACCGTTCCCGAGGGCTGGATCTGGTTCATCCCGGTGAGTGAGACAAGGACCAGCGTGGGTGTGGTGACCCACGAGCGGCGCAAGCTCTCACCAGAGCGCTTCGCCGACATCCTCTCTCGCACATCGCTGCCGATGGAGGGAGCAACGCTGGTCCCAGGACCCAAGGGCAGTCCCTTTCGTCACGAGAAGGACTGGTCGTACACCCACAGCCAGTTCGTGGGGCCCGGCTGGATGATGGTCGGTGACGCTGCGTGCTTTACCGACCCCATTCTCTCAGGCGGCGTGGACTTCGCGATCCGCGGGGCCTGCAACGCCGCTATCGCCGTGCTTGGTGCTGCCGCTGAGCCAGGCGAGGCAGGCGTGATCATGGCGGCCTACCAGGACCGCCTCAGAAAGGAGTTCACCGCCTATCTCCAGCTGGCCCGGTACTGGTATGGGAACAATCGCGCGGTGGAGGGCCTGTTCTGGAAGATGCACGAGTTCATTCCGGTCTCCAGCATCTCGACCCCGCTGCGGGCCTTCGTCTACCAGACCAGCGGGGAGTGCGATGCCGATGCACACTTCCACGTCTTCTCGCTGGCCCAGGAAAAGAAGATCTTCCGGAACCTGGCGGTGGACCCCAGCCAGGTCAAGGACGCACTCCGCAGAGCGCGCCGCCACCTTCAGATCCGGCAGCAGACCGAGGACTGATCAGCTGGCCAGCGGCTCCGCCGGCGTGTCCTCGCCATGGGTCACCACCAGGGTCCCACACCCATCCGTGGTGAACACTTCCTCGAGCAGCGCTCCATTTCGGCGCCCATCGATCACATGCACCCTTGGCACACCCTTCTCCAGCGCACGGCGGATGGCCGCAATCTTGGGCCGCATTCCGGAGTGGAAGGCACCGGAGAGCTCAAGCTCAGCCAGCTGCCTGAGATCCGTCCAGTGCAGCATGCTGGTGGGGTCATTCGAATCGGCGAGCACACCGGGTGCCTGGGTGACCAAGAGCAGCTTGGCCGCATCCACAGCGCCAGCAATCTCAGCAGCGATGGTGTCCGCGTTGACGTTGTAGACCCGGCCCTGATCATCCGCACCCAGGGGACTGATGACCGGGATCGCCCCGCCATCGAGCACACTGAGCAGCACACTCGGGTCGATGCCAATGACATCACCCACCTCGCCAAAGTCCACCCGGCGGGAAGTACCATCATCATCGGTGATCAAGGACTCCGGACGACGCTGTGCCTGCACGATCCGACCATCCACGCCCGAGAGACCTATCGCCCGCTCGCCCTCTCGGATGAGGGCGGAGACCATGTCCAGGCTGAGCTGACCGCGGAAGACCATCTTGGCAGCCTCGAGGACATCCGGAGAGGTGATGCGACGACCCGCGACCCGCTCCACATTCAGTCCGAGCTTGCTGGTGACCTGGTCGAGCTGTGGACCTCCACCGTGTACGACGATCACGCCGATGTTCAGTCGGTGGAGCACAGCGATGTCCCTGGAGAGTGCCGCAAGGTGGCTGGCATCTCCGAGGAGCTCACCGCCGAGCTTCACGACGAATATCTGTCCTGCATAGGCCCGCAGATAGGGCACCGCGTCTAAGAGTGCGATGGTGCGCTCCATGTCTCCCCCTCAGGCACACACAGCGGTCATGGCCCGCTGGAGTGCATCAATCCCTTCGCTCGGCATCACCGCCGGCGGGCAGAGCCGCAGGCAGTGTGCATCATTGGCCGTCCCCGCGAGGATACCGTGGCTGAAAAGAGCCGCCTGGACCGGCTTTGCCGGTCTGTCGAGCACGAGCCCGAGCAGGCAGCCAGCCCCTCGGACCTCGACCACACCCGATAGGCTCCGGGACCGAATCTCCTCCTCGATCTCCTGAGCGCGCAGCAGCAGCCCCTCGTCCACAATGGTGGACACGGTGGCCTCCAGCGCAGCGCATGCTAGCGGACCGCCCCCGAAGGTGCTGCCGTGCTCGCCGGGCCGTGTGGTCTGGGCCATCTCCTCGGTCAGGAGCAGTGCTGCCACGGGGAAGCCCGCTCCCAGGGACTTGCCCACGGTCACCAGGTCTGGCCGAGCCTCGGGCTCTGACTGCCAGGCCAGGGGGCGACCCGTCCGACCGATTCCCGTCTGGATCTCATCCAGGATCAGCTTGGCCCCGTGTGCATCTGCGAGGCTGCGCGCACCCGTGAGGAAGCCCGGGGGGGCAGGGATGACCCCGGCAATCCCCTGGATGGGCTCGATGAGGATTGCCGCCACATCCGGGCCCATCGCGGCCTCGAGCGCCCCGAGATCCCCATAGGGCACAAAGCGAACAGAGCCGTGGGTGGGTGCGTGATCGGTGCGGTAGTGGCCCGCGTGAGTCACCCCGAGGCAGGCCATGGTGCGGCCATGAAAGCCCGACTCCATGGCCACCACCACGCTGCGACCCGCAGCCTTTCTTGCGACCTTGAGTGCCGCCTCATTGGCCTCCGCACCAGAGTTCACCAAGAAGGCCTGGTCCATCCCCGTGAAGCGACACAAGGCCGCCACGGCCTGGTCCCGGATCGGCGTGGGCGCCAGCGTGGTGACAAAGGAGAGCGTCTGGGCCTGGGTGGTCAGCGCCTCGACCCAGCGGGGATGACCCTGACCCAGCAGGGCGACAGCGTGCCCTCCGTAGAAGTCCCAGTAGGGCTTGTCCTCGGCATCCCAGATGACCGCCCCCTCTCCCCGAACCAGTGAGACTGGGAGCAGGGCTGCCTCACAGACAGTCTGAAGTGCTGTCATGGCAGCACCGCTGGCTGGTGCAGGCCGGTGTCCACACCCCAGTCCATGGCCAGATTCAGGCACTGCACTCCGTGGGCTGCTGCTCCCTTGCCCAGGTTGTCGATGGCTGCCTGAACCACGACCCCGCCCCCTTCCGCATGGGCCCAGAGATCGCAGATGCCTGTGCCGCGTACGTGCCTGAGCTCCGGGGGTGCAGAGCGCACCCGGGTGAAGGGATGTGTCTGGTAGGCCTCGCTCAGCGTAGCGTTGAGTGCCTCTGTGTCCGTGTTCTCCGCCATCGGCAAGAAGCAGGTCGCCAGGATGCCCCGGTCCACAGGCGCGGAGAGCGGTACGAAGTCCAGACGCTCAAAGTCACCGAGTCCCTGTAGGAACGCCGTCACCTCCGGGGTGTGCTGGTGGCTGAGCACCTTGTAGCCCTTGAGGTTCACGAACCGCTCTGGATGGTGGGTAGCGCCCTTGGGGCTGGCGCCTGAGCCGGTGGATCCGGTGGCAGCCACGCACTGCACGGGCCCGCGGAGCGCACCAGTGGCAACAAAGGGGGCGAGCGCCAGCGAGATTGCGGTGGCAAAGCAGCCTGGCACGGCGATCCGACTCGCACCGTGGAGCTGCGCTGTGTGCCACTCAGCCTGGCCATAGACCCAGCCAGTGGCATGGCGGTGGTCGCTGGAGAGATCGATGATTCGGGGGGCACCCGCCGCATCCAGCTCAGCCACCAGGGGTGCTGCCGCACCGTGGGGGGTGGCGAGGAAGACCACATCGAGGGATGCAAGCCGGTTCGCATCAAATGACTCGAGCCTCAGATCGGTGAAGCCCAGGAGACTGGGGTGAACCGCATCGAGGCGCTCCGAGGTGCGAGACCGGGACACCACCACCTCGAGCGACACCCTGGGGTGGCCGAGGAGCAAGCGCACCAGCTCTGCACCGGCGTAGCCTGTGGCACCAACGATGCCGGCACTTACCTGGCGCACTGGGCCCCCAGGGGAATGCGGGTGATGGCACCGAGTGTCACTGACTGATTGAGGTGGTCCAGCACCAGCCCCGCAAGCTCACTGGGCTGCTTGCGAGCGTTGATCGCAGGCACCTCACAGAGCTCCTCAATGCGGGTACTACCTGCAGCATTGTCTGTGGCCGGACCAGTGATGGCCACTGGACGCCAGCCATGGGTGGCCAGCCACTGCACCCCACCCCAGGCGGCAACAGGATCGTTGGCAGCAAGCACGAGTGCGCCGCTGCACATCTGGATCTCGGGGTCCTGCAGGATGGCATCCACGCCGTAGCGGCCCAGGAGACCATCTCCGAGCTCCACCACGATGAGGTCGGGTCCGGTGGCCGCCATGGCTGCGATGCAGCCGCGAGCCACAGGCACCACATCCACGCCCGCCGTGGAGGGCAGGCCCGCGTCCACGAAGGTACACGCAGCCTGAGCACCGTGGTCTTGCATCTCCAGGGAGTCCCGCCGGAGCGCGACGCCAGTGACCTTGGTAGCAGCCACCTTGAGGCCGCGGGTGGTGGCCTCTCGGATGAACATGCAGGCTGCCGCAGTCTTGCCCGCGTGCATGCAGCTGCCCGCCACAAGGACCACTGGCGGAAGGTCATCGGGAAGCGCAGCCAGGGGTGGAACCGTGCCCGGAGAAATGCGAGCAGGCTGCCCCACGCGGCGCCCCAGCTCCGTGAACTTGAGCACCGTGCCCAGGACCTCGACCCGACACGGCGGACCGATCCCCGGGTTCTCCGAGGTGCAGCAGCCGATGACACCGCCGAGGTTGAGCAGGTGGAGGATGTCACCGGGAGCGACTTCGTCGGGGACCTTGCCTGCGTACCCACGAAGTGCGTCGCGGGCACCGAGCACGCCGGCGAGTACATCACCGGCCTGCACACGCATCATGCGCCCGTGGGCATCCTCGACATGGTTGTAGGTCGACTTGTCATCGAGCACGCGCACCGCGACCACCACGCCGGCCTCGGCAGGGATCTGGCTGCCCAGGGTGACATCGCGGAACAGCCCGACATTCCGGGTGCTCGATGCAATCTTGTCCAGGCGAATCCTCATGCGGTCCCCTCGAGTGATCTGAGCCCCACGAAGCGTTGCAAATGGGAGAGGTCCGCGCCTGCGATGCAGGCCACAAACACGGTGTCATCTCCAGCGAGCGTGCCGAGCACGCCAGGCAGGCCTGCATTGTCGATGGCCTGCCCGAGCAGCGGGGCCTCCGCTGGATTGGTGTGGAGCACCACCATCGGGCCCCCACCCGTAGAAAACCCAGCATGCACCGCGACACCCGGCGGAAGTCCGCCTCGGCGTGCCGGTACATACCGACCCCCCACCTTGCGCACACCCAGAGAGTTCAGCTCCCTGGAAACACTGGACTGAGTGACATCAAAGCCAGCCTCAGAGAGTGCCGCTACCAGCGACTGCTGAGTGCGGTACCCCCCGGAGGCCACGAGGTTATTGAGGTGCTCTCGCCACATAATATGCGCATATTATGCATGATCGGCCGCAGTGTCAAGAATGAATCGCCATTCAGTCCAATCTCGATCGGGTTATCGGGGTGGCCGAACACCGGACTTCCGGACAGGAAAGGTACAGATGGCCACTGAAGACAAGCTCAACATCACCGAAGAAGACTCCCGCCGCGTCGCTGAGGAGTCCAGGGAGACAACCTGGACGAACCCCAGCTTCATGAAGGAGATGTTCCTCGGAAACTTCCGCTTCGATCTCATTCACCCCTACCCGGAGCGCACCGAGTGGCGGCCAGAGTTCCTCGAGTTCCTCGAGAAGTTCCGGACCTTCCTGGCCAATGAGTGGGACGCGGTGGAGGTCGATGCGACCGGAGAGTACCCCGCTGAAGGGGTGGCCAAGCTCGCAGAGATGGGCGCCTTCGGCATGAAGATCCCCAAGGAGTATGGCGGGCTGGGCTTCGACCAGCTCGAATACGCCCAGGTCATGGAGCTGCTCGGAGTGGTGGACGGCAACCTCACGGCACTCCTCAGCGCCCACCAGTCCATCGGCGTACCTCAGCCGGTCAAGCTCTTTGGCTCCGATGACCTCAAGAAGAGGTTCCTGCCCCGCTGTGCAGCAGGCGAGATCAGTGCATTCGCGCTCACCGAGCTCGAGGTCGGCAGTGACCCCGCCCGCCTCACCACCACCGCTGAGCTCAGCGAAGATGGCTCCCACTACATCATGAATGGCACCAAGCTGTGGTGCACCAACGGCACCCTGGCCAAGCTCCTGGTCGTGATGGCCATGCACCCCGACTCCGGCAAGATCAGCGCCTTCGTGGTCGAGATGGAATCCGAGGGCATCAAGGTCGAGCACCGCTGCCGCTTCATGGGCCTGCGCGCCCTGGCGAACGCGGTCATCAGCTTCAAGAACGTCCGGGTCCCCGCAGAGAACCTGATCATGAAGGAGGGCCGAGGTCTCAAGATCGCGCTGACCACCCTCAACGATGGTCGACTCTCCATTCCGAACACCTGCGTGGGTACATCCAAGAGCTGTCTGCAAACCGTGCGACGCTGGGGCTCCGAGCGCATCCAGTGGGGTCTGCCCATCGGCAAGCACGAGGCACTCGCCCACAAGATCTCCGACATCGCGGCCACGGTCTTTGCCATGGAGAGCATCGTCAAGCTCACCAGCTACCTCTCCAATGACAAGAAGCTGGACCTGCGGCTGGAGAGCGCAGCCTGCAAGGAGTGGAACACCTGGCAGGGCTACCACATCATCGATGAGACCATGCAGATCCGCAGCGGTCGGGGCTACGAGACCGAGCGCTCCCTGGAGGCCCGCGGCGAGGAGTCGATGCCGGTGGAGCGCATCATGCGCGACTCACGCATCAACAAGATCTTCGAGGGAAGCTCCGAGATCATGCACCTGCTCATGGCCCGAGAGGCCGTAGACAAGCACCTGCAGGTGGCCGGCGCCATGGTCGACCACAAGTCGACCATGGGCGACAAGCTGAAGGCGCTTCCAAGCATCTCCCTCTTCTACGGGTGGTGGTACCCCACTCGCTGGATCAAGGG
>PVBE010751256.1_pt1 | contig 10953 bp, 8 predicted proteins | sample 1631181 | NCBI WGS metagenome assembly PVBE01 (sample SAMN08397723, study PRJNA350692) | Marine metagenome, whole genome shotgun sequencing project. | isolation source: water | place: Pacific Ocean | collected 2012-04 | reverse complement strand
GGATAAAAAACAGAAGGGATGAGGGGATGAAATGGCGGTTAGGGATGACAGGAGTGATGTGAAACAGACAACGACAGGGTTTCGAGGGCCGCTGATGGTGTAATCCCTCACCTCTGCTAAAAGCAAATTCCTATCCCTAAAAAGTAACGAGATTTTCTTGGAACTCTAATTAGTTCGTCTTTCATCAAATTAATAATAAATTGATTGACTTCTTTATTACGTGAAAAAAATCGGTGCCCACCAATATCAAATGTAAAATCCCCCTCTTTTGTCTTATATTGGATTGACCGCGCAAGTCCACCATGTAATGAGTTTCGCTCTACAACATTGACAATATAGTCCCTTTTTGCAAGCATATAACCTGCTGTCAATCCTGTAATTCCAGCGCCAATAATAATTATTTTTTCTTTTTCCATTTTTTTGTTAAATCAATTATCTCCCTATATAAAGCTTATATTTAAGTCCAGTACTTATCACGGTATTTGTGATAATATTCAATCGTACGTTGTATACCTTCTATAAGATCTACTTTTGGTTGCCACTTTAATTCTTTTTGAATTTTTGTAATATTGATATTCATTTGTTTTTTGCCAATCGCAACTTGATAATTTTTTGGACATGGATTTATAATAATCTCACCTCCACCAATTACATCGATAATATTCTGTGCAATCTGATTCAGTGAATACTGCTTCCCAGAACCAAGGTTGTATCGTGATGCATCTGTAGTTGCATTGAGTCCTCCAAGCAATAGTGCACTAACAATATCTTCTATAAAAATATAGTCATACATTCTATTTTCTAAACCTTCGAAAAGCGTGATTGGTTCATTACCAAGTGCTTTACGAATAAATGTCTTATTCACAACACTATAACTAATCTTATCTCTCATATGAGACCGAAGACCATATGGATTTGTAATACGAAATATTGTCACAGGGATATTATGAGTTTTTGCTAATTCTTCATGTATTAATTCTCCTTTTAATTTATGTAATCCATATGGCGTATAAGGGGCTAGTACTGTTTCTTCATTGATCAAACCTTCAGGTACATTACCATAGACAAAACGGCTGCTTGTAAAAACAACCGCAGGTTTTTTTGGTAAGGTTGCAACTAATGCTAATAGATTTTGATGACCATTAACATTAATATCCCAATCCTCTTTTTCGTGTGTTACACTCCACTGATGATCAACTTGGCCTGCACAATTTATTATTATATCAACTCTATCAAGAAACGGGAGTAAATCCTCATGCGGGGAACGGATATCAAGTAATGAATGAGAAATCGGATGCTTTGCTATACGAACCTTGTTTTTTACTGGTTCAATATTAAAATAATTTCCTCCCATTCCATATACCATAGAATCAAGTATTGTAACAAATGCTCCAAGATCTGATAATTTGATTGCTATATTCGATCCGATCATACCAAACCCACCCGTTACAAGAACTCGTTTTCCATTATATAACTGAAGCTGTTCTTCTTGATTCATCATTAATGTTCTAAGTATTGAATAATGTTATTATCAAATGATTTAAACTTGTTAATATGATCATATATCATATTATTATAAATTATTTTTTTTCGGCAAAAACTCCATAACCAAGTGGAAATGAATCTTTAATATCTAATCTAATAGCAATAATCGCTATTAGAAAGCCGATTAATTTATGAAGAAAATATCTCAATGTTAATCTTCCGCATGGTCTTTGTAAAGTATTTACTATTGTTGATAATCGTCCACCCATATTAGTTATTGTTTGGACAATAAATCCATCCATAACCATAATAAAATAATCTTTGCCAAATCGCCAATAATCAACCTTATCATGCTGTGGAAAACCAAATGGTACAGTAAGTAATATCCCGCTTAGCTACCATCCCGTCCCTGATATCGCCTGAGCCGTTGTTTGATCCCAGGCGGGGTGTTCTGTGGCCGTTGGGTGGTAACTGCGCTTGAAAACAGTCGCTAATTAGGGCAAGTTGTGAGTTGTGGATAAAAAACAGAAGAGATGAGGGGGTTAAATGACGGTTAGGGATGACAGGGGTGATGTGAAACAGACAACGACAGGGTTTCGAGGGCCGCTGATGGTGTAATCCCTCACCTCTGCTAAAAGCAAATTCCTATCCCTCAGACAACCTGAGTCGCAGAACTTCTCTAATCTTACGCATTGCTATCCTCTTTGCTGGCATGCTCTCTCCAAAAGGTGAGAACGATACCATAAGGTTTATAAATCAATGCGTTGGAGATGATTCCGGTTCAATGTGAACAGCGATTCCGGATCATGAACGATGATTCCGGTCGGGGCGAGCGTTTCGTTCACCATCCCACCGGAATGGGTGTTCACGTTCAATCGGAATCGGTGTTCACGTTCGCCCGGAATCAGTGTTCACGTTAGGCCGGTATATGCAACGTTCACTTGCCGCTGAATGTGGTTGTGCGTTCTCCGCAGAGAATTTAACGGCAGGTGCGTGTCGAATTGCAACTACTACAGATTTAGATGCCCTAAGAGAATTTCACAACAAAGCTGTTATTCCCTTTCATTGGCATTAATCGCTTTTCAATGCTTTTCGGCGAATCGTATCCAAGTGCTGTTGCTTCTAACCAACTTGTAGAGCGAAGGCAGTCGGCAACAGCTAACGAGAGGATCTTTCCTTTTTCCTGTATGAGCACCTCCCGCGCAAGCAATTCGTCTATGGCTTCAGTAATCATTGGCTGGCTATATTTTTTTCCAAGTCTCCGTTCCAAAGATGATCGAACCTGAATTCGATCACACATAAGTATTATGTCGAGGTACTCGTCGGAGACTGTATATTCTCGGCCGGGGCTTGTACGTTCGTCACAGATTTTGGCAAAACCCTCACCAAGTCGAACCGATAAGCTCGGACGACCGTTAATTGTTTGATGCAGTTGAATCCATTCTGATACCGCTTGTCTAAAGCGTTGCATATAGTCGGGGGATTTGAAATGATTATGCTGCTTTTTTCGTTCGAATAAAAAACGCTTGCCCACAGTTTCTTTCTCATAGAAAAAATATGAACATTTATTCAGGTCTATTGTTCCGGGCGGAAAACAATTCAATAGATCGGGGCGGGACAATAATGTTCCCAGCCCGAAAATTTCCTTTCGTTCATATAACGGGCTATACCTGTGCAACGAAACAGTTATAAGTTCATTGTTAGGCGGTTGAAGATGACAAAACATAGGGATTAATTCAATTACATTGTCATACCATTCAGGTTTTTCATTGGGCAATCCAATTAATAGATTGTAAAGTGATTGAAGACCGTACTCTTTCGCCCATTTCAAGAATTGCAGGTTGATCAAGAGTGATGTCCCTTTCGCCATCAACTGGAGCGCATCTGTTGAAAATGACTCGATACCGGACTGTAAACGACAAACACCTGCATTTTTCAGCAGTTCAAACTGTTCTTTCTTTATTGAAGCTTTGACCTCGTAAAATAGCTCAAGATCTAGTCCAAGCTCTACGAGCTGCTGTAGTACCGGGGTCAAAGTCGGCCAGGAAATAATCGAGTCAGTAGCATAAAGGCTAGTCTCTTGATACTTTCGACTTAGCGTAATAATATCCTCGACAATGCGCTCTGGATCGCGATTGCGGAAGATAACGCGCCCCTTGGGCAATCCACAGAAGGTGCACTGACTTTTTTGCCCCCACCAGCAACCGCGAGAACTCTCATAGGGCAGGAAGTCAACGAGAAAATCAAAAGAAGAGTCATCTTTTAGGCGCTCAGCTTCCAGATAATAGTCATCGTAATTAGGCACAGGCAAACGATTAAGGTCAGTCACTGGTTCTGATGGCAAATACTCTATACCCTTTCCATTCTTGTACGTGACGCCGGGAATTTCCTTTAATGGTGCCCGATTCTTCCAGTGACAAATAAACGTTCGAAATGAATCATCTGCTTCGTCAAAAAAGACATGATCAACAAATTTTGAGCACGCCCGGTGATATTCCTGTCCCATTGGATCTTGAAACAGCGCGCCTCCGAAGATAGTAATGGTATCTGGTTTTCTGTCTTTGACTATTCTTGCTGCCGCCAGGCTCGACATTACTTGATTAAAAGTTGCGCTAAAGCCAATTATCGACGGTGAGTGATCGAGTAGCCGGTCCGCAGTAGCCGTCAAGAACTTAGGGATAACCTCATCACGCGCGTGAAACCAGAAATCCTTTGGCACAATATCAAGAACTCCTGGAAGCTCAGAATATTTTCGGATAAATCGGTCACTATCGAGTACGTCTTTTCCAAATAAGGAACAGGCAAACAGGTGCTCAGAAAGACCTTGGAGCGACGATTTAGTAGCAAATTCTTCGGCGAGATCGATACCGATCTTCGCCGACAAATCAAAATTGCTATAGATCACCTTTGAACCAATCCCTTCTTGGTCGCAGATGCCTTTTAGAAGGCCCAGCGGCAGGGATGGTCGACTGCTGGCAGCCCACGGCATACAGCAAAAAAGCAACTCAACTTCACTTGAGCTTGATTGAACATATCGATGAGTGGCCTGAGGGCGCAAATCATTCATAGCGATAGATTTGTCTTAGCAAGATCATGGTGCTGTAGCCGTGATTGCCAGGCATTCTCGAAATACAGATCAGCCTAACTCTAAGTCTTTTCGATAACATCTCGCAATGCTTCCAATTTGATGAATAGGAATTTGCTTTCGGCAGATGTGGGGTCTTGCACCATTAATGGGCCCGAAACCCTGGCGTTGTCTGTTTCACATCACCTCTGTTTTCCCTAACAGCCATTTCATCACCTCATTTTTTCTCTTTTGAATCCACAACACAATTTGCTCCTATTAGTGGCTGTTTTCAAGTACCATTACCACACAGCAACCGCATGCAAGCTGGTATCTAATAGAGTAGACCCGCACCAAAGCCACAAGAAATGGTTGAAAACCAGTACTTTTGGCCTCTTCTGGTAATAACCCTACTTTTGTACTAAGATTTATATGTAAGCACATAAATAAAGGAGAACATCATGAGCAAAGAGAATCTAGAGCAGTTTTTGAATCAGGTAGCAGGTAGTGAGGAACTACAGGCAAAAATAGGTGAAGAGATAGACGCCGAATCATTGATTGCGCTTGGCGCTGAATGTGGTTGTGAGTTCACTGCAGATGAGTTGCTCGAATCGGCGGAGTTGAGCGATGAGGAGTTAGACGGGGTGGCGGGAGGAAGAACGAGCCCAAAGTACAGAAAGTACGGGAAGCGCTTATCAAAGGGGATTATGTTGAAAGAGCGCAAGGGCAGAGGTAGACTTCGCCGCACTTTCAACATTGCTGTTGAAGAAATAGGATGTCACGGCCAAGTTCCAACCTCAGCAGACGGCCCCGGGGACTACCAGGGACCAGTACTTAACGGAAGTACATTCAGGTATGATGTAGTCACACAACAAACAATGACTGAGGAATCTACCGAGATGAAAAGGGTGTAAAGGAGTACGGAACTATATGTAACGCTAGACGAAATTGTTCTAGACCTCTATACCAATAGTGTGGATAAGCCGTCTCACCTCAATCTTGAACCCAGCCGGTCATCAACCGGCGGGAGTCAGGGTGTACCTAGATGCCTTAAGATGTAGATGTAGTAGCGTTGCATCCCTCCCTTGCGGCTGACCAGTGTTTTAGGTCCTCCATGCAGCCAGTAGTGTCATCGAATCACGTACCCCCAGAGGCCCTTTTTATCGCCCCCTTACTCATAAAGCCTATCCCAATAACTCGCAGAGAGTCTGTGTAGACTGATCGAGGTGTTGGTGTGGAATCTGTGTGCAATTCTGACTCATAGTGCGCTCACCCAGACCCCTATAGACTTATTTTGATTGATAATGGTTGGCAATTGGGAAAAGGCCGAGTTCAGAAACGGCACACTCTGCCAATAAGCTCGGGAAAAGAGACGATGGGGGATGGTCCTCTTAGTCCATATCGCTTCTCAACCCACGAATAAATGGATTTGACCGCCGCTCCTGACCAATTGTCGTCTCGGGCCCATGGCCGCAAAGGACCCTGAAATCATCGTCCAGGGCCATGGCCCGCACCAATGATTTCTTCATATCCTTTCGGCTACAACCAGGAAAGTCGGTTCTTCCTATGGAGCCTTCAAAAAGCAGGTCTCCAGAAAAGATCACCCTTTTTGTAGTCTCGAGATAACACACATGGCCCGGCGCGTGTCCAGGTGTAAAAAACACCTCAAAATTTAACGACCCCACTTGGATCTCCTCACCGTCTTCCACAAAGCGGTCCACCTCAGGCAAGGCCTCGATGGAAATCCCTAATCTCTCGCCCCAGTTGGCGGAGCCTTCGTAGATAGGTAGGTCGAGGGGATGCAAGACCACTGCCGCTGACGGCCAGCGCCTCTTTGCCTGGGCCAACTCAGTCACATGATCGATATGACTATGGGTTTGGAGAAGAAAGTCCACATCGGCCTCGTAGCTCTCCAATACCTCTTGAGCCCAATCGAGCTCCCCCCCTGAATCAATGATTGCAGCTCTGCGGCTCTCGGGGCAGGCCACCACGTACATATTCATTGCAAATGAACCTACGGCCCGTGTCTCAACAATCATCCTGATACTCCTCTTTCAAGCCCATCTCTTCGGCCATGACGGCCAGAGGTTTTCTACAGGGAACTGGGCATCTTGCCAAGGATTTTTTGGAGTGGTCGTGGCCACGGCTACCAATTGTCATATGGACAGAAGCCCGTCAATGGACGAACGCATCCAAAACAGGGTAATCGTGAGGCGCCCCACTCTATCTGGATCAACCCACCAGTAGCACCTAACCCAGCAAGTTCTTATTTCAGAGGGGGCTTTAAGTCCGGGATGACCTGGTGAATGAGCCTGTGATTTGATCAATCGCCTGCTTTTCCTTGACGCCAAGGTAATAGGTCACAATGGTCTCCCGCAGGTTGTGGCGCAGTTCTCTACAGTGACCCTTTTTGACCTCTTCCTTCTGCTGAAACGTCAACTGGGGACAGCCACCCATGCACTGGGGCAGTGTCTTGCATTCCTGGCAGCCCGGCAACTTAAATGGATTCCAGTTCATACACTGCTTAAGGTTGTCCTGCATCGCTGGCGTTGTCTCCTCAGTCAGCAGGTTACGCACTGCCTTATGTGGCTTGGTGACGTCTGCCCAGCACTTGTAAACCATGCCGTCGTGATTGATCACCCAACCGTTGACATTGTCAGCGATACAGACATTGGCCTTCGACGAAGGCAGACCGGCTCTACCGTAACCCCGCTGGTAGGCTTTCAGTTGTAGTTGCGCCACACTTTTGGCCCAGGAACGGCCAGTGAGGCAGGTGCCTGCGACATCAGCACAGACCTCGGTGTAAGCCTTAACCGGTGCGAAGTAGACGCCGATCCTTCCTTTGAGGCCCACTGAATCCAACTGGTCGAAAAATCCACCACTCAAGGTCTCTAGGTTCTCCTGGTCCACGTTCACCCGTATGTTGATGCCCAGCCGCGGGTCAGCCTGGCGCAGGTTCTCGGTAATGCGGTCGAATGTGGGCTTCTGGTCCACACAGATGCGCCGTTGGTTGTGGCTTTCGCGGGGCCCGTCAATCGTCACCTGTACCCTGTCGACACCCAGGTCCACCAGTTGGGTGCTGATCTCGGGGGTAAGCAGCAGGCCATTGGTGATCATGGATGCGTGGTAGTTCTCCCTGCCGAACCGCTCGATGAACTGGCCGGACAAGTTCTGAATTGCAGGCAGGCCCAGCAAGGGCTCGCCGCCAAACCAGGCAATGGCCAGTGAGATAATTTGGGGTTCATGATCATCAATGAATCGGAGTGTAGCCTGCTGCACCTCATCGGACATACCACTGGGAAGATGATGCTGGTAGCAGTAGGGGCAACGGAAATTGCAATCCACGGTCGGGCAGATGGTGAGTGAAAGGCCAGTCGAGGGCGTATACCGTGCGTCATGGCTGCGTCTTGCCAGCAGCGACACCTCGTCACAGTCTTCGGGCACCAGAATCGCCTGATCGATAAACAGTTGGCGCAGACGAGTATCGATCTCAATGCCTGGGCTGTTCGGGTTGCCCAAAAGAGCCTCAGCCATGGGCTTTTGGGATTTGGGCACCTCGACTAGACGACCTCCGAGACCGGCAAAGTACAGCGTGGTATAGGCCTCGGTGAGATCCACTCGGCTGACATAGCGGGAGACCTTGAGTTGCGTTTCAGGGTCATCTGATGTTTTCATGTCTGATCCTAAACTTGGTGCTCTCTGTATAATATTACAGTAGTTCTGAGAAATCTTGATCACTACATATCATAAAAGTATCCTACTCCTATATGTGATGTTCGTCACATATAACCGCAAGAATACCCATCAGACTCCAGACACTTACTGAATATGGGCAATTCAAATCAGCCGTAGTAGCGCACTAGATGTTTGTCCCGGTCCGGGAGGGATGTGCTACAGAAGAGGTTATATGTTGATAGGCATCGACAATTGACCACCCAGATACTAACCGATTCAATAACTTATGAAGCCAATTGGCGCTAAGACCACCTGCCAATTCACAACTTATCCGACTGGGCTTTGTTGTGGACCCCTCTTAAACTATTAGTTACGTCATACCGGATCCTTCAGGCTTTCGTGCTTTCGTTAGAATGGTGGGATTGGTTTCTAAATATCCCTCTTGCGCAAATTCCTCCCCCAGTAGATCCTCCAAATCATTTCGTAATAACAAAATTTGCTCTTCCTCTAGCAGATTTAATCGTAATTTGAAGGGGGATGACGTCATTGCATTCCAGAATTCATTGAAAGTTTGATATCGATAAGCAAGATTTTCTTCACGGATGTCGATCGTCTCCAATCCAATCGTGTCCAGCCTGACCGCGATGTCTTCAGGCGTAGAGAGTGGGCGATCTTTCATCCTTTGATTCAATTCCTTCTCAAAGTACCGACTAAATACTTCAGCGACTTCCTTCCTCTCAACCAGGTGTTTCCTACGAATCGAAATACTGGAAAAAGCTAACACTCCACCAGGTTTCAGCACGCGTTTCCACTCTTTCAAGGCTTTGCCAATATCAGGAAACCCGAACAACGCATGGCAACAAATCAACAGGTCAAATTCATTGTCAGTCAGATTGAGTTGCGCACCGTCCATAACTTTGAATTGAACATTAGAAACGGATTTCCTATTGGCGTTGGCTTGCGCCACCTTCACCATCTCTGCCGAAAGGTCAGTTGCTAGCAGTAACCCTCCGGGCAACAAATCACGAGCAATTTGAAAAGTCGCAAAACCGGTCCCACATCCAACTTCCAGTACTCGCATTCTCGGTTTGACGGCAGCAAATTCGACCAATCTTTGAGCTGGGCGTCGGGTTAAGAGAAAATTGTTATCGTAATCCCTAGCAATTTCATCGAAGCGGTTCCAACCAGGAATTCCAGTCATGACCACAATGTCCTCCGCTACCATCGCAAGGCCTAAACTACGCGATGAACTAAATACATTTCGAATTTGAGTATACTTTTAAACAAGAAAGATTCTAAAGATTGTCGAAAAAAAACAGCGAATATTAAGGCTCAATTTAGAATGGTAGCAGGGGTATGCTCAACTTAGCGATCGACTCGTCATCCATACCGATTTTTCTCACAATGTCTTGGAATCTCGGGTCGGCACGAAGTTCAGTGAATGCTGGAGGCCCAGCCATCAACAACGTTAGAGGTTCAGAGTCACTAACAGCTTGTTCAAAGAGGGTCACTGCAAGCTCAAAGTCGCCCTCGAGCATAGCAATTCTAATCGCATAGATTGAACTTTGGGAACTAGCATTCTGTTTAAGAGCTTCCAATTTTACTTTAGTTTGCGCTAGATCACCCTTGAGGAATAACACCTCTGCTTCATAGGCGGCATACACGGCTTCACTGTTCCAGTAGTCAGGACCACGATCGAGTTGCGCTTGTAGTCCGTCTACATCCCCTTCCAGTCGGGCTAGTTCTGCCCACCATAAACCTGTTTTACCACCTAGTTTACCCGCCATTTCAAGAGCGTCACGTGCTTTATCATACCGTCCTGCAGTAATCAGAATACCGGCCCTGTTAAAATGACACACAAAATCCAGGGGATCTAGTGTCAATGCGTGGTCATACACCCGAACTGCCAAGTCATACTTCTTAAGACTTCCCAATAACAGCCCATAGCCATTCATGAAATGAGTATCCTTCGGATTTTCCAACATCAACAAGGCAGACTCATTGATTGCTGACTGATAGTCATGGTCAACATAAGCTATCAAGAAGGTCATACCGTACCGCCCGACGGGATTGTCCGGGTCGAGCGACAAGCACTTCTCAATCAACTCTCGGAAGAGAGGGATCTTCTCCCTTGGCGACGCAAGACCAGTGGCCATGAGATTTAAGTGTGCCAGCGCAAGCTGCCCATACGCATTTGCGTAGTTTTGGTCTAACTCGATCGCCTCTTCAAAAAACGAAATTGCCTCCATCTTTTCAAATCGATTTTGATGAAACCGCCCCAACAGAAACGAATTGTAGGCTTCTACATTACTCGTTCCTGATGATAAGTCCCCAGATTCCAAGAACTCAGTCTTCAAGGCCTTCACTATGCGCTGCGTGATATCATCCTGCACCTTGAATACATCCGTTAGCTCTCGGTCATACTGATCAGACCAGATATGCGAAGCATCATCAGTTTTATTCAACTGTGCGCTGACGCGGATTCGGTTGCCCACTTTTCTAACACTGCCTTCGAGAATATGGGTAACGTCCAGAATTTTACCAATCTCTCGGATGTCCTGATTCTTGCCTTTGAATTGAAAAGATTGCTGGCAGAACCGTTGCGCCATGCAGTACTGGATTACCTGGTTGAAGACGAAGCCATCACCGAGGAGTTTGCCCACCGGCTCCTTTCCTGGAAGCACTCAGGATTTTCTGTTGATAACACAGTCGGTGTTGGTGCGAACGAT